>OEQR01000034.1_pt1 | contig 23318 bp, 20 predicted proteins | sample 1539761 | NCBI WGS metagenome assembly OEQR01 (sample SAMEA3891879, study PRJEB23780) | metagenome | biome: terrestrial biome; feature: animal house; material: Caecal content | place: Italy | collected 2015-05-05 | reverse complement strand
GAACTACACCACCAGCGGCATCACCGCGGCGGCCTTCAAGGAGATCTGCCGCCGGGCGGATGTGCCGGTCCAGGCTTTCGCCAACCGGGCCGACGTGCCGGGTGGCCGCACCCTGGGCAACCTGTTGGGTCACCAGATCGCCATCCCCATGGTGGATACCGGTCTGGGCCAGCTGGCCATGCACTCCGCCGTGGAGACCGCCAGCTGCGCCGACGCCGAGTACATGGCCCGGGTCTGCGCTGAATTCTACAACACCCCCATCTTCCAGCCGGCAGACGGGGTGTGGCAGCTGGGCCAGTGAGCGGCGGGCCGGTCGGGCGGTTCGCCCCCAGCCCCAGCGGGCGGCTTCACCTGGGGAACCTGGGGTGCAGCCTGCTGGCCTGGCTCTCGGCCAAGAGCCGGGGCGGAAAGATCGTTCTGCGGATCGAGGACCTGGACGCGGCCCGCTGTCCCCGGGTCTACGCCGACCAGCTGGAAGAAGACCTGGCTTGGCTGGGCCTTGTCTGGGACGAAGGGGGATCCCAAGGCGGCCCCCACGGCCCATACTACCAGAGCGAATGTTCCGAGATCTATACTCAAAGTTATAAAAAGCTGGAAGAAATGCATCTGGTATACCCTTGCTTTTGTTCCAGGGCCCAGCTCCACGCCGCCAGCGCCCCCCACACCTCGGATGGGAATGTGGTTTACCCAGGCACCTGCCGGGATTTAACCCCCGCCGAGGTAGCGGCCAAGGCCCAGGTAAAAGCCCCAGCCTGGCGACTCAAAGTTCCGGACGAGGTGATCTCTTTCGAGGATGGCTGCATGGGCCCCCACGCCGAGAACTTGCTCACCGACTGCGGGGACTTTTACCTCCGGCGGGCGGACGGGGTATTCGCCTATCAGCTGGCAGTGGTGGTGGACGACGCCCGGATGGGGGTCACCGAAGTTGTGCGGGGGGCAGATTTGCTCTCCTCCACCGCCCGGCAACTCTATCTTTACCGGCTGCTGGGGCTGAAAGCCCCCCACTTCGCCCATTGCCCGCTGCTTTTGGCGGCGGACGGGCGGCGGCTCTCCAAACGGGACGGGGACCAGAGCCTTGAGAACCTGCGGGGGAAATATACCGCCCCCGAGATCGTGGGCAAATTGGCCTGGCTCTATGGTATCCAGCCCGAGCCCGCCCCCCGCACCCCCGAGAGTTTGCTGGCGGAGTTCGACTGGGCCAAGGTGCCCAAAGCGGATATCTGCATCCCCGAGGGGCTATTCTAAAAACGATTCAGAAAGACAAAAAAGTGCGCCGCCGCAGGATGTCTGGCCTGCGGCGGCGCTTTTTCGCTTAATAAATGGTACAGTGTTGATTTACAGAAAACTGAAATTATTCGCCAGATTCACCAGTTGTAACAGGCATAACCATAAAAATAACCCAGGCGCTACTCGAGGAATTGGAAACATGGTTTACACGGATATAAGCAGAGGCTGCTTTTTGATCTTCATCCAAAGAAGGAGGGGTAATATCCTCTAGATTGCTAATAAGATCTGCGGCAGAAAGGCTTCCGTCCCCGATTGTAACAAAACCAAGAGCCTTATCGCTAGCAAACGTGGAAAGAACATCAAGTAGAAGTTGAGAGTATTTGTTCTCCGGAGGGGTAAATTGTGGCGGATTTATAGGCTCCCCAGGCTGAAGATTCTCAAGATAATTGTTATATTCCTCGAGATATTTAGCATAGGCCGTCATGTACGCTGTGAATGTCTCATAATAGCCGGCTGGATCTTGAGAGATTTGGTCGATATATTTGTTTGTGGCTTTTTCATACTCGTCACTTTCAATAAGTGTAATACCTGTCGCTTTGGCGAAAGCTTCGGCAATCTCTTTCTCGGTGGTAGTGCTCCCGCCGCCACCTCCGCCGCAGGCAGTCAGCATGGTCAGCGCCATCACACCGGCCAGAAGGACTGCAACGAGTCGTTTCATTTTTTTCATCGTAATTCCTCCTGTCTGTTTGCATAAAAATATGCTAAAAAAGCAGCTTTAGTATAGCAAATTTTCGGGGGGGGGGGTAGTCGCTTGTTTCACAAAGTTTACACGATTTTATTGGATGTATTTACTAAAACATTGCGATAATATATGATTTCTATGCGGCTACTTTTTAAAATAAATGGATGTAAACAAAAACCGTCCTGTGCAATTTGATAGTCTGCACAGGACGGTTTTATTATCAGAGTCTGAAGAAAAATGTAGATATAAATCGGAAGGATATGTTTATAAAGCAGTTGGATTAGAGGGGCGTTTTTTAGGGATTTATTCTGTAAAATTAGAACGAGGGGGAATTTTTAATTTAGCCCGCGTGACGGACGAGGAATACTACCCAGGCATTGTCCGAGAGATCATTGGGGTTGGCGACCCGGTAAATCCGGGCGTCAAAGGTATCCATACCAGGGACAGGCCGGAGAGCCGTCATCAGCTCTTTCAGCTTGGCAACAACGTTATTCGGATTGATGCTGCCCGACAGAATGAACAGCTCACCGTGAGCTTTCGGATCTGCCTTCTCAATGGCTTTATTGAAATCATAACTGAGATTGAGATCTTCGAGGTTGTCTTCAGCGGAAACAAACTTCGAGGGAGAGGCGGAGATTTGCTTGGCCATATCTTCGATGGCGGCGTTAAAAGACTGGTTTTCTTTGGTGGAGAAGCCGGAAGTAGTGAGGAAGCTGTGCAGACCGCGCTCCACCACAGGTACGCGCTGGATGGGGGTCGAGGGATTGAGGATGCCGCTGCCGCCGCAGCCGGTCAGCAGGGCGAGGGCCAGCATGCCGGCCAGCAGGGAAGAGAACAGACGCTTGAACATCTTCATAAAAGAGACCTCCTGTTGGTTGATGAAAAATATGGCTGAAAAAGTCATACTTATTATACCAGATCGCTGGGAAAGAGAATGGTTACAGATTTAACGACTCTGGAGAGAATAACCAACTGTTTTTGTAGGAATTGATAAAAAGAGAGGAACGGGGCCCGCCGAAGGGGTGAGGGAGGGTTCAACTTGCCTATTTACCCCCGGGGGCGGTTATGCTAAAATAAACCCAGAGGGCCGCCCGCGGCGCAGGACCCCCGGGCGGAAAATGAAAGAGAATTGGTAAATGAAAACCCACGAAGGGAGATGCTTTATGCCGAAAGCTGCACATAAAGTCGTTGTCATCGGGCACCGCAACCCGGACACCGACTCGATTTGTTCCGCCATCGCCTATGCGGAGCTGAAAAATAAAACCAGTGACCTGGTCTGTGAGCCCCGCCGGGCCGGCAAGATGAACCAGGAGACCGAGTTCATCCTGAAAAAGTTCGAAGTCACCCCGCCCCGGATGTGTACCGACGTCAACCCCAAGATCCGGGATGTGGATTACCGCGAGATGCCCGGCATCCCCGGCAGCACCAGCCTGCGCCGGGCCTGGCAGATCATGCGGGACCAGACCATCGACACCCTGCCGGTGGTCAGCCCCGACGGGGAGCTGGAAGGCGTTATTACCGTCAAGGACATTGCCACTGCTAACATGGACGTCTTTGACACCGAGGTGCTGGCCAAGAGCCGCACCAGCTACAAGAACATTCTGGAAACCCTGGGCGGCACCATGGTGGTGGGGGACGAGAACGACATCTGCGTCAGCGGCAACGTCCACATCGGCACTGCCACCCCGGAGATGCTGGAGAGTGTGGTGGAAAAAGGGGATATTGTCATCCTCACCAACCGCTACGAGAGCCAGCTCTGCGCCATTGAGATGGAGGCGTCCCTGCTGATCATCTGCAACGGCGCCAAGGTGGGCCGCACCATCCAGCGGATCGCTGAGGAAACTGGCGTGGCCATCATGACCGTGCCCTTTGACACCTATGCGGCGGGCAAGCTCATCAGCCAGTGCGCCCCCATTTCCTATTACATGACCCGGGAAAATATCCTGAAATTCACGCTGGTCACCCCGGTGGCCGACGTCACCCGGGTGATGGCCAAGGTTCGCCACCGGTATTTCCCCATCCTGGACGAAGAGGGCAAATACTGCGGTATGATCAGCCGCCGGAACATCATCAACCTGCAAAAACGGCGGATCATCCTGGTGGACCACAACGAGGCCACCCAGGCGGTGGAGGGCTTCGACCAGGCTGAAATCCTGGAGATCATCGACCACCACCGGATCGGCAGTCTCCAAACCAGCGGGCCGGTGTACTTCCGCAACCAGCCGGTGGGCTGCACCGCCACCATCGTCACCCAGATGTACGACGAAAACGGGGTGGAGATCCGGCCCCAGATCGCCGGGCTTCTGCTGGGTGCCATCCTGTCCGACACCCTCATGTTCCGCAGCCCCACCTGCACCAAGATCGACGAGGCCGCAGCCCGCCGCCTGGCCCAGATCGCCGGGGTGGACATTGAGGAGTTCGCCGCCGAGATGTTCGAGGCTGGTGAAAAGCTGGACGGCAAGACCCCCGAGGAAGTCTTTATGCAGGACTTCAAGGTATTCATGTGCGGCGACATCCGCTTTGGGGTGGCCCAGGGCAGTTATATGACCCGCTCCAACCTCCACGCCGCCCAGAAACTCCTGACCCCTTATCTGGAGGAGGCCCGGAACAAGCAGAACGTGGAAGATATCTACATGCTGCTCACCGACGTACCCAAACAGGAGAGCGTGGTCATCTGCGCCGGGCGCTATGCGGGCGGGCTCCTGACTACCGGCTTCAACTGTGAGCCCGAGGCCGATGGCAGCTGGGTGCTGCCCGGGGTGGTCAGCCGGAAAAAGCAGTTCATCCCCACCATCATGGGGGCCTACCAGGAGCTGTAACGCCCAAAACAACCGAGAAAGGGGGAGAGGATGGCCATGTTCGACTTTTTGAAACAGAAAAAAACCGCCCCTCGGACTCTGCCCGAGGGCACCGTCCGCCGCCGGTACCACATCTGGGGCCAGGTGCAGGGGGTGGGCTTCCGCTACCGGGCCAAGTACGCCGCCCAGCAGCTGGACCTCACCGGCTGGGTGGAGAATCTGGACGACGGCACCGTCGAGCTGGAAGTCCAGGGTCAGCCCGACCAGATCAAAAAGATGTTCGGGATGATCCAGGCCAGCGAGTACATCCAGATCGTCGGGATGCGCCAGGAGGATCTGACCCCTGACCCCTACGCCCGGGGCTTCTCGGTGCGGGGGTACTGATCAACCGCAAAAGAAAACCCGCCCCGCAGGCGAAACCCTGCGGGGCGGATTTGTTATAAGTCAGGAAGCAATTTTCAGGGGCGAATCTCCCTGCCAGAGGGTGCCGTCCAACAGGCGGGTCACCGCCAGAAGGCCCCCGGCCGACACCCGGGCCGGGTCCAGGGCATAGAAATCCCCCTCGGAGAGGTTGGCCGGGTCGGCGCTGGGGTCCATCCCCACCACGCAGACCCAGTGGCCGTAGGTGGAACTGGTGGAAATATGAGGATAGTTGACCTCGTCCCAGCCGTCGGAAGTCAGATGATACTCATAGGTAGTTACCCGGTTTTGGTGTTTGGATACCCCGCTGACGGTGGTATTTTGCAGATGGACGATCACCGGCCGGCCGGCGGCGAGTTCAGTGTAGATTTTGTCCAGGCACTCGGCCACGCTGCCCGAAAAGCCGGTGTAGCCCCCCGCCGACCAGACGGCGCCGTTCGACCACATGCCGGCCCCCGAGCAGACGGTGCCGTCCAGCACCGTCCGGGCGTAGCGCAAAGCGTACAGACTGCACTGGCCGGGGGCCTGGTTGCCGATGGAGACGATCTGCCCTGCGTCAAAGGGAAGAAGGTTGATCCCGTCCAGGTTTACAAGCCGGGTTTCGGCGGCGGGCTCGGCCGCCCGGGCCCGGGGCGGCGCCGCCCATAAAAACATCAGGGCGCAGAGGACCAGCAGCAACGGGCGGACACGGCTGAGGGAATGCATGGGCGGATACCTACCTTTTTTCTGTTTTCTTGGCCCCTTTTGGGGCGTACAAGAAAACTATACCATCGAAGAATGGGAAAAAGGTGGCAATTTTGTGAAAATACGCTTGCGGATGCAATTTTCCGTAAAATTGTGGTAAAAGGGGGCCGAATTGTCTCTGGACGGTTGACAAGGGCCGCCTTTTCGTGTTAAAATGAGCCGAATTTGGGGAGATGAAGAATTTTCAGGGTCTTTCCAAAGCAATTGTTCTGGGACCACTCCGCCAGGGAGTCAAGGCCATACGGACAGCCGGGTCCACTGCCGAGCGACGGCGCAAGCCGTCATTATTGATTGAGTTAAAAGCTCAAATTTTATAAGTTGGTTTCTTACAAACCGAACGGCGCCTGCGCGCTGGCTTGTGAAACGGTCAATAAAGAGTAGTAAAAGTATAATTGCTATATAGACTCTGACACGCATTTTCCCGCTTTTCCCGGGGGGAGAGGCTTTTGTCATCCTGCAAAGGAGAGAGCCGCCCCTTGAGCAAATGAGGGCTTTTTTCACGGGCCAGCTGAACCAATCGCGTTCGGCTGGCCCGTGTTTTTTTGCACGAGGCGGGCAGCGGCGGCAAAAGAGGAAGGAAGAATGGAAAACAAGACAAAGCTCGACCAGAGCCGGGCGCCCATCTACGAGGCGCTGGAGCGGTTCCGGCAGATGCGGGTGGTGCCCTTCGACGTGCCGGGGCACAAGCGGGGCCGCGGCAACCCCGAGCTGACGGATTTCTTGGGCCAGCAGTGCGTCGGGGTGGACGTCAACAGCATGAAACCCCTGGACAATCTCTGCCACCCGGTGTCGGTCATCCGGGAGGCGGAACAGCTGGCCGCCGAGGCCTTCGGCGCGGCCCACGCCTTTTTGATGGTGGGGGGCACCACCAGCGCCGTTCAGAGCATGGTGCTCACCGTCTGCAAGCGGGGGGATGAGATCATCCTGCCCCGGAACGTCCACCGCAGCGTCATCAACGCCCTGGTTCTCTGCGGCGCGGTGCCCGTCTACGTCAACCCCGAGATGGACCAGCGCCTCGGCATCTCCCTGGGCATGAAGCGGGAACAGGTGGCCAAGGCCATCGCCGAGCACCCCAAAGCGGTGGCGGTGCTGGTGAATAACCCCACCTATTACGGCATCTGCTCCGACCTGAAAGCCATCGTGGAGATGGCCCACGCCGCCGGGATGCTCTGCCTGGCCGACGAGGCCCACGGCACCCACTTCTATTTCGGCGAAAATCTGCCCATCTCGGCCATGGCCGCCGGGGCGGATATGGCCTCCGTCTCCATGCACAAGAGCGGCGGCAGCCTGACCCAGTCCAGCTTTCTGCTGGCGGGCCCCAACGTCCACGCCGGGTATGTCCGCCAGATCATCAACCTGACCCAGACCACCTCCGGCAGCTACCTGCTCATGTCCAGCCTGGATATCTCCCGGCGGAACCTGGCCCTGCGGGGCAAGCAGATCTTCGAGCAGGTGAAAAAGCTGGCCGAGTATGCCCGCTCCGAGATCAACGCCATCGGCGGATACTACGCCTTCGGCCAGGAGATGGTCAACGGGGATTCGGTCTTTGCCTTTGACCCCACCAAGCTCAGCGTCCACACCCTGGACATCGGCCTGGCGGGCATCGAGGTCTATGACCTTCTGCGGGATGAATACGACATTCAGATCGAGTTCGGCGACATCGGCAACCTTTTGGCCTACATTTCCATCGGCGACCGGGTCCAGGAGATCGAGCGGCTGGTCAGCGCCCTGGCCGAGATCCGCCGCCTCTACCAGAAAGACCCCTCCGGCATGATGAGCCAGGAGTACATTGACCCCGAGGTGGTGGTGAGCCCCCAGGAGGCGTTCTACGCCGCCAAGGAGAGCCTGCCCCTGCGGGAGACCGAGGGACGGGTTTGCAGCGAGTTTGTCATGTGCTATCCTCCGGGAATCCCCATCCTGGCCCCCGGCGAAAAGATCACCCGGGAGATTCTCAACTACATCGAATACGCCAAGGCGATTGGCTGCTCCATGACCGGCCCCGAGGACCCGGACATTCTGCGGCTGAACGTCCTGGCCTGACCAAAAAGGGGAGGGAAGAAGGATGGAACTTTGGTTCAGCGAGCACCACACCCCGGACGTAAAGCTCAGCCTGCGGGTGGATCAGCAGCTTTACTCCACCGAGAGCGAATACCAGCGGATCGACGTCTTTGACACCCCGGAGTTCGGCCGGGTGCTGGCCCTGGACGGCAACATCATGCTCACCGAGCGGGACGAGTTCATCTACGACGAGATGATGACCCATGTGCCCATGGCCGTCCACCCCGACATCCGCCGGGTACTGATCATCGGCGCCGGCGACGGCGGCGTGGTCCGGGAGCTGACCCGCTACGAGCAGATCGAGCGGATCGACCTAGTGGAAATGGATGAGATGGTGGTGGAGGCCTGCCGCCGCTACCTGCCCGGCAACGCCTGCCGTCTGGACGACGAGCGGGTCCACATCTACTACGAGAACGGCCTGAAATTCATCCGCCGGAAAGAGGACGAATACGACCTGATCATCGTGGACTCCACCGACCCCTTCGGCCCCTCGGAGGGCCTGTTCACCCGGGAGTTCTACGGCAACTGCTACAACGCCCTGAAGGAGGACGGCATCCTGGTCAACCAGCAGGGCAGTCCCTTCTACGGCGAGGACGCCACCGCCATGCAGCGGAGTCACAAGCGGATCGCCAGCACCTTCCCCATCAGCCGGGTGTACCAGGCCCACATCCCCACCTATGCGGCGGGGTACTGGCTCTTTGGTTTCGCCAGCAAGAAATACCACCCCATCGACGACCTGAACGCCGTCCGCTGGAACGGCCAGCACCTGCGCACCCGGTACTACACCACCCGGCTGCATGTGGGCGCGTTCTATCTGCCCGCCTTCCTGGAAGAGATGCTCCAGGAAGTGGAGTAACCCCCGACACAAGAGAAAAAGGAGATAAATTATTATGAGCAGAGTTCTCATCATTGGCTGCGGCGGCGTCGCCTCGGTCGCCATCCACAAGTGCTGCCAGGTGCCGGAGGTCTTCTCCGAGATTTGCATCGCCAGCCGCACCAAGTCCAAGTGCGACAAGCTGGCCGAGGAGCTGGCCCCCAAGACTGCCACCAAGATCACCACCGCTCAGGTGGACGCCGATAAGGTGGAGGAGGTTGTGGCCCTGATCCGGGAGTACAAGCCGGATCTGGTCATGAACATCGCCCTGCCTTACCAGGACCTGACCATCATGGACGCTTGCCTGGAGTGCGGCGTCAACTACATGGACACCGCCAACTACGAGCCCGAGAACACCGACGACCCCGAGTGGCGGGCCATCTACGAGAAGCGCTGCAAGGAGAAGGGCTTCTCCGCCTACTTTGATTATTCCTGGCAGTGGGCCTATGCCGAGAAGTTCGAGAAGGCCGGCCTCACCGCCCTGCTGGGCAGCGGCTTTGACCCGGGCGTGACCCAGGCTTACTGCGCCTACGCCAAGAAGCACGAGTTCGACACCATCGACACCATCGACATCCTGGACTGCAACGGCGGCGACCACGGCTACGCTTTCGCCACCAACTTCAACCCCGAGATCAACCTGCGGGAGGTCAGCGCCCCCGGCAGCTACTGGGAGGACGGCCACTGGGTGGAGATCCCCGCCATGAGCATCAAGCGGGAGTATCACTTTGACCAGGTGGGCCAGAAGGATATGTACCTGCTCCACCACGAGGAGATCGAGTCCCTGGCCAAGAATATCCCCGAAGCCAAGCGGATCCGCTTCTTCATGACCTTCGGCCAGAGCTACCTGGACCACATGCGCTGCCTGGAGGATGTGGGCATGCTCTCCACCACCCCCATCCTCTACGAGGGCAAGGAGATCGTCCCCATCCAGTTCCTGAAAGCTCTGCTGCCCGATCCCGCCAGCCTGGGCCCCCGCACCAAGGGCAAGACCAACATCGGCTGCATCTTCACCGGCAAGAAGGACGGCAAGGAGAAGACCTACTACATCTACAACGTCTGCGACCACCAGGAGTGCTACCAGGAGGTGGGCAGCCAGGCCATCAGCTACACCACCGGCGTTCCCGCCATGTGCGGCGCCCTGATGCTGCTCACCGGCAAGTGGACCACCAAGGGCGTCCACACCGTGGAAGAGTTTGATCCGGACCCGTACCTGGACGCTCTGGACAAATACGGCCTGCCCCGGCGGGAGAGCCACAGCCCCGCTCTGGTGGACTGATGGCGCCCCTGCGGGACAACCGGCCCCCCTTCGCGGGGCTGGCCGGGTACGACCTGGAAAAATTGGCCGCCGCCCTGCCCAGCCCCTGCTATCTCTTGGACGAGGCCCGGCTGCGGCAGAACGGTGAGATTTTAAAGGGCGTCCAGGAGCGGACGGGCTGCAAGATTCTTTTAGCCCAGAAGGCTTTTTCCAACTTCGATTTATACCCGGTGCTTTCGCCTTATCTGGCGGGCACCGAGGCCAGCGGCCTTTATGAGGCGCGGCTGGGCAAAGAGGAAATGCCAGAAGGGGAGGTCCACGTTTTCTGCGGGGCCTACCGGGAGGAGGAGTTCGGCGAGCTGCTCCGCTGGGCCGACCATATTGTCTTTAACTCCCCCCGCCAGCTGGAAAAATTCGGCCCCCGGGCCAAGGCGGCGGGCAAGAGCGTGGGGCTGCGGGTCAACCCCGAGCACTCCACCCAGGAGGGACATGAAATCTACGACCCCTGCGCCCCGGGCAGCCGTCTCGGCACCACCCGGGCCCAGTGGGAGAAGGCCGTGGCCCAGAACCCTGCTCTGCCCGAGCTGTTGGACGGGCTCCACTTCCACACCCTCTGCGAGCAGGATTCCGACGCCCTGGCCGAGACTCTGCCGGTTGTGATCGAGAAATTCGGGGATCTTCTGCCCCGGCTGAAATGGCTGAACCTCGGCGGCGGCCACCACATCACCCGGCCGGATTATAATATCCCGCGCCTCGAGGAATGGATCCGCCGCCTGCGGGCAGACTATAACCTCGAGATTTATCTCGAGCCGGGGGAGGCCTGTGCCCTCAACGCGGGCTATCTCTTGACGCGGGTACTGGACACCCTGGAAAATGGGGATTACCGCCTGGCCATCCTGGACATGTCGGCGGCCTGCCACACCCCGGACGTCATCGAGATGCCCTACCGCCCGCCCCTGCTGGGGGCCGGGGAACCGGGGGAAAAGCCCTGCACCATCCGGCTGGGAGGTCCCACCTGCCTGGCCGGGGACGTGGTGGGGGATTACAGCTTCGACGCCCCTCTGGCCGAGGGAGACGCCCTTTGGTTCGGGGATATGGCCATCTATTCCACCTGCAAAAACAACACCTTCAACGGGATGCCCCTGCCCGAGATCTGGGTTCTGCGGGCCGACGGGCGGCCGGAGCGTCTGGCCCGGTTCGGCTACCGGGACTTCAAATACCGGCTGGGCTCCCGGGGGGAATGAACGAAAGGGAGGCGTGATGCCATGCTGGAACCACTGATTTCCTTCTGGCTGATGCTCTGCCACTGGGTAAAGTTCGAGACCGCCCCCACTGAGGAAGAGCTGGAGGACACCATCGAGCTTTTGAAACGGCAGAACCTGCCCCTCAAGCTCCGCGCTCGGAAGAATAAGGCCGGGGAGGACGAATATATCCTCTACGTCCGGGACGCAGACCGGGATCTGGCCCGCTACTGCACCGGCTGGCGGCCCTTCTGAGCAAAATAAAACCCCTGTGCTTAAGCACAGGGGTTTTTGCTTTATTCAGCGCAGAGGCAGCACCTGGCCGTCCTCGTTCACCAGCTCGCTGCGGCCGTCGCCGATGTACCAGGCCTCGCCGTAGAGGGTCTCGTGACCGTCGGCGCAGAGGATGTACGAGCCGTCCGGCAGGCCGAACACCGGCCGGCGGATGCAGTCCGCCAGGCCCATCTCCAACAAGTTCTTGCCGTCCACCTTAAAATCCTTGGTGCACTGGTAGTGGGGGTAGATCCGGGTATCGGTCAGCCCCAGGCCGGACATCCAGCGGGAGAAGTGGTGGTCGGTGGCCTCGCCCGGCTCCTCGGGCAGGGCGTAGACGATCCGGGCCGCGTTCATGGACCCGGCGCTGATGCCCAGCACCAGGCCGTGGTAGCTCTGCATCAGGGCGGGCAGACCCAGCTGGGAGAAGAAGCAGTTCTGGGTGGGAACATGGCCCCCGCCCAGGATCAGAAAATTGCACTGGGCCAGCAGTTCACCGATCTCGTCCTGGTTGCGGCTGTCGCAGACGATCAGTTCTTCCAGGGGCAGCCCCGACTTGCGCAGGCAGGCAGCAAAGGCCTCGGCGGCCCGGTCGTTGCCCTCGTGGTTGTCCGGATCGGCCACCAGCAGCAGCCCGCAGGGGGGCTCAGAGGGCCAGGCGGCCCGCAGATTCTCGACAAAATGGTTTCGCTCGTCCAACACCGGGATCTCGGGGCCGGGCTCGTAGGGGCAGCCGGTGGGGCTGCTGGTCAAAAACAGGGTCATAGCTTCTTTCCTCGCTGTGTATAAACCGGCCCGCAGAGGCGGGCCGGTGGATGGTATTATGTGCCGTAAGCATGGCGGCTCTATTGTAACACAAAACCTCCCGCTGTGGCAGGGGTAGAATCACCAAAAGAAAGGAAATTCTTTTGATGTTCTGCTCAAAACTGCCTGTCCCTCCCGGGGGCGGGGATCAGCCCTCCTTATAGAGGCCGAAGAGTTTCAGCAGTTTCTGCCAGAAATTCAGCGGTGCAGCGGCGGGTTCTTCTTCCACCGGGGCCGCTTCGGGGGTGATCCCCTCGGTCTGGAGGGCGAACTGCACCGCCTCTACCTCAGTGTTCTCCGCCGAGACAAAGGACTGGGTTTGGCCCTCGTCGGTCAGCATGGAGAGCAGGCTGTTGAGCTGGTCGTTTTCGCCCAGGCCATTGGTCTGGGTGTAGAGCTCCTGGGTGCCGGCGGCCAGCTGGGCGGCGCCCTCAGCCAGCTGGGCCGCGCCGGCCTGGAGCTGGCCCACCGCGTTGGTATAGGCCGAGATACCGTTGTCCAGTTCAGGATACTGCCCGGCCAGGGTGTTGATGGCGTCGGTCAGGAGGGAAAGGTTGCCCACCATATCGGTAAGGGTGGCGGCCAGCTGGCGGATGCCCGCGTCAAAGACGGCGTAGTTTTCGTCCAGGGTGGCGGCCCCGTCGCTGAGGGCCTGGGCGCCCTGGTTGACGGCGTCCAGATAGGTCTGGATGGCCCCGAGGTTGGCCCGGTTGCCCTCCAAAAGCAGGATGATCTGGTCGATCTGGCCCCGCAGGCAGCCGGGCAGGAAGGAAGCCAGGTTGTTCAGCATCTGGATGGCCTGGTCGTTGCCCGCCGCCAGTTCGTCCAGGTCCAGACCGTTCTGGGCCAGAATCTCCTTATAGGCTTCATAGCTCAGCTGGCTTTCCAGCTGGGCGGCGCCCTCGTTTAACTGATGCAGACCGTCCCGAATCTGGGCCGAGCCGTTCAAAAGGGTGTCCAGCTGGTCGGTGGAGGCCGACACTCCGGCCAGCGCCCCCTGCAGCTGGGTCAGAGCCGAGCGCACCTGGGCCGAGCCGCCGGTGAGGGCGGAGGACTGGGCGTTCAGGGCATCAAGGCCGGCTTTCACCTGGTCAATGCCATCTTTCAGGGCCTGGGCCCCGTCGTTCAGCTGGGTGGAGCCGTCGGTCAGGGCTCCGATGGAATCGGTGAGCGCCCCGCTGTCCAGGGAAAGGCGCATCCGTACCCCGTTGATGGAGATGGGGTCCAGGGCAAAATCGGTCACGTCGGCCGAGACGGTGAGGGCGGTTTCCTGCCCGGGCAGAACCAGGAAGGTGAGCTGTTTATTGGAACCCACGTTGGCCACGGTGGCCCCCGGGGCGACAATGTTCTGGGCCTTGTGGGTGTCCAGGGTCAGGTTGATCTGAAGGGCGTACTGGTTGAAGAAATCCCCCTCACAGGCGGGGTTTTCTTTGGCCGAGAGAGTCAGCACCAGGGCGCCGCTTTTGCCCGCCAGTTCTTCGGGGGAGACCTCGGCCCCGTCCAGGGTATAGGTCAGCTCGAACAGCCAGGGCAGCTGGGCTTCGGCCAGGGTGCCCTCGCAGTAGATTTTTCCATCCTCGGCGGGGGTCAGGGTCAGGACCCCGTTTTCGTAGTTGAGGGGGTCGGTGGTGGTCATGTTCCGCAGAGCGGTGTAGTCGCCGTAGTCGGTGATGGTCTGGCCCGCCACGCCGTCAAACTGGCTGACTACATAGACCCCCGTGACCTCGCCCTCGGCGGAAAGGTTGGCGTAGACGATTTCCTCTTTCGAGGTGGAGGGGGCGGCAGCCCCGGCAGGCAGGACGGCCCCGGCCAGGAGGGCGGCGGCCAGCAGCCCCGCCGCAGCCCGGCGGGGGAGAAGATGGAGATTCATAGGGGTTTAGCCTCCTTTGCAGGCAGGGCGGCAGGGGCCGCCTTTTTGATGAAGAAACGGTCGGTGAGGTAGAGCAGGCCGGGCAGGGCCAACAGGACGATGGCCAGAGAGGCCAGGCTGCCCACCCCCAGGAAGTTGCCCAGCTGGGCCAGCAGCTGGTTCGAGGAGATGGCTCCCATCAAAAAGCCCACGACGGCCAGAGCGCTGCCGGTGGTGAGCACCGAGGGGGTGACCACCGAGACGGTGGCGGATACCGCCGCCCGGGGGTGGAGCTCGGAGCGGAACTCCCGGTACCGGTCGGAGAAGAGGATGGCGTAGTCCACCGTAGCGCCCAGCTGCACCGAGCTGATGATCAGGTAGGCGATGTAAAAGACGGGTTTATCCAGAAAATAGGGCAGAGCCATGTTGATCCAGATGGCGGTCTCGATGCTCAACACCAGAATCACCGGCAGAAGCAGGTTCCGCTGGAGGATCAAAAGCACCAGAAAGACCGCCGCCACCGCCACTAAGTTCACTTTCAGCATATCGGCGGTGATGGTGTCCATCAAATCGTAGATGCTGACCCCCTGGCCCGCCAGATAATAGGCGTCCGGGTAGTATTTCTGGGCGATGGCCCGGATCTGTTCCACCAGGGCGAAGGTTTCCTCTCCCTCGCTGGCCACTGCCACCGAGAGGACCAGCCGGCTGTACCCGCCGTTCACCAGCAGGGAGAGGGTGTCCTCGGGCAAAAACTCCGGCGGGATCTCGGCCCCGGCGGAGTCCACATAGGAGATGATGCTGGTAATGGCGGGCAGGGTGTGAAGCTCCGCCGAGAGGGCGCTCTGGGTGGCGGTGTCGCCCTCCGGCACCATCAGAACGTAGGTGTCACTCTTGCCGAAAATCTCCTCAATGGCGGCGGTATCCGCTCCCAGACGGGTGTCGAGGCCGAACATATGCTCCGCCCCGTAGTAATAGGTGTTGGCATTGGAGGCCAGGAAGGAGGGCACCATCAGAATCACCAGCACGGCGGCCATGGGCAGCATGATCCGGCCCACCAGTCGCCCAAAGGCGCCGAAGCTGGGCAGAAGGGGACGGTGCTGGGTTTTGTCCAGCAGGGGGCAGGCCGCCACCACCAGGGCGGGCATAAAGGTAAAGACGGTAAAAAGACTCAGGGCTACGCCCTTGGCTAGGGCCAGGCCCAGGTCGGGGCCGATCCGGAACTGCATCAGCACCAGGGCCAGAAAGCCGATGACGGTGGTCAGGCCGCTGGAAAGGATGGAGCCGGTGGATTTGGTCAGGGCCTCCACCATGCACTTGGCGGGGTCAGCCCCGGGGCCCGCCACCCGGCGGCACTCGGTGAACCGGTGGATCAGAAAGACCGAGTAATCCAGAGAAACGGCCAGCTGCAAAATGCTGCCCGCCGCGTTGGTCACAAAGGAAACCTCCCCGAAGATGAGGTTTGAGCCATTGTTCAGCAGGATGGCCACCCCCATCCCCAGCAGGATCAGGACCGGTTCGACCCAGCTGCCGGTGGTGAGGATCAGGATAAAGAGGGCGTAGACCACCGAGATGGCGGCAATCTTGGCTACCTCGGTGACGGTGGAACTGGTGGCCACCGCCGTGGAAACCGCGTTGCCGGTGAGGGCGTTGTCCTCCCCGATCAGGGCGGTGATGGCGTCCACCGCCTCCACCCGCAAAGCGTCCTCCACCGTGACGGAAAAGAGGGCGGCGCCGTCTTTATAATAGGTCTCGACGGTGGCGGTGTCCTGCATTTCCAGGGGAATGGTCAGATCCACGGCATCGTCCAGCCAGCTGACGGCGGTGACTCCCTCAATCCCGGCCAGGGCGGCCTTGTATTCCAGGGCCTCGGGGACGGTGACATCCCGTACCATCACCCGGACGTTGGGCACACCCCCGGGGAACGACTCGTTCAGCACCTCGATGGCCACGGTGGAAGGGGATTCCGGGGGGAGATAGTCGTTGATATCGTAGTTGACGGACACCAGAGGCCACAACAGAGCGCAGAGGGCCGCCGCAGCCAGAAAAACCGCCAGCACCCGTTTGGGCCGGCGGACCAGCGCGGAGTAAAAGGTTTCCATTCGGAAAGGCTCCTTTCCCAATACAAAAGAAATACTGTGTTCCCATTATAAACGCTTTGACGCGGAAAGCAAATGAACATCCTGTGAACTTTCTGTTTCCGGGGCGGCGTTGACAGCCCGCCGCCCGGCCGATATAATGAAGAAAAACCGCTTAAAAAGGAGTGTTTTCCGGTTATGGAACAGCTGTACGAAAAGGCGCGGGAGAGCGCCGAATTTATCCGGTCCCGGCTGGCGGGCCAGCCCAAGATCGCGGTGGTTCTGGGCTCGGGCCTGGGCAACCTGACCGCCGATTTTACCGACACCCAGGAGATCCCCTACGCCGAGATTCCTCATTTCCCCCTGTCCAGCGTGGCGGGCCACAAGGGCGCCCTGCTGGCAGGCAAACTCCACGGCCGGGAGGTGCTGGCCCTGGAGGGGCGGTTCCACTTCTACGAGGGCTATACCATGAAGGAGGTCTGCTATCCCTTCTACGTCCTCAAGCTGCTGGGGGTGGAGCAGGTGGTGCTGACCAACGCGGCCGGCGGCGTCAACCGGAGCTTTGAGCCGGGCACCCTGATGCTGATCAACGATTATATCAACATGATGGGCACAAACCCCCTCATCGGGCCCAACGACGAGCGGTTCGGCCCCCGTTTCCCCGATATGACCGAGGTGTTTGACCCCGGCCTGCGGGCTCTGGCGGGCCAGGTGGCCGATGAGCTTGGCATCGAGTACAAAGAGGGCGTTTACCTGGGCTTTATGGGCCCCTGCTATGAGACCGCCGCCGAGATCCGGGCCTTCGCGACCCTGGGGGCCGACGCGGTGGGCATGAGCACCGTGCCCGACGCCATGGCCTGCAACTATCTGGGGATGAAAGTCCTGGCGGTGAGCTGCATTACCAACATGGCCACCGGCATCCAGACCGTCAAGCACAGCCACGAGCGGGTGCTCCAGATCGCCAATGAGGCCGGAGAGCGGATGTGCCGCTGGCTGGGCGAGGTCATCGCCCGGATGTGATTTGTTGACCCCATCCGCCCGAGAAAACCAAACGAACAAAAAGGCTGCCCGGATTTCTCCGGGCAGCCTTTTGCTGTCTAGATCGGTTAGAAGTCCCAGTCGGTACGGACCCGTCCGCTGGCGGACTCGGCCTGGTTGTTGCCCATGACGGTATACTGCTTCAGCTCGATGTCGCCGGTGTTGGTGGTGAGGCTGGCATCACCACGGATGGTGGCCCACTCCACCTCAATGTCACCGGTGGAGGTGCTGACGGTCAAAGCTGCGGCAGTCAGGTCTTTCAGCTCAACGTCGCCGGTGGAGGTGACCAGCTGAACCGGACCGTCCGCCGTCACCTTTTCCAGCTCGATGCTGCCGGTGGAGGTTCCGACTTCGATGCTGGCTGCCTGGAGGTTTTTCAGCTCGATGTCGCCGGTGGAGGCGGTGGCCGTCAGGGTGCCGGTGACCTTGCCCGCGATCTCCAGATCGCCGGTGGAGGTCTCAGCCCGGACGGTGCCGAAGGTTAGCTGAGAGGAGGTTTCCAGGTCGCCGGTGGAGCTGGCAAAGGTCAGACTCTCGTACTGGTTGCCCGGCAGGTAGAGGGTCAGCTCAGGGTCCCGGTCATCGGTATAGAACATATCTGAGCTTTCCATGGTCACCTTCAGGACACCGCCCTCCACCGTGATGGTGTGGGGGTGGTTGGTGAACTCCCGGCAGACCACCCGGGCTTTGCCCTTGGCGTCGTAGGCGATCTTCACATCCGAGACCGTCTCGTCGATCTCGATGCTGGTGAACGCGCCGCTGATGGGGTAGGTGCGGGTGGTGAGGGTATCCTTGACAGCGGACATCTCCCAGTGAAAGAGCTCAAAGCCTGCGCTGGCTTTCAGCACCGGCTGGGTGACAACCAGGGCACCAGCCAGCAGTACGGCCAGAGCGGGCAGAAAGAACTTGGGCACAGAATGACGCATAAGGGCGATTCTCCTTTCGTAATTGGTGGGGGTTGGGCGGTTTTAGTGGGAATACCCGGCCTCGATGGCCCGGATCCTCTCGTAGAAAAAGTCGTTGGCGGGGGTGGGCATCCCGTGCTTTTTGGCCAGGCGGCGGACCACCCCGGCAAACTCCTCCACCTCGGTGGGGCGCTGGGCCAGCACGTCCTGCCGCATGCTGGGCATCCCCTCCGGGTGGAAGGTGGGCATGGCGGCGTCCAGCCAGGTCACATCGTTGTCCGGGGGCAGGGGCACCCCCTCCAGATTGGCCAGCCGGATCACTTCCTGCATAGCCTGGAGCATCTTATCCCGGGCGGGGCCGGGCTGGGCCAGCCCGCCATAGGGCAGGTTGAAGGCTGCCGCGGCCTGGTTGAGGCCGTCGTTCACCATCAGCTTGTGCCATTGTTTATAGAGAATGTCGGTGCAGGGCTCGTTCTCGATGCCGCAGGCGGTCAGATAGCGGGCCACCGCTTCCACTCGGGGAGTCATCCGGCCGTCTTTCTCCCCGAACTGGATTTTTCCGGCGGATTTGAAGGTGAGGGTCCGGCCGGTGCGGGTGGCGTCCATCCCGATGGCCACGCTCCAAAGGGTATGGCCCGGATAGACGGCCTCGATCCGCTCCTCGCTGGTGATCCCGTTCAATACACTGAGGATCACCGTATCCGGCCCCACAAAGGGGGCAATCTCCCGGATGGCCTCGTCCAATACGGTGGCTTTCACCGCCACCAGCAGGAAATCCACCGGTTTGCCCTTCTCGGGGGCGACGTAGGAGAAATGACACTCCTCCCCGTTGCAGAGCACCGGCTGGGCCGCATAGCGGGCGGCCCGCTCCGGGTCGGCGATTACCTGGACCCCCGGCATCTTTCGTCCAAAGAGGATGCCCAGCGCCCCCAGACCAATGAGGGCGGCGGAGCGGATCTCCGGGTCCGGTTTCACCAGACCTTCCGGCCCGTCCAGGACGGCGTCTCCCTCCTGGATGTCCCGGGCCCGCAAAAGATGGTCGGGGACAAGACAGGTTCGGGTGGCCCCGGCCGCGTCCTCCAGCAGGACCTGGCAGCAGACAGGGCGGCCTTCGGGCAGCTCCTCGCAGCCGTAGTCCTCCTCCTCGATCCGCAGCACACGATAACGCTCCATCCCGCATCCTCCTTTGAGTGAGAATCTTTCTTAATTATGGACTAACTCTATTATATCGGTAGGATATCCCCCTGTCAATGGGACGGAATCACAGAGGGCTGATTTTTGAAAATTGCCATCTGCTCCTTATAGCAGCGGACAAAGTAGATGATCTCGGCGATGGCCGTGATGGTCCAGGAGCAGACAAAGAGCAGATAGAGGGATTCAATGGTGTGGAAGTAGGCGAAGACGGTATAGATCCAGGCGATGCGGAAGACGCAGGAGCCCAGAATCACGATGACGGTGGGGGCCACCGTCCGGCCCAGGCCCCGGGAGGCCGCGATGGTGCAGTCCATAAAGGCCGAGATGGGGTAGGACAGGCCCATAATCATCAGCCGCTGCATGCCGGCTTCCACCACCGGGGCCTCGGTGGTGAAGAGGGCCAGGAAACTCCGGCCAAATACCACCAGGCTCAGGCCCAGCACCAGGCCCACCCCGAAGGAATAGGCCAGGGAGATAAAATAGCTCTTTTTGACCCGGTCGGGCTTGCCGGCGCCGTAGTTCTGGCTCATAAAGCTGGAACAAGCGGTATAGAAGGCGGCCATCACGTCATAGACCAGGGCGTCGGAGTTGGCCGCGGCAGAGTTGCCCCGGACGACGATGGTGTCGAAGGAGTTGATGCTGGCCTGGATGAAGAGGTTGGCCAGGGCAAAGATGGCGTTCTGACACCCGGCGGGGATGCCCAGGGCCAGGATGGTGCGGGTCTTGGCGGGGTCCAGCTTGAGCTCAGACCGGCGGAGGTCATAGCAGTCGGTGCTGCGCATCAGGGCCCGGAGGATCAGACCCGCAGAGAGGTACTGGGAGATGATGCTGGCCAGGGCCACGCCTGCCACATCCAGATGAAAGACGATGACGAAGACCAGGTTCAGGATGATGTTCAGGACACCGGCGGCGGAGAGATAATAGAGGGGGCGGCGGGTGTCGCCCACGGCGCTGAACACTGCGTTGCCGAAGTTATACAGGGCCATGGCGGGCATGCCCAGAAAATAGATCCGCAGATAGAGCACTGCGCCGTCGATCAGGTCGGGCTTGGTGCCCAGCAGCTGGAGCAGGGCGGGGGAGGCCACCAGGCCGATCACCAGCAAAAGGGCGCCCGCCGCCAGGCTGATGAGGGCGGCGGAGTGGACGGTCTCGGATACGTCTCCGGGGTGCTGTGCGCCGTAGTACCGGGCCACCAGGACGTTGATGCCGCCGCCCAGACCGATCAGGAAACCGGTGAACAGGGTGACGAAGATGGTGGTGGAGCCCACCGAGCCCAGGGCCGCGGAACCGGCGAACCGGCCCACCACAGCGATGTCCGACATATTAAAAAGGACCTGCAACAGGTTGGACAGGACCAGTGGCAGGCTAAAGACTAAAATCTGACGGCTGAGGCGACCCTCGGTCAGGCTGGGGGCAGCGGATGACATGATGATTCGACGCTCCTTTTTTCTTGTTGTGTGTGTTCCGCGGACAGTATAACGCATCCGCATCGCCGCGTCAATCGGTTTATTCTGCCGCCTGAGCCAAAGCCTCCAGCGCCTCGAAAAAGGCGGGATAATCCCGCCGCAGACGCAGGATTTTGCCCTCCCGGCTGACAAAGCAGTGCTCGCTCTGGCCGGTGCAGACCTCGGCCCTGTCACAGGCCCGGGTCATCCGGTAGCCGATGATCAACCGGGCGTTTTTCACCTCCCGGACGAACACCTCCACCAGCACCTGGTCGTCAAAGGTGGTGCTGGCCTTGTAGCGGCAGTCCACCGCGGTCACCGGGGAGAGGATGCCCAGCTCCTCCAACCGGGCGTAGCTCCAGCCGATCTGGGCCAGAAAGTCGATTCGGGCTTCCTCCATCCAGCGAATGTAGTTGGAGTGGTGGGTGATGCCCATTCGGTCGGTTTCGTAGTATTGGACGTGGTGGCAGTAGGGCTGCAAGAGAATTCCTCCTTTTTCAATCAAATAAAACCTTTAAAATTTCTGTCAGATGGGGCCGGGGCTGGCCCGGCGGCTCTATTCTCTCACAGCGAAAGCGTTTTGTCGAGTGCGTGCCGCGCTGAAGTGCCGCCTATGGCGGCCACCGTCGTTGTAAATGAAAAAATCCTGGATTTTTTCTATCTCTGGCCGGGGCTTTCGCGTTATAATAAAGAAAAAACGCCCGAAAGGGCAGATGAGCTAGAAAAAGGAGAGGGTAGAGCATGAAATACGATTTCACTTCCATCATGGACCGCCGGGGCAAGGACGCCATCGCGGTGGACAGCCTGGGCAAACCGGGCGGGTTTGCTCCCGGGGCCCCAAAAGAGGGGTTTGACCCCATCCCCATGTGGGTGGCGGATATGAATTTCCCCACGGTGCCCTCCATCCCGGCGGCCATCATCGCCCGGGCCCAGCACCCGGCCTATGGCTACTTTGAGCCCACCGAGGCCTATTTCAACGCCATCATCCGCTGGCATCAGACGCGGAACGGCGCCGACCCGGCCCTGTTGACCCCCGAGTGCATCGGCTACGAGAACGGTGTGCTGGGCGGGGTGCTGTCGGCCCTGGCCTGTGCGGCAGCCCCGGGGGATGGGGTGCTGGTCCACAGCCCCACCTACATCGGCTTCACCAAATCTCTGAAAAATGCCGGGTATCGGATCGTCCATTCCCCCCTGGTGCAGGATGAGAATGGCGTCTGGCGGATGGACTACGCCGACATGGACGCAAAACTGAAACAGTATAAGATCCACGCGGCCATCTTCTGTTCCCCCCACAACCCCTGCGGCCGGGTCTGGGAAAAGTGGGAGATCGAGAAGGCCATGGAGGTCTACAAGGCCAACGACTGTCTGGTGGTGTCGGACGAGATTTGGTCGGATATCCTGCTGGACGGCCACAAGCACACCCCCACTCAGCTGGTGAGCGAGGACGCCCGGAACCGGACCATTGCCCTCTACGCCCCCAGCAAGACCTTCAACCTGGCGGGCCTGGTGGGCAGCTATCATATTATTTATAATCCCACCCTGCGGGATCGGGCCCGCGCCCTGGGCTCCAAGAGCCACTACAACAACATGAACGTCCTCTCCATGCACGCCCTGATCGGCGGGTACAGCCCCGAGGGCGCCGAGTGGGTGGACGAGCTCTGCCAGGTGCTCAGCGGCAACGTCCGTTTTGCCTGCGACTATATCCGGGATCATTTCCCCGGGGTGAAGGTCAGCCGGCCGGAGGGTACATACATGCTGTTCCTGGACTGCACCGACTGGTGCGCGGCCCACGGCAAGACCATTGACGAAGTGCAGAAAGCTGGCTGGGACGTGGGCGTCGCCTGGCAGGATGGCCGGATGTTCGGCGGTCCCTGCGCCATCCGGATGAACCTGGCCCTGCCTCTGACCCGGGTGGAGGAGGCCTTCCGCCGTCTGGACCAGTATGTGTTTAACGCCTGAGAGGGAATGCCGCTTTTTCGAGAAAAAGCGGCGCAAAAAGCGTTTCAATCCAAAACCGCATCCTGCGGTTTTGTGAGAGTCTAAAAAAGCAGCTGTGCTCTGAATGATGTGAACCGGTCCAGATTGTGCGGACAATACAAAAAAGCCCCAAGTGTAGAGTAAATAGGATTCAGCAGGAGTGGCGCAGCGTCAGCGGCGCCACTCCTGTTTTTGTTTGGATTCGCTCGTAATTATAAAACTGAATATAGCGGTCAATCATCTCGTTGGCCTCGGAGAATGTAGCCGGTTTGTGGCGGTAGATGCACTCCGTTTTGAGAATAGAGAAGAAATTTTCTGCCATTGCGTTGTCATACGGATTCCCACGTCTTGACATCGAAGGCGTAATGCCGTAAGATTGAGTCAGCTTAAAATATCCGT
>OEQR01000033.1_pt1 | contig 23366 bp, 23 predicted proteins | sample 1539761 | NCBI WGS metagenome assembly OEQR01 (sample SAMEA3891879, study PRJEB23780) | metagenome | biome: terrestrial biome; feature: animal house; material: Caecal content | place: Italy | collected 2015-05-05 | reverse complement strand
GCATAATAAAAAAAGTATTTGACAGTAGCTTTTGTACTCCAATATATATAAATGATACTTTAGATGGAAATTTTCCAAACCATCATCCAGATCCAGCAGTTAAAGAAAATATGAAACAATTACAAGAAAAAGTAAAAAAAGAAAAAGCTGACTTTGGAGTAGCTTATGATGGTGATGGTGATCGTTTAGGTATTGTTATGGAAAATGGTGAAATATTGCCGATTGAATACTTTATGATTATTTGTATTAAAGATATGTTTAATAGTGTTAATAACAAAACTTTTCTTTATGACATCAAGTGTTCAAAAAGTGTCGATGATTATATAAGAAGTCTCGGCGGAACACCGCTTTGTTATCGAACAGGGGCTAGTTATACCCAATTTAAAGTTCATCAAGATAATCTTCCTTTTGGTGGTGAATTTTCTGGCCATATTTTCTTTAGAGATCGTGATGCTGATTGTGGTAGTGCAATTTATGCTACTTTGAGATTCTTAGAAATTATGAGTAAAACTAGCGAAAAATTAAGCAAAATAGTTGCTGAGTTTCCTAAATATTACGCAACACCAGAAATAAAGATTCCGACTCCTGATAATCTTAAATTTCAAGTTGTCGATAAGATTAAAGAATATGCTAAAAGTATGAACTATCCAATAAATGACATTGATGGGGTAAGAATAACTTATACTAATGGTTGGGCTTTAGTCCGGGCTAGCAACACTGGGCCAAATGTAATATTTAGAGCAGAAGCTGATACTGAAGAAGGAGCAAAAATATTAGAAAACATTTACATTCCAATGATCCAAAAAGCTAGCGAAGGAAAAGAAATGTTGTGAAAAAACATGTGCTTAGCAGCTGCTAAGCATAATTTAATATATATTAAATTGTTAAACCAGCAGAATTAGTTGAAGATATTTCAATAAATGATATAATATATTCAATTAGTTGAGGAGGGTTATTTATGATACAAGATAAAAGTAGAAAAATTTTTATAACAGGAATTATTATTTGTCTAATATTAATTACTTGGACAATCATGTCTTGGCCTTTAGGATTATACGATCTTAAATTTTGGATTTTCATTTTTATTGCTCTTTTTGAAGCAATATTAGTTGTAGTTATTAATTGTGATGGTTTAGTTAATAATTTAGGTTTTTTCTTATTTTTAACCATGTAAACTGTTATAATATACAAACATATCTTTTTCAGATATTGCTTCATTTGAAGACATATAAGGTTCTAAAGTATTTCTAGCATTTTGCCATGGCATTTCCCTATGTGTCATACTTTCTAATTCATCCCCAGTATATTTACCAAAAACTTTATATACAACATCTAAAAATTTTTTTAGTTCACCGGTAATCAAACTGCTTATTTTTCCATTGTATCTATCTACTTGCCCATAATTATTAGAATATTTATCATATAAAGTTCTACATACAGGTCCATGAACCCAAGCTTCAAATCTTGTATCAACACACAATTTGTTTTTTAAATCGTCTGCATTTTCATTATATAAAGCAATATACCAAGCATAAGCATAGTATACCAATTTTTGCAATTTTTTATGTGACATTGTGCTTTTACTACTAAAATAATTAGCTATATCAAAAACCGTTAATACTTCATTTCCCATTTCTACTTCCTCTATTCTAAATAAATGATAGCACAAAAATTTAATTCGTGCAATGATGTATTCTAACATTTGCTAGTCCTCCTTGTCAAATATTACCATAAAAAATATGCGAAAATTGCAGAAAAAAGTTGGTTTTTTCGCGATTTTCCATAAAAAAAGAGCCTAGTCAAAAAAGCTTGACTAGGTTAGGCTTTTGTGCACCTCAAAGCGCAGAAAAACACCAAGGATTATTATTCTACAAATTCAAGATAAGTTTTGCCAGATACACCTTTAAGGCAAAGATATCCATTATAGTTCTTTACCCAAATAGAGCCATTATTTTTTTCTATAATTTCTAATGCTGTTATATTATGTCCTGCCTTAACTACTGCTTTGTCGTTACTATCAGTGCTAGTAAGCGCGTTCTTCATTTTATCAGTACATTCCTTTACTAGTACATATTCATCAGTTCCAGCAGTCTTTCTAATATAGAGATTTTCCAGAACTTTGTAGATTCCAGTTTTATATCCTATGGCTTCTTCTACTGGCATATCTTTAAATTCTATTCCTTTACTATCGATTATTTCCGTAATAGATTTATCAATATAGAATACATCCTCTGGCTTTTGAGTGCCTTCACTAGTCACAAGCACCCAGAAATCACCTTGTTCTTTCCAACCACCATCTATAATTGTTCCAAACCCAACGCATACGTGATTATGATTTCCTGTAGCATTAGCATCTTTGTATTCTCGAACAATTTCTGAACCTTGTTTAAAAGTTTGGCCAACTTTGATTTTTTTTATTTCGTCATCCGAAATATGGCAGATAAATACTGTTACAATTTTATCTCCTGATGGAGTTTTCACTTTCTCAGTTGATGTTAACCACAAATAATTTGATTTAGCCATATATGTCTTAACGACCTTACAATCGAACGGAGCTAAAAAATGACCACTTCTACTTCCGTCTCCGTAAGTTTCATCTACTGGATAATCTTTGTATTCACAAGTAGTATGTGCTTTATGATTGCCGTCATTATATCCTTGACTTAATTTCATTTTGTTTGCAAAATATTTTGAATATTGCATATTTATTCACCTCCTAAATTAAAACATTTATTTTCAAATTTCTTATAAGCATCTAAATATAATTCTTTTTTATCTCCGTTGTATGTTAATTCATAATACATACCATCATAAAGAGTTGTACTCAATAATGCTTTATTATTTTGTAGTATCTTACATTGCCATACCACAAATACATTATCAATAGTAATTTGAACATTATCAGTTTTATCTAAATGCTCATTTGCATAATCTCTTACTTTTTCTTTACATATTTCCATAAATTCTTTATCATTCATTATTGATTTACCTCCCTTGTAATTCCTTTAATAGCCCACATACAGGCTTCTTCGAGTTTAGTTAAAACTAAACTTTTCTCTCTACTATCTTTTAAGTTTTCTAAAATGTACGTAGTTATTTTAGTAAATTCTTCTCTAGTAGTATCAATTTTCTCTTTAGTTTCTTCTTTATAAATTGCATTCATTAAAGCTCTTGCTTTTTCTTCCATCGTTATTCACTCTCCTTTTTAACTATTTTTTCTAAATTATGGAATATGTCGTAAGCTCCTCCAGCCAATATACCACTTAGTGCAATTGCTGTACTAAAGTCTTTAGTTATAATCCATTCTATTATTGCGATAATTAGTCCTATAGCAATGTTTTGCAATGGGATAAGATTAGTACTTATCCAACTGAATTTTTTCGCTAGAGCTCCAAATATCCATGTTACAACAATTGTAACAATAGTTAGAATTTCTGTTAGTTCCATCTTTTCTCACCTTCCTTTCTCATATTCTCGAGTTGTTCTTCAATGAAGAATTTCAACCTTAGTATTTCTTGTTTTCCACGTTCATCAATTGAGTACTTATTTTTTACAAATTGTACTGCTAAAAAACCAATAGGTTCATTTTCCTTATTATTAAGTACAATGTCATAAAAAGAAATTATATCTTGGCTTTTCTTCAATTGATATGTACTAGGCATCGTTTCTTTTATTTCCTCAAGATTCTTTATTTCTATGTGTTCGTCATTTAAAAGCTGAGAAACAAATTTTGCGATGCACGGCAAGGGAATTGCTTGCAATTGAGCTTGCACAGGATTTATTCCATTTCTAACTGTTTCATAAGTGCAACTTGTCTTCAAAGCACTTCTTCCATTTGCATAATGTCCACCATTATGGAAGTCATAAATTTGTACACGATCGGCATTTAGGAACTCTTTCAATGAGTCCATTTTTTCAATTATGATGTTATCATATACTGCTTGTTTTTTGACTTTCATAGGTATTGTTTCTACTTCTTTTTTTGTGTTTTTATATACTTTAATTATTGCTACAATTAAAGCGCCTATTGCAGTTATTATCAATGTAATACCTGCAATATAATTTGCTATATTTTCTATTTTAATTACCTCCTTGATCTAGTTCTAAGAAAACCAATAAATATATTCTATAAATTCTCATTGTACGTCCAGTTGCAGAAAAAGATGGAGTTGCAGAAAAAGTGATATGGCCTGAAGGCAAATTATCATAATCAAAATCTAACCATTGAAATGTTCTTATACCATCACTTACCCCGCCGCTAACATTTGGGAAAAGATATTCCTTTGAATAAGTTGCCCCTTGTGTTAGTTTAATATATTCAGACATTCCACTTTGTAAATTGTCAGTCGATTCTATACAAAGTTTCATTTTCCTCTTGAATCCATCATCAATTGGAAATTTGGACTCTATTTTTTGCTTTAACCAATAATATTCACCTAAATATTGCCATGATCCGTTCATGGTAACCTCTTTGTCTCCTTCCCATAGGACAAATTCACCTAAAGGATATCGAGATAACATATCAAAATCAACCATTGGCATTCCCCTTGCCGAAATAATATCGTTTTTAAATATTGCGAAATTGTATTGTCCTTTTGGCCTAATATCAGACCCTATCTTACTCATCAATTTATCTACAGCTGTAAATTCAAATTCATAAATTTTCTGATAATCCCATGTTCCATCGTCTGACATCGGATTTGCTAATTCTATTTTTGAAGGTGTATTGTATTTATTTTCAGTATCAGAAATAGTTGAACTTAACAAAGTTTCTCCATTCGCCCATGTCCCATTCTTCTCTCTAACTTTCCAGGACAAGCTTAAAGAATTACTATTTGTATCATTAAAGATTCCTTTATAATAATTTCCATTAATAGAAACAAACATGTCATCGGCTATTTGCGAAGATCTTGATGTAGTTGGATTAATAGAAAGTTCTACATAAGGTATTCTTTTAAAATAATTGGCTTCTTCACTATTAGATGATTGAAAAACAATACTATTAGAATATCCTCTACTGTCAATTATTTGAACAGAAATCGTTGTAAACGGTACATTAATTAAATTATAAGTTGTTCCTATTTGTTGTGCCTGACCATTTATCAACACTTGCGAAATGGATGCGCTATTTTTGGCTTGATAATTTAGCGTTAGCTTCGCTACAGATTTATAATCAACCAAAATAGGATTTGAAACACTAGAGCCAGTTAACTCTATTGTATCAGCGTTTGAATCTTCTAAAGTAGCACTCAAAATAGGAATGCAGTCTCCACCACTACACCAAACCCTAAAAGTATATGAAGTAGTCCCAATAAGATTACCCCCGCTATAAGTTAAACAATTAATTATTCCCGTTCCGCTAGTTGAATTTGGAATTTGAGTATAAAAATCTATTGGAATCTCCCAATTATAACTAGCTCCTACATTTGTAGCTATAGTACCTGATAAATTTCCAAAAGTGTAATTCAAAGTGTGAGTAAACGAACTATCTGCTCTATTAACTGTAATTGATAATAAACTTCCTATTGGCACTTCTCCAAAACTTAACGTTGATTCTCGCGGAATAGTAGTAAGTGTTGCCAAGCTAGCCTGGTAGCTTATTGTTAAATTTGAGGTATTTCCATCCACTGCCACAGTTATTATTTTAGATCCATTACTATCATGAGTAATCTGTGCATCGCCAGAAACCATTAATGTATTTGAATAATAAGATATTTTTTTATCAGCAGTTGCAGCTTCATAAAAATATTGTCCTTCAATACTTAAACCATACCCACCAGTACTTGAATACGTAACATAATTGTTAGTTCTGCTTAATCTTAATTCAGCATGAACCCAAGACGTATTATTTACCTTGTCTACATTATATTCATACCATGAGACTGTCCCTATAATATATTGGTTTGAAGTATATATATCAAAACTACCATTCACAATTAATCATCTCCCATATAAAAGAATCCAATTCCTAATCCTCTAGAATCATCTTCAACAATTTCAATTCTCCAATCTCCTCCTGGATGATTATTACCAATCATTAGATATGTTCTGACAAGCAAATTTGCTGTCCTAACTATAGATTGCATTAAATCCAAATCATATCCAGCAAATAAAAGTTCTGATTCTGTATTTCCTGTTTTATCAGTTACCGTTATTCCATCTGTATCAGCATTAAACTTAGTTGGAGAATTAGTTTCATCAATATCCAGCCCATCATCACTAAACGTATATCCTTTATTGGTTTTTAAAGTAGGAACACCGTTAGTTATAGTTTCATTAATAACATTTATAGAATGTTCTGTAGATGTAGTTAATGTTTCAACTGCCTGTGTTACTTGCGTAACGCTTTCGACAGTGGCTAACCCGTTAATCTTATTTAGAGTATCTTGATAATTGTTATTTGCTACTGCCGCATTATTATCAATTTGATTTTGTAAATTAGTAAGCGTAGGATCTATATCTTCCGTAAATTTATACCAATTATAATCATCAAAAATTGTACTATCTGCTGGAGTAAAATCTACGTATTGCCCTATATAAGCACTTGGCTTTTCTCCTTCTGCGTAAGTATCATCGGCTGGAGTAAATGTTTCTCCATCTTCAGAATATTTAATATGTAAATATGAAGTCTGACCATTTTCTCCCGGTGCTCCTGGTGTACCATTTTGTCCATCTGCACCTTTTATCAAACTCCAAGTATAATCAGTATTCAATGTTGGAGCAGTAGCACTTGTTGTACTTGCTACACCCATATATTTGCTATCATCCGTTGGAGTGGTAGTCATTGGATTACCATCAGCATTTGCTGAGTATCTTACATAAAAGTATGAAGATGTTCCATCATTTCCAGGTAGTCCCTGAATACCTTGCTCCCCAGGTTCACCTTGAGGCCCTTGTGGCCCAGCATCCCCCGGATCACCAGTGATTTCTTCTTCAGCAGAATACTCATATGTTCCATCCACATAAGTTATCTTATTTCTTCTTAATACAACTTGCCCTTCTTGTCTATTGGGAAAAGCTGTAGACCAATCGTCAGAACTTCCTTGAATTTTATACTCTGAAACTATACTAGCAACGGTATCATCAACTTTCCCTTCTAAGGTAGTAACCTTTGTAGTAACTGTACTAACACTAGTATTAATACTTTCTGCTGTTGTTTCCAATGCTACCTTAGTTGCATAATTTGTTTCGACTGTTTCCTTAAATTGATCTAGTACTGCTTTAACGTTCATCGCATAAGTATCATCGGTATATTTAGTAGCAATAATCCAATCCACTTCACTATATTCGCCACTTGACCGACTGGCTCGACATCTATACAAGTCGGCATTGTCCTTAAACCAAATATCACCTACATCATAAGGTGGTGTTGGTGTAGTAACAAAAACTCTTCTTTTACTGTCAGCGGTATCTTGAGCAGCATTTGCTAATGCTAGTGCTTCAGTTATATCCGAATCGGTTAATTTCAACCAACTATATACATTATTTTCCAAAGAAAAACGATAAGCATATCCTGTATCCTTATCGTAGTATAAATCTCCTAAATGGTTTGCTTTTTCTTCTTCGGTAGTCCAATCCACTGCCGGACTATTTTCTAGCGTAGGAATACCAGAAAAAAACCAAGTAGAAATGTTTCCATCTACCTGGTCTTGTAAATTACTGATATCCTCTAAAACTTCTTCTACGTATTTTTCTAAGTTAGCGTTAGTTTTAGTTAAATTATCATTAAGAGTAGTTATTGCTTTTTTACTTCGATTTATTTCCTCTAAATTATATCTTCTCATTAAGTCTTCAGCAGTAACTGCTTTAGGCTTATCATTATAACTTACCATTACCAATACACCTTCCCATCTATTATTCTGAAACCTAAATTTTCTAATATTTCTATCTTTTCTTTAGTACTTATATTGCGTGAATTTATTTCATTAACTATATATTCGTTATAATCATCAAATCCTATATTTTTCAACATAACAGCTTTATCATATTTAGTTAAATTTTGATTATTTATATAATTAATAATTTCTTCATTATAATCATCATAAGATGAATATTGCGACTTAATTAAATATGCCTTTTGAGGAATCGATAAATTCAAACTATTAACATAATTTATTAACTTATTTTTTTTAGAATTAGTTACTGCTTTACCATTTTTATAATCAGTAGTAAATTCTTGTGAATCCAATTTTATATATTCCTTTATAGGTATTCGCAAAGTTATAATATCGTTTAGTTTTTCTTCGCTAGAATAATATTTTCCATACAATGTAGCTATTTCTTTATCGCTTAAATTGCTAGCAGTTAAGAAACGTACGATACTATTCCTTTTAGTTTCTGCACTACTATCATCAATACTATTTGTAAATGTATAGTAATCGCTTACATCTCCAATTTGACTATATTCATAGGCCTTTTGGTATGTTTGAGATATTTCAGTGCCAAGTACTTCTTTTTGAGCAATATTGTATGAATAATTAACTATATCGCTTATTACTGATGTCTTATCTTCATCAGTTAATTTTTTATATTCAGAATTGTCTAATAATCGTTGTACTTCTTCTTCGATTATGCTTCCTGATGTTTTTTGGTAAGTTGCTCTTTGAGAACTATTGAGAGTAATCTTTTCTCCATCCTTGTTAATATAGTATGGAGCAACTCTAGGCATAATAGTTGCATCACCGGTCTCTTGATATAGTCTATATATTTCTCCAGCACTTTCACTTATATTTTCCGTAGATACATTTGCTGGATTAAAAAATACATTGAATATATTGTTATTCCCACCATATTTTTGTATTTCTCTACCCATACTATCAACACTAGGAGCAAGAGTCTTACTTAAAAATGGAATTTTAGACTTAACACTGTTTATTGCACTTTCTAAAGGTTTACCATATTCAAAACTTGTCCTTTGAGTTCCATCAACCATATCAGCAATTTGTTTCATAAATGTTGGAATAGCTCGTGCTGGCAAATCAAATATTGCTTCTTGAACTCCGCTGACAAGTCCATCATTATTGTTTAAAGCAGTATTGATACTTTCCATAAAAGATTGCTCTAACAATATGTTACCAGCAGTATCTAAAGAACTAAGTATAGTTTCCAATGCATTAGCATCTTCATCCTCTTTTTGAACTATATTAGCCATTATAGATAATGGTGCCGCAATAGGTTGCATCCAGTCGTATGTAAATGATTTGTTACCAATTTTAATAGAATATGAATTAACACCTAAGGTATTTCTCATAAAATCTCTAACATCTTTATCATCATCACTTTCACCACTTACAATACCAGCCTTAGCCAAAGCATAACCAGCAATATATAACATAGTGCCAACAGTAGCTTTACCTAATGTTTGAACAAAATCATGTTGCATTTGTGGTGTAAATTGATTTGTTTCAATTGCATTTTTTAATCTTTTTCCTTTAACTAATGTATTTACTAATCCTACTGGCGAATAATCAACTATTGCTTTAGTTAAGTTTGCTGGTGTTTTAGCAAATGGGATAAGAACATCCCCTAAACCATAACCTTTAAAATTAACATTATTTAGCATTTTCCTTACACTTAAAACAAATCTAGTATAGTTATTATTATCTTGCCATGTTCTTGATAAAGCTTCTTGAGTGGCAATATCTATCATATCTTGTGTTACCTCAGTAGTATTATTTAAAACTAATTGATTATTAATGGAATTAGTAAATGTTGCTTCATAAAACATTCTATCACCAGCATCCAACATAAACGACAACAAACTATCTACCCTATTTAGAGCCTTGCCAATAGCAGTATTATTATTAAACGATTTGCCTTCTGAAATTTCAAATCTATTGCCTTGTATGTTCCTAGTATTTATTCCTTGCTTAAAATCGTTATAACTTTGATATAATCCCTCTTTCATTCCTTTGACATAATTTTGAATATTTGTTACACCAGTTGTACGATATCCAGTTTTTGAACCTATAATTTTATCTGCCATACTAGCAAATAAATCACTAAATAAGTTTACTGGAGCAATAATTGCATTACCAGCAACATTTCTACCTTGTGTTTTAGGATTAAACAACATAGATATACGCATCCACGATTTAATTCCTGCACCACGTTCTGGAGGTAATTTATCAGTCATTATTTTTTGGATTTTAGCCAGTTCTACACGTTTTTCATATCCATCTGGCATAGTAGATACTTTTTGCATAATGTCCATAATTGCTGCCGTTTCTTGAGGAGTTAAATCAAAATCTTTTTGATGTTGATCTATCCACCTTTTAGTTTTATTTTTAACCATTTTATCATATGCTTCAGATAGTTCTGATTGAGCATATTTAACCATTCCTTCTGGAGTCATTCTAGCCATAATATTAAATGCTTGAATGGCTTGTCCAGCTTCAGTTCCCATATTTCTCATAGTTTTAGCAACACTAACCATCGAATCATAATCCCCACTATCAGCATATTGTTTCAATAAAATATAGCCTTCCGCAATATCAACTGATGAGACGTTTGATTTCATTTTCCCGTTTTCATCCCTCGTGTGTCTATAAAACCAATTTCTTGTTTCTGCTTCTCCGCCTTCATTTAACCTTGAAAAAGCCTCGTTTAAACTTTCTTCGTTAGTTACTTTATCATAATATCTAACTTCTTCGTCAGAAAGTATAGTATTTTTTTGTTGTTCATTTAACATATTAGTTTTATTTTGAATATTAGATGCAAATTTACTTTTGCCATCATTTGCTCTATTCCTATTAATATTAGGAAGTTGTGGGGTTGTATTAGCATCTTCTGGTGTTAACTTAGATATTTCCAATGGATTTAGTATATTGCTTTGATTATTATGCATATTATTTAATGGTAATGGTGCAATTTGACTTTGAACAGTATTTGTGCTATTATTGTTATATGAAACCGAATCAGTGGTGAAACGGGTGGGCAATTGGAGCCCTCTACGCGGTAACCATTGTTCGGTTTTTTCATTTGTATAAATGTTTTTCCCGTCCTCAATAGTACGATTTATATAGTTTTGGAAATCTCTTTTTTCATAAACAGAAGTTAATTCATTTACTACTATTTTTCCACTTTTTTTATCTTGCGTTAAGCTAGCAATTATAGGATTCCCATCAGTATCAACTGCATCAAGAACTACTATTTTTGCATTATCTACTGTTCTAGAATCCATAGCAAAAACACTATTATTTAGTTCTGTATCAATATTTTCAATAATATTTCTTGGGATATTACTGTGCTTTCCATTTATTATTTTTTCAACATTAGTTTGATTTATAACAATTGGATTGTCAGAAAAATTGGCATAAGCCAATCCTTTGCTATTATCTGAAACAACCAACTGAGTACCAGATGGCAATTGTTTTGTTTCATATTCAATTAACTGTTGTTTAAAAGGTTTTAGATTTCCAACTTTATCTAGAGCCCACTTAGATATTTTTTTTATCTTTGATGTAATACTATTTTGATTATTAGTAGAATTTGAATTAATTGCATTTTGAGTTTGGCCTTGGTTAATTTTTGGCAAATTTATATTATTTTGATTAACTCTACTATTTACAGCATCATTAACAACGGTATTTTCTATATTTTGATTATACGTTGGTAAACTGTAGCTATTATTCGCACTCGGATTTTGTCTAAACTGATTAACACCTTCATTAACATTAATATTTGGAGTGTTACCTCTATATTCAGAAACAATTGATGGAACTCCACCTACACCTGCAGCTAAAACTCCACCCCAAAAGTTATCCCACATCTCTTCTTTGTTAAATTCATTAGCAATACTTGGGCCACTTAATCCAGTTGTGTTTTTTACATAATCAATAGCGTGATCTCCGGCATAATTTAATAAATATGATACTATTTCTTCTGAACCTTCACCGACTGCTTTTATCCCGGCTTTTGTTAGAGATTTTGCTAAAGATGAAGTCATTTTCTTGGTTGCAGACTCAACTAAATAATCATCTAAGGCAGAGCCACCAATACCAAAAGTTCCAAATATACTTTCACCAATGCCTTCAGCTAATCCTGATACAACACCAGAAGTCCACATTTGCCAATCTTCTGCGCCTTTATTAATTGCATTTGACATACCACTACTTGCACCACTAATCAACGAAGTAACTGGCAAATTAAATTTTTTTCCAGCAATATTTATAGGTATATTTCCTTTGGATCCTAACAATTTAGATGAAGTAACGCCTTGAGCATACATATTACCAATTGAGTTAACTACGTTATCTGTCTTCTCTCCCAAAACAGAATTACTATCTACCACTTTATCTACTGGAGCAAATATTTTATCAGTTAGACTTTCAGCAGCTCTTTCTCTTACTACATTGGCATAATCCTCATTGCCTAACCAATCAACTACTTGCGCTCCAGCATAGGCTGCTAAATCACCAATTGATTCTCCTGCACTAACTACACCTTTACCTAAGTTAGTTGCAACATCACCAGCTGTACCAAGTGCAGTTTTAGTTATATCCCCAAATTGATATCCATCATCAAAGGCACCTGAATCAAACCAAGTTTGTTTTTCTTCTTTTTCTTCAACATTTTTTCGTGATAAATTAAGTGTTCCAACTTTTCTTTGATTTCTGTTTTTTCTATCAATATCCCCTAAATTTATTGGCATAATATTATCACTTCCTATCTTTAAAATCCTCCGCCAGACCTTCCTCCGGCTCCATAACCAGCTCCGCTAGATTCATTTACAACACTAGTTATATCTGTATATTTATTAGCACTTCCATCCCAAACATAATATTTTCCATTAACAGTCCAAACATTTTGATTGTCAACATTTATACCAGTTGAGCCTGTATTTCCAGTTGTTCCCAACATTTGACTAACAGTCTTACCTGTTTTAGATAATTTTGCACCACCTACATTGTTTGGTTGATATCCAGACCCTGGATTCTCACTCCATTCGAACACACCATATTGTGCATCTGGATTTATGGTGCCTGTGTATGGATTCGCTGCAATAGTACGTCCATTTGCTGAAGTACTTCCAGAAAGTGAACTACCACTACCATTGGTTAAGCTAGTTCCACCACTAGATCCACTTGATGAACTCCTTGCAAGAGCATATTCTCTTTCCCAATTTTGTTGTGCCAAAGCATCTTGTTGCTTTTGATATTCAAATTGTTGTTGTTGGAAGGCAAGTTGTTCATTAAATTGTCTAATTGCCTCTTCTCTTTCTTTTTCTGCTTGAATATTGTTATATTCAGTTTGATAACGATTATAATATTCGCTATCTAGCGCTTGATTATTGCTCAATTGATTTTGAGATATTGTTGATTTATTACTATAGAAATTTTGTGATGCTTCTAATTGCATTTGAAGTTTAGTTAATGCATTTTGGGCTTTTTCAACACTGTTTGTAAGTCTTGCTTCATTAATAGCATTGTCATATTCAGTAAAGGCATCTTGCATTGCTTTATTTGCAGTTGCAAGTCTGTTTTGATATGTATTAAAGCCTCCTAATTTGGAAGTTTCTGATAAACCGCTATTAAGCAATCCTGAACTTGCCTGAGATTCTGCTTGTACTCCGTAAGGATTTACAAAAGCCATATAATCATTTTGAGCACGTTTTTGCTCTGCTTCCATATTCTTTTGAGCTTCTTGTTTTTGTTGATTTATTAAATCTTCTTGAAAAGCCAGTTGTTGATCTAATGCACTATTTTGTGTTTGTTCATATTGTTCCGCGTATTGATTTGATTGGTTATATAAATTTTCATTATCTGTAAGTAAACCTTCATACATACTATTACTTTGATTAATCGCATCTTGTTTTTGTTGATTTATTGCTGATAATCTTTCATCTTCCATTATTCACACCTACCTTTTTATGTATCCAGCGACAAATCCTTGTAATGTCGCAGAAAAAAGCCCGAATGGTTTATTCGAGCTAAATTTTAATTGTATATCTTTAAATTTTTTATCTTTAATTCTATAAGTTATATATCCTTTTTCATCGCTTAATGTAGTTTTTTCTTTTTCTACACCATCTACAATAGTACTAACTTTGATAGCATTATTTTCCATTGGCTTTAAATCCGCTACATTGCCTCTCTTATTAGTAGTCTTAGTATAACTTGGATAACCAAAGTCATCTTTATAAGTAGTCCAATAACTTTGAATATCTATTCCATTGTCGGTATTTCCTACTAACTTAAATAATTGGCCTGTAGCATTTCCTAAATACAATTCTCCACGATATTCTTTAATAAAAGTTATATTATTTGGCAATTCCCAATAAAACCACTCATATTGAGGTGTTCCAGCGCTATCTTGATATATTTGTCTACTGTCTGCTAAATACATCTTAGAACCCACTAAACAAAGTAAATAGCCATTGTATTCAGCTAGTTTAATATCTTCATAGCCAGTTTCATGTATCATTTTATTATCAACCAAAGAGCTTCTATGTTGTAATATCTGCTCACTATACATAGAATTACTTGAAATAGATTCTAGACCATTCCTAGAAAAGTAAACTATATCATCATTAAAATTAATTCCACATGAGATGCATCCTAGCGCTACACTACCATTTACACTAGGATAAATTTTTCCATACGTACTATCTAGTGTCGGAGACATATAATAGACACTGCTACTGTTTTGATTTATTTCTTTTATTACCCATAGTACGTTATTACCAGGGATTATCGCTTTAATATTCGCCAAATCTAAACCACATTCATAATAAGCCGTATCTCTTACGTATCTTGGATCATTTAATTCACAATGAAATACTGCGTTGGGATAATCAGGATTACCACTAAAGAATATTCTATTATCAAATTCACAACTTAGCATACAATTTAATATTCTTTCTTTATATCCTTGCGTAGTTTTACTAAAGGTAATTATAACTTCACTTTCTTTTGATGGAGCAGTATTAAACGTAATAATTCCTTTTTCTCTATCAACAGTAAAATCTATATTTTCTGACTTAGTTCCTCCATCTACTGTAGCAGAAACTGGAGATATAGTAAGTGCATCCAACTCTACTGTATCAAGCTGGTAATTTGTACTTTCTCCATCTCCAATAAACATATTTTTTCTAAAATTGCTTAATACATTAACTGGTTGATAAACTAAATCAGTATCTGTATCAGAATCTATTGTAGTAGAACCATCAGGATTCTTCATATAAGAAGTTATAGGGATAGTTCCTTCTACTTTTTTCATAGTAGTGCCATCATATTCTAAATAATTGATTCCATCCATAAAAAAGAATATATTATCATATACAAAACTTCTACTTTGTTTAGGATTTAAACCAGCAAATAATTCAACTATTACTTTGGGAGTTGTTGGATAATTAGTCCACTCTAGCATTTTAGTACCACAATGAATTAGAACATGTGTATAATCATTAATTGTATAAAAAAAGAGACCAAATATTTCATTATCAAAAGTTTCTAATAATGTCATACCTGGTCTAGTCTCAATGCATTCACTATCCTTATAAGTTTTCCACATATTCAAGGCATCGGGACTTCTATAATAATTGGTATCATTTTTAGAAAAATCTACTCCACGAAAATTAGTATATTTTCTAGTGATTAAATCATCTAATGCCATTATAAATCAATACCTCCACTAATCATTGCCATACCTTGAGTTTTACGTGAATCAATTAATCCTTTTAATTCTGTATACCTTTCATAAAAATATCTACCATAGCCACTAATCATATCATTCTTAAGCAAATCTGATGCTATTCCATAAGGCATTATTTCTTGCAAGTCTAAATCTAGTTCAATTTCAAATGATTCATCATACTCTGCACTTACTTCTTCTTTGGTCTTAGTTGATGTTGCTTCAAATGTTAAATCCATTAGACTAGGATATTTATAGTAATAAATAGTTATTTCCTTTGGTAATTCTAAATCTTCTGTGTTAAATATAATTTCAATATTACCAACAACATTATATTCGATATCAGGTATGGTATTTAATTGATAAAAATCAGGTATAGAAGACAATGCCAATGAAGTATTATTTTCTTTTAGTTCACAAGAATATTTTGCGGGTATTTTTCTATATTTCATTAAATCTAGCATTATAGAGTTAATAACACCATTTATTTTATAGATTACATCTTGATCATCAGCCAGTTCTGCTCGTTCCGGATAATACTCTTCTATAAGAGAAAAAGTCTTAATTTTCATTTCCTTGGCTGTCATTATATACCTCTTTCATAGCAAGTAATTCCGCTTCGATTTCATCAAGTGTAGCCATTTGATATTGTGGAATAATATAACCTTGTTCTTCATCCCATATAAGAATTACTCCTGTCGGAATTTCTTGAACAATTTTGCTCTCTTCTTTAGAAATAACTTTTTCTTCTTTACCATTTCCTAGAATAGTTATTGTCCTTTCTTCATTAATATAAGTTGTAAGAACTCCATTTTCCATAACTTGATGAACCTTTTTATTTTCTGTCCATTCATCAAATTTTAAAGACTTATTTACTTTTCTTCCAAAATATTGTCTTAAACTTGGTTTTAATGTGTAATATTCTATTTTTTCCATAATCATTATCCTTTCTTGGTCGTGTTTGTTAGAATTGCACTAACCACTGCTTTTAACACGAAAAAAGGAGCCGAAGCTCCAATTACTAAATGCTAGTCTTTAAACAAACAATTTCTTTAGGTCTAACTAATAAACCACCATATACATATAAACCTTTTTGAGCAGTTTCAAAACCATCTTGAACTTCGTAATTTACTACTTTTTCAATTTGTTCTGCAAATGCAACTGCCTTTCCAGTTCTTAAGAAGTTTAAAACTTGACCATAACCAGTTATTTCATAATAAGTTGAAATAGATTCTTTAGTTGGATTTGATACTTCTGAATAAGTATAATCAGGAGAACTTCCACCTTGTGTATAATAAGTCTTACCTTCAACTATATCAGTATCTTCTGTTAAAGCATAAGTTGGATTTAATTTAGGCAACAAGTTTTCAATAGAAATTAAAGCATTTCCATACTTACCTAAAAATCCTTTCTTAGCCATTTCAACATTGTTAGTGTATAGTTCAGTTAAGTTTTGTCTTATCTTAGTGAAGAAGCCAGGATCAGTTTCAAGGTAAAGTTCAGTTTTTTGTTTAACATTATTTCTATAAAGTTTAGCAAATCCATCTTCAACCTTTTCAATAGCATTGTTTTTAGTTACTGAAGTTGCATCAATAACTTCAACACTACCTGCATCGACACCATCATTAACCATTTTAGCAACATATTTGTCGCCTTCTTCAGTTAATGCGATTGCTCCTTCTTCACAAATTGCTTCTAGAGCTCCAGGAACACTTTGAGCCTTATACACGTGGTCAATTCCAACATTGAAATAATACATTTGGTCTAGTTCAAATTCTTGTTTAGTTACACTAGCAGCATCTCTTTTAATAGCTACTCCTGGTGTATATTTTCTTATTAATGGTCTATCAGCATTTAAAATTATGACTTTTCTAGCATTTTTTGTATCACGTTCATATTTAAAATCACTATGATTTCTTAATGAAGTGATAGTTCTTAAGGCACGTTCATACCCTTGATGCCATATTGTTTGAAGTGCATCATTCATTTAAAAATCATTCCCTTCTGTTTTAATCTTTCCATTTCTTCATTGATGCTAAAGCCTTTTCCCATACTCCTGGTTTATTCCAGTCATCATCAGATAGATTTTTAACATCGGTAGGCGAATAGAAATCCTTTGTTTCTTTTTGGGCCACAGTGTCTTTCATACTTCCCATTGCAACAGGCTTAGTCTTACTATCCTGAGTTTTTAAATAGAGATTATAAATATCTCCAATAGGAGTTTTAGAATTAAATTGATTTTTAAAGTCTATAAAGTCTTTATCATCCAAAATATCTTCTGTAGCACCAAGTTTTAAAAGATTACGCTTATTATCTTCTTGAGTTAGTTTTTCAGCTAAAGTATTAAAGACAATTCGTTCTCTTTCATTCAAGTTCTTATATTCTTTAGCAGCAAGTCTGTTGGCTTCATTAAGCATAGACTCATATCCATCATCGATAAAGTCTTGTGCATCTGCTTTAGCAAGAACTTCAACTTCCCTAGATGTTAATCCAGGTTTATAAACATCAGGCAATTTAACACCTTCGGCAATGTAATATTCACGAAGTTTTTTATTGGCTTCATCAATATTGTTAGCTCCTAAAGCACTTTTAAGAACATTCTCAGTATCCTTATATACTGACAATTCTTTTTCTTTTTGAGCTTCAAGCTTTGCCATTCGGCGATTGACTTTCTTCATTACAAGATTGTCAATTTCCTCATCAGTCATAAATCGCCCTTTTGGTTGTTCTTCTTTTGTTTCTTCAACAGTTTCTTTTTCTGTTTCAGCGGTATCAGTTAACTCTATACCTTCCCCAAATTCTTCTACTGCTTGGGCATCAGTATTTTCAGTAACTTCTTCAGTAACTTTTCCGATTTTTTCTTCCATAAAAAATCTTTCCTTTCCTATTTTTTTGGCAAGTGTTTGCTTCACTCACACCATGGCTTTTAGTGTCATCAATGCTCGGACAATAAAAAAGCAACTACATTTGAGTCGCTTGATTAATCATTTGATTTCCCATTTGCGATATTGCTTCAATATCTTGTTGATTTGCAATATTTTGTTGGGCTTGCGTTTTTAATTGTTGAGCTTGAAGTTCCATTTGTTCAATTGCTTTGCTTCTTTCTCTTCTTCTCTTTAACAATTCCAATAATTTGCTCTTAGGCATTGTTGAATCATCATCTAATAAACTAACATAATCTTCTAATAATTGTTGATTTTGTGGTAAAAACAATTGTGATTGAGTTAAGTTCTCTATTGATGATTCTTGTGCATACTTATCAAATGCACTTTTTGGTGTAACATCTATCTTAATATTAAGTTTTAATGTTTCCAAAATTTGTTTTGGAATAACTACTAATTCTTCTACCACATCGCCAGTAACAGCATCAGTAGATTCATCCACTACCATTAGATCATCAGAGTATGTCTTTATCATATCGAATATAATAAGACCAATATCTTCGATAAATTGTAATACATTAGCACTTTGTTCATTAAGAGGTTGTTCACTTGCTCTTTGTACCGCTAATATTGCTTTCCCACTTGCTTCATCTGGTTGAATTTGACCTGTCGCCATATCTCCAGCACCGGCAAGTTCTCTTGATACCGAAATAAGTTCGCTTTGCAAATTAGCAATATCAGGACTAATAGATCCTGGGTTAGTATATCTAAAATACTTACTTATATCTTCAGCACTACCATCTTTTATACGAATAGTAGCTCCAACCTTATTCAAGGCTTCAGGATTTTGAATTTTATCTTCGTTAATAACAGGATGTGGATAAGCAATATTCTTCCCAATAAAAGCTCTTCTAGTAGCTGTCTTATTAACTTCTATTTGGTTTGCAATGTGTTGTTCTACCTCACCTATACCGCGAGCATTTCCTTCACAATCTTCCCAGTTTAAATGTGCTACCGGATAATAAGTAAGACCAGTATCTTGGTCTTTGGTAATTGTTACATATTTAACAGACTCTGAAAAATGAATTGTACCATCTTTTTTATACAAGAAAGTAACAATTGTAGCCATATCATCTACTTCATCTTTGGAACTATCACCAGATTCATCTTGTGTAAAATTATCACCATGAATATTTAATATTTCTTCTTCCTTAACACCTTTACTTCTAGCATATTCACGTGCATTTATAACACTAGATCGTCTCTTGATAAGGATATATGGTTGATTTTGGATATCATCATCGTTTTCATTACCATACATAACATCTACCTTAGATTTTAGTTCAATTTTAGGCATCTGAGTTTCCTCATTCCAGTACCAGTAGACAATCACTTCACCATTTATTGCAGATTTTCTAACAGCCTTCTTTAATCTGTTATCAAGTTTGTTTTTTTCCCATATTTTAGATGCTTCTTTAGTTAGTAATTCACTAGCACGTTTGGCTTCTGTTCTAAACTCTTGAGACTCAAAGTTATCAGAATTATAAATAATAGCATAATTAGTACTTGTTACTACACCAACTTTGTATTTGACTATCGGTTTAATGTAATTGATTTGAATTAATTCTACATTTTTACCTACAATAGCATTATCCCATTGGTTACCATTAAAGAATCTAAAATTCCTATCTGTAGCAGAGTAATAGTCTTTATTACGCATATACATAGCATGTTTTTCATATAACTGCCATATATCTGTTTCAACTAGTGTTTTTAAATCATCTATGTCCATTGGCTATACCTCCTTCTAAATATGTTTTTGACTTTCAATAGTGCCATCAAAATTGTTGATGTTTTCCCAACTTATTCTATCTTCTTCTGATAGTCCATCATCACTAATTTTATTGTTTATAACTTTATTTATTGGTTCGCTTAATGGTATCTCTATTTTTTCTTCATTCTTAAGTTTTTGACCGTTTTTAAGACCTAACGTATAAGCCATTATTACGAATAAACCAAATAAAGCACACAATACTATTGTTTCCATTACTTTTTCCTGCCTTTTTTCTTTTTTGGCTTAGTATCTTCTAATACCTCTCTAATTGTTTCTTCAATTATTTGATTAGTCTTTTCTTCGCCTAAAATATCATTAGACATAGATCTTAATTTCCTAAGCATTGCTTTTTTCATATTATAACTATCTCCTCTCCCCAGTCTCTTTGAGCTGGTTTTTCAAAATCAAAATTAAATGTTATTTCTTTATTTATTACTTCTTTAGTAGGTGCTGTTCTGCTTACACAGAAATACCTTAACGCATCTGTTATATGTGTAGGTTCATGCGGTTCAGTTGCTACATCATTAGGTTCTTTTTCATCATGTTGTAACTGTGGTAGATACTTAATAAGATTTAAACAATTACTAAATATCTTTAAATTGCTATCTTCATACAACTCTCCGGTTTGTTCATGCCTAACTTTTTTTATTCTCAACCACTCTTTAACATTTAACCAACCTGCTATTCTATTGTTGCTGGCTTTAGTTAAATCAATTCCACCTTCCCAAAATAATTCTGCAGTGCTCTTACCAGTATCTCTATTACGATTCCACAAATCAGGTGGTGCATAGATATATTTGTATTTATCCTGCCTCATATAACTTTTTAATGTTTGCACTGCCTCACTAACTATCAAATTAGGCTTATATATCTCGTTATACACATAAGCCTTTCCTTTAGTATCTATTGCAATAAAAAGGACCGCAAACATATCTAGTCCGTAGTCCATTGCAATATATCTATTCCAATTATTAGGTATTTTAAATGGTTCTATTACATGAATACTTCTTTTAAATTCAGGAAAGAACATGCCATCGTATATGTCCCAGTCGCCATATTTTAATGCTTTTCTTTCTTTTTCTGGTAAAGCATCCAATCTTTTTATATAATCTGGATCATATTCCAACATAAATTTATTATCGGTAACTAAACTAGGAATAAATATCCGTGTTACTTCTTCTCCGGTTTCTAATTTACAATTGTGAATTACATTAGGTTCTCCTATATCTATGAATCTTTCCTTTACCCATGTATGTCCTACGCCACCTGGATTAGTAGAACTTTTTATTCTTTTAGGATATGTATTAGCACCACGACATCTCGATATCATGTATGTATACATAAATTCAGTAAAATGAGTAAGTTCATCGAACCTTATAACATCGTATTCAGCAGATTGATACTGATATACATCTTTTTCATATTGAATGTATCCAAAATCAATAATACTTCCGTTATTAAACTTCCAAGTATGTTTGGAACTGTTATAGTCTGCTATTGATAATGGATATAAATCTAGACTAACACGAATTAATGACTTTTCTAAATCGGCAAATGTACTTCTGAATATTATTTGCTTACTTTTGGGATATTTTAATGCATATAGTAACGCATCTACTAATTGACCATACGATTTACCTCCGCCAGCAGCACCACCAAATAAAGTTTCAAATGCATCAGATTTAATAAAATTTTCTTGTTTCTTTGTTATTGATATTTTCATTATTCAACAACTCTTATTTCTACTTCAAATTTATTATTTTCTGTACTTTCCCCAGTTGCTAATCGCATTTTATCGTATAACGTACCAATAACAGTAGTTAAATTATTAATAGGTATATCTTCTTTATCTAATTCCTTGTCTAACTTTCCTAAAGCCTTATAAATCAGCCTATTACAGTAGTCTGAAAACAATTCTTTTTTCTTCTCGTATTCTTTCGGATTGCTTTCAATTATCTTTTTTACTGTCTTATCAGATATACCGCATTGTTTAGCTGTAGCATTATAGCTGTTAGTAAGTGCATAACTTGCAATTACTTCAGCCTTCTTTTTGCTATCGATTTTTACTCCGCTAGCCATACACTCACTTCCTTTCTTATTTAAGAGTACGAAAGTTATGGGATCATGACTAGAAAACTAGAAAGGGTTTCGTACTCTTAAATAAAAATACTATTCATAATACTCATCTAAATCATCATAATAATCTTCATAATCTTCTTCATCATCAAAGACTATATAAGACCATATTTCTTCTTTATGCGCTGCAGCAATGCATATTACAATTGTGAATAACAATGAAGTTATCAACAATATTATTTCAATTACCATACTCATATTTCTATATCTCTTGGCAAAATAATGATTTTTTTATTATATCTAGCTGCTATCTCAAATTCTATTTTGCAGCCTCTTGCTAATTCCCACCCTGGAGCAAAAACTACACAATCGGCTTTATCCATAGCCTCAATGGATTTTGACAAATAATATAATGCAGTTTTATCACCAAAATCAAATAACGTATTTATGATATCTTCTTTGTTTAGTTTTAATAAATTTATTATTTCATCTCTTTCTTTTTTAATCTCATCATCTGTTTTACCTTTCATTGGTTGACTAATCATTATTTTCATCTTTTTCTCACTCTCCTTATCGGCTCTTCTATTGCCGGTCTATATAAATATTCATCTTTGATTAAATAATTGCCTTTTGACTTGCTGACGTCGGCAAGGTGTTCTCTTTCAAAACAATGCAAAACATCTAAGATGTGTCTCAAATTTTCCATATCGAGATAGCCTTTGATATTTTCATCTATCATTTCACTTGTTATGGCACTAAACATATCAAAGTCTTTTGCCTCGATTAGATGTAAGTACTCATGAGATGTTGATTGATTTAATATTGCACCGTTCCACCAAAGATAACCTTCGCCTATTCCTGCTTCTTTAGATTGCCGCCTAGGTATAATTAAATGGTGATAGGATAACTTATTTTTCTGATAGACCGGATAACCCATGAAA
>OEQR01000027.1_pt1 | contig 30936 bp, 50 predicted proteins | sample 1539761 | NCBI WGS metagenome assembly OEQR01 (sample SAMEA3891879, study PRJEB23780) | metagenome | biome: terrestrial biome; feature: animal house; material: Caecal content | place: Italy | collected 2015-05-05 | reverse complement strand
AAGGGTCACCATCAATAGTTATCACATCATCCGCTATTGGTATTCTCCTGCCACGGTCCTACGCCAAATAATAGCGCCCCCTCCGTTTGGAGGGGGTGTTGGCTTACTCTGTGTTAGTGTCTGTTTTCCTGATCCGGCAAGGCGGCGGTTTCTTCCTCATCTTCCGTCACATTCTGCCCACCAGCTGCCTCGATCAAATTTGCCGTGGCTTTCAACATATTCACCAGCCAGGACGGGACAGCAGCGCCCATCTTAACGGCGTTTTCCAGGATGCTGCCCAGTTCCGTGATGATGTACCAGGACAGGACCAGCGGCATGATAATTCCCGGCCACTCAATGCCAATAGGAATGTACACCGCTACAAGCACCATAATCCAGTCTGCAATGGCAGCCACTACCACTACGGCAATCATGCCGCCTTTGTGCCACAGTCCTTCCCGGGCCGCGGCACTGTTCCAGTCGCCATCCTTACAGGCTGCAACGGTACCGGTGAGATAGTCCAGTGCCATGGCCAGCACCCAGGCCAGAAGCATGATTCCCTTCCAACCCAGGAAAGCCCCCAATGCCGTAAAAAATGCGGCGATTGCAGTTTTGATTGTCAGCATATTTTCATTCATGGTATTTATCCTCCTTAGTCTACATCAATATGTACATGCCCGGTGCCCACCATCTCGTATGTATAGTGGAGTTTGCCCGCCGTCTGGAGCTGCCGGGTATAGGCAAGTACATCCGCCACCGGCACACCGGGAATGGAAAAATCCAAGGCCCGGCCGGAAACGTGCCGGGAATTGGGAACACTGCCGGGAAGTTCATCGTTGTGAGCCTGGCACCTTACGCCGCTGGACGGGATCATGGGGCGGCCGAAATGCTCCCGGATTTGATTTGCCATCCGCACCAAAGCAGGCGACGGCTCCACCGGGAAGCCGCCGCAGCGGCCGCAGGGACAGGCAAATTCTGCCCGGACAAAGTACTTGCTGTCTGCCCAAATGTTATCCTCTGCGCTTGTCCCGTCCTCCGGCTGGGTAATGTCCTGGTGCTTAAATCTGCCCTTTGCCACCGCGTCCACCAGGGCCGCCTGGGTCAGCTTGCCAGGATCACCGTCAACATCCAAGCCCTCAGCTTTCTGGAAGTCTCTTGTTGCCTGATCCGATCCCTGACCCCAGACGCCGTCTACCTTAATAGTGTAGTAGCCCAGGTATTGCAGTAGGTTTTGGATTTGTTGTATGGTCATGCAGGTACCTCCACAGTCTCCCAGTAGCTGGGCATTGCGTCAGCGTCAAAGTTCGTTTTGTCAACGGTGCAGCGCTTTACGCTCCCGTCTTTGTGCAAATAGCACTCATCCCGCTCGTATAGACCACTTATGCCATTTGGGTCAACCCACGGCTTAGCCTTGAGCGGGTTTTTGGTGTGACACAAGCCCCACAAAGCCCTAAGCGTGGACGGACGGCCCTGATATTCTGCGGCGTTGTGTGGCTGGATAAGCGTCCAAACCTGTCCTTCGTCAGCAACAGGCAATCCTGGGTCCCAATTTGTGTAATCCTTTGTGGGGTCAAATTCCGGAACGTCCTGTTCCCGGTCAATAATCTGTGTACCTGTCATCGTTGGGGCGCTTTTTTGCATGTCGAGCGCCGCCGTCCGGCCCACTTGATACATTGCCGCTTTTCGTGTTTCCTGGTCAATCGTGGTCATACGCTGTTAACCCCCTTTCGGTATTCAGCATCCATTTCGTCAACCTGGGATTGCATGGCCGCCAACTCCTGCTGAGCCCGCTCCAACGGTGTGAGGATCTCCTGCCCGGCTGTGTCGTACCATTTACCGTCACGATAGGTGTCGCCGATGCCAACCGGTCTGGTCTGCGGGTCTTTGCGTGTGTCTGTTTCATTGGCGTAGTCGCTGCACCAGACCATGTTTGTCACAACACCGTCGATAACAATAGCCATTGATTTAGCCACAATAACCACGCTCCTTATGGCACTCTGCTCCAGTATCCCTATGACACTCTGCTCCGGCGCCCTTTCCTCTATTACTGCAGGCGCCGCCGCTCATAATGACGGAATCAGGATAAGCTTTAGAATGAATGGCTCCGCCGTTGCAATAGAATATATGATCTCCAAAATCATAAAAAGTTACGCCTTCGGGAGTTTTTCCTACTACGTATTTTTTCGAACTATCCATCATGCCACCTCCCGTGCGTTGCGGATGATGAGAATGCCGCTACCGCCATTGCCATTTTCGCCGCCACCGCCACCAGCGCCAGTGTTATCCTCGCCTGGTGTTGCATTTCCACGGTTCGACGAACCGTCGCCGCCGCCGGGCTCGCCGCCAGGGCCACCGGACTGATTGTATGAGCTGCCGCCGCCTCCCGGTGCGTACTTTCTTGCAGAACTATCACCAAACTCTCCGGTTGTTTTTCCTGTTCCCTTCCCTTTGTTGGATAGAGTTGACGATCCGTTATTTCCGTTAGACCCGTCAGACCCATCAGAGCCGCCAGCGCCACCGGTTGCGCTATACGATGCACCGCCTCCACCGGTTTGCCCGTCTCCTCCTTTTGCGCCTGCTACGGTATTGGCAGATGTTCCGGGATTGCCGCCAGATACCTCTAGCCCGAATCCAGATGTATTACCCCCGCTTTTATTGACTGGCCCACCGGCACCTATGACAATAGCGTATCTGGTCCCCTTCGTGATCTGTACGGTGGTTAACGTGTCTGTTTCTCCGCCCGCACCACCTCCACAGTGGTCTTTACCAAACCCGCCGCCTGCTCCAGCGCCAACGGCAAAAACATCAATGTATCCGTCCTTTAGCGCAGTGACAAATCCCGATGTAAGCACCCGGGCTTTCCAGTTTTTGTATTTCCGGTAATCCTCTACGGGTATCGGTGTATCATCGTCCTGAACAATCTCATAGTCAACACCTTTGGTACCCATCTCAGACCAGTCAAAATCATCGGGGTACAGCTGGAACGACATAGGTACATAGTGTACACCAAACTTTTCTATGTTGTATATGGTAGTAGCAGACTGTTCGCCCAATGTGGCTTTTAGTTTCCATTCTCCAAGATCGAGTCCATTAATCCACCACTCGCCGTTTTTCTCGTCAGCAGTCTTCACCGTTTCGCCTTTTGTCGCGGTGACAGTGGAGCCTGTAGGTAAGTCAGTCACAATGATAATAGACTTGGTAAAGCTTTCTCCAGTGCCAAAGCCTTCCAGGTATGCAAATAAATCAGGCATCAATTTCTCACCTCGCATTGGATTTGGATATCGATTGCCGGTTTTTCCTCCAGGCAGGTAAAGGTCACGGTTCCGGCGCCGGGCTTGGCGTAGCTGACGGCTCCCGTCGCTTCCTTCAGGGCTTTATCCTCTGCTTCCGTGCCGGGATATACCGGTGTGATATGGGGCGGTTTCAGAGCCGTGACACCCGCCACGGGCACAGTCTGGGTATAGGGCGCTGATGCACTCCATCCGGATACGGTCAGAGTGGCGTATACATATTTGGCGTCTACATAGTCCTTACGTGCAGCATGGTCCGGATCTGTAGGGTTATTCAGTCCTCCCAGTCTCTGGCCGTTCATGTTGATCGGTCCCTGCATGGTTCCGCCAGTGATAGGCAGCGCACCGACGGCATCAGCTGTCAACGCAACGTTTCCTTCCGGATCAGGAGTTATGCCGTTGATGGATGCAACCGCTCCGGTGCCATTGATACCAAAATAACCCACAGAGAAAAACTGGATGGCATTTCCGGTATTGAACTGGATTGTGATTCTTGTCCACAAATACTTACCTTGCCCAGTAGCCGGAACGCTGGCAGACCACGATCCGGAGGGTTCAATGGTTCCGGATGTTCCTACCTGGTACTCTACCTTCGCGCTGGTTAACGTTGCAGGAGATCCTGTGTTACCCGTTGCCCCCTTAAACGGCGCCCACACATATTCCATCGGATCTGTGGGAGCAACAGCCTTGTTTCCGGAGTAAAAACCAATCCAGTCATCCGGCTCTGTTCCCATGCTGGAGCTGGATGATGTGGGCTTTTGGCTGGCAAAACGGATATGGACGTATGCATTATCGCCTTTGTCGCCTTTTGCGCCATCAGATACGGAAAAGCTGTATTCCGTACCATCATCCATGATAAATTTACAGGTATGTACCAGGCCAGAGACGGAGTTTTGGAAATCTGCGATACCGTTACCATCCGTCACGGTGAATGTGAATTTATCTCCTTTTGCCATTGTGAACTGGTATGTCTTTTCCAGTCCGCTTTCAGAAATCATCCGAAAGTCTGTTACACCACCCAACGATTCCGCCAATATGATCAGCCATACTTTCAGGGTATTTCCAGTCAGCTTTTTTGCATTCTTACCCTGCTGCAGCACAAACAGATCTTCATCCGCAACGGACAATGCCTCAACCAACTGATCAATCGGTTTGTTCGCGATAAGTCATCATCCCCTTTCTTTTGTGGTTGGTGGTTTATTTTTTACTATTTTCATCAGGCTGTTCCCCCTGATCCATCTTATCTGTCTGCGTCTGCTGTGTCTCCGTTTCCAGGATCTGCTCAATTGCATTCATACAGGCCACGAGGCGAACATGATTGTCTTTTCCGCGTACTTCGATGTTTTCCAGTGTATCCAACACGGATTTCAAAATGATAATGTTCATAGATTACTCCTTCCTCAGTGTCACACGATAGGCGCCGTTATCGTCGGAAATTGCCTGCAGCTTGTTAAATCCGGAAATATAGTTCTCACCATGCCACAGCTGCACGGTTTCACCGGGATTGGAAAAAACGGCAGCAATCGTGGACAGTTGCGTATTGTGGATATGCAGGTAACACCTGGGCGGAGATGGAATCACCGACACCATATCACAGTCAAATTCTTTTCCTGTTGCAGTTTTAATTTTTTCCATGTTTCCTCCTTAAATCCACGACACATATTTCAGGCTGACGCCTGCAATTGTCACGCTTGCACGGTTTAACCAATGTCCGTCCAACTTTAGGTTATAAGTCCCCATATATCCGGCGATATCATTACCATTAAACACATCGTCTGCAAAGTTTGCATATCCAAGGCTTGTATTGATTCCGCCGCTGGTGTAAGACGTGGACACCGTGTTATATTGCAGCCGGTTACCCGCCACCGTATGGGAGCCGATGCCGGATCCGTCAAAATATCCGGCGTCACCTCCGTAGATCAGATCACCAGCCCGTAACGTTCCCCGGATATCCGCGCTTTCCATAGTTGCTCGCCCTTGCATATCAACAGAAAAATTCCGTCCTAGCTGCAATCCGCTTCTGCCCAGATATGCTCCGGTTGTGTTTGTGCCGCCCCACGTTTGATTGTTGTAGGACAGGTAGTCGGACATGATATCAAACCCGCCGATTTTACCACCCAATGCAATGATGATGCCACTCAGCACAGCTCCGGAAGCGTCCAGACGGAGGATTTCCTTGTTATTGGCCAGGAACCGCATATACGCTGAATACATCTCCCAGGCAAAAGATTCCGGATTTCCTCCGGTCTTAGAGACCTTTGCGGCAATCTGATCTGCTTGCACCTTCAGCAGTGCATTCAGGGTTTCTACATCGCTTTTTCTTGCTTCCACCTCGGCAGCTATCTGATCCGCCTGTATGGACAACTTGGCATATACGCTTAGGAAATTCCGCTCTACCTGCCGTTCCTGGCTGGATTTGTATGTATAAGTCTGATTGATCTGCTTTATCTGTGGCGATCCGACATCTGCATGGAACAGATACCCAAATTTTGTTCGCTTTGTGTCAATGCTGCCATAGATACCATTTACATCCAGGCCGTCACCCAGCTGCACCGCTGGATCAATCAAGGCATCCGTTGCATCATATTCCTGGTACTGATATCCAGAGATGCTGTCCAGTATATCCTGCGCCATCTGCGGAGTCCCGAATGGCATAGTATACTCCATGGTCAATCCGTTATCATTTCCTACCGTGTAGGAAACTTCGTCAGACACATGCAGGATTACCTTTGTATACCCGGAATACTGTTTACCTGCTTTCAGGCTTACCGCATTCTGGGCAATAGATACGACTTTACTAGACAAGGATGCTCACCTCATTTCCATCCATGCCGAATATGATCACATCGCCGTCTTCGTCTACCAGCAGGTTCGTCTCCGGAGGGATTCCGTTTAGCTTAATCAGTCGCAGATCTCCGTTCTCTGATATGACAAAGCAGCCTCCATAAGCACCTCCCAGGTAGCCGATTACTTCCCTGCAGGAATATCCGGCCGGGTATGGGAATGTGTAACCCTTGTCCATCATGGCAATGGTATCCGGATCTACACCGATGCCCATAAATTCCGCAATCTCATGCAAAATATCCACATCCCTGGCAGGCCATGCCATAGTAGAGGATGGGTAATCCTGTTCTGCGAACAGCATGGCGTCAAAACCATGAATGGTGATTGTCTGAACACGGTTGTCTTTTGTGGAATAGTCTGTGTCCGAATAGAACACACCTTGCGGCAGCCATTCAGAAACCTCTTCCTGATTTTTAACCCGCGCATAGAGCGCTAGTCTGGCCATATACGGGATATCGCTCACCGGTTTTCGCATTGATATATCCACTTCCTGGGCAATAGCGCATCCGATCTGCGGGCCATCCTGGAACACTTTCTGTGAGGTCTCTGCTGATATCAGCATACTTTCGTCAAAACCATCATCCGGGCCACCTGTGTCAATCAAAATAGCATCCCCACCGAACATGATGGTATCTCCGTATTCATCCGTAAGAACACCCGACTCGCCAATGGCAATCCGGGTTTCCGTCTGGTATGGTCCGGATATGATGCGCTTATAGGTATCCGATGTATTTTGCATAGGCTACAACTCCGTCATGGTGATGGTTTCCAGTTCGCTCCACTTTTGCTGCCTGTGTAGGCAGCGGGAAAGATAGGACGCTGTGACTGCATTGTCCAGAGCCATTTCGGCATAGACATCCGAATTACGCTGCAGGCAATGGTATCTGACCATGACAGGCCCTGCCAGTACAGCAGCGCAGAATCTGGCGATATCTTCTTCCGTTTGGGGGTTTAGCTTGACTGTTACTGTTCCCCTGTTTCTGACTAGGACAAAGTGGCGTTTTCGGTTCATGGTTTCAATCTCCTCGGAGTATACCGGTTCCAGGCTGGTGGAGTAGCCGTCTCGCTCAACCAGTCCGGAAAAGTCTACTCCACCGATTTCGTAGGCATAGTTAACCATTTACCCGCCCCCTGTTCTGGATATACCGGTATGTACTTTCGCCGATCACACGGCCGTCCAGCGTCACAGGGACCACAATCTGGATCTCTCCCTGCCCCCCAATCCGGCTGTCAATACTTCCCAGAAGGGACTCAATTTTTCCCGTATTGCCCGGCAGCGGCTGCACCATGGTTCTGCCGTTGCTGACCGTCAGCAGTTCCGGACCTGCTTCGCCGACAATCGCGCTGCCTTCTCCCACAATACCGCCTTTTGCCAGGTATGGAATATTGGGGATGGACGGTATATTGAACCGGAAAGATCCGCCACCAAGCCAGCTTGGCAGGTCAAATCCAATATTGTTCAACCCGGCAATCAGGGTATTTATATGGGATATCACAGAATTCACTGCGCCAATAATGGCATTCAGCGGAGCTTTTACCGCAGCCTGCAAACCGTTAAAGATTCCCTCCAGGATTTGTCTTACGCCCTCCCAGGCCCTTTCCCAGTCGCCTGTGAAAACGCCTCGAATAAAATCAATCACGCCGTCAAAAATCAGTTTCACCGAATCCCAGATATTCTTTAACCCTGCAAAGAATCCGTTCAAAACGTCGCCAAGACCAGGGCCAAAGACTTGTGTCCAGTCTGTCAGGAACACACTTTGCAGCCAGTCATCCAGCTTTTGCAAAAGCGCCTGGATTTCGTCTCCTTTCGTTGCAATCAGAGCAACAAAGGCAACGACAGCGGCAGTAACCAGGAATATGGGGTTTGTGAGCATTCCGATTGCGCCGCTGAGCAATGGGAATGCCTGGGCAAGGGTTGTTACTCCGGATGTAACCTGGGAAATTGTACCGATCAGCTCTGCCAGTTTCAGAGCAGCAAGTCCTGCGCCAATCGCAGTAATAACTGTCAAAACAATTTCTTGATTGTCCACCAGGAATGTAATCAGGCTTTCCACGGCAGCAAATACCTGATTGATGGTTTCCGCCATGGCTTCAAAGTCCACTTCGCTGGTAAGATCCAGGAACATCTGAAGCAGATCATTCCCGCCTTCCTTGACCGCTTGGATCGCCGGAGCAACCCGCTCCGACAGCTCGGCAGCCTTTTCCATGAAATCGGACTGTGCTTCGTTGGCCGCCACAATGTCCTCATTATTCTTGCGCCAGGCGTCGGCGGCGCTGACAAGGCCCTGATCCGTCATCGCCTGGAGAACCAGATTAGCCCTCTCCGCTTCCGTGCTGCAATTTTGCAGCGCCAGATTGAAATAGTCTTCGGCGGTTTCGGCGTCTGCCACCGCCTTGTTCCATTCCTCGTTGGCCTTGGTATTTTCCTTCAGCATGACGCCAAAGGTTTCTCCTTCTTTGCTGCCCCAGTTCAACACATCGGCAAAATTTCCGGTGACCGTGCCGCCCCGAATGGTCTCGTTGATGGCCTCCGCCAATCCGTCGATTGAGATGCTATCTTGGTATTTGATCCAGGCACCGATTGTTGCATCTGTCAGCTTTGTCAGCTTTTCCTGACTTGCGCCAAGAGCCTGGAGATTGGCTACCGTGGTTGCGGTTGTCTGGTCATCTCCCAGGACGCCGTAAAGCTGTTTGTACGTCTGAGCGGTCTGCTGGGCGGTGTAACCAGCCTGCTCGCTGGATGTCTCCAGGGTTCCCATAATTTTCCTGTACTCCTGGGTTTCCTCAGAAAGGTCTGATATGGCACCAGCAATTCCTTTCACGCCTTCAACAATGGCATTGGCTTTCAGGTAGTCTCCGAAGTTGGAAACCTTTTCCCCCTCATTTTTTGCTGTTTTTCCTAGATCCTTTAGTGCTATTTCAGTTTCTATGATTTCCCGCTGCAGGGCATCATACTGACTTTGCGATATGGGGTTACCAAATTCTTCAGAAACTTTTTTTGCTTCAGATTTCAGATTTTTCAACTCAGCGGTTGTCTTATCAATTTCCGCTTGCAGTTCCTTAAACTCATCGGTGTTCATTTTTCCGGAATCGTTCAATTCCTGCCGCTGATCCTTCAATTCTTTCAGCTTCTCATTGGTTTCTTTGATTTTATCTTGGATTGGGTCATAGGCCTTTTTCCAAGCGTCATAATATTGGACCGAACCCGCCACCTGTTCATTGGCTTTCTGCAGCGTTTCCAACTTTGATTTTGTCTCTCCCATGGCATCAGCCAGAAGGCGCTGCTTCTGCTCCAGCAGGGTGGTATTGGTGGGGTCCAGCTTCAGAAGCTTTTCCACATCCTTCAGCTGGCTCTGGGTAGTTCTGATTTGGTCATTGGTTCCTTTAAGAGCCTTATTCAGGCCCGTTACATCACCGCCGATCTCAACGGTGATGCCCTTTACTCTGTCCGCCAATCCGTTCACCTCCCGAACAAGCGGTAAATATCGTCCTGATCTGCGATCTCCACATATTTTTCCTGGTCATTGCCACGCTCAATGAGCATGTCATAGACCATTCCCATGGTCATGTCGTCCAGATCCTCCCGGGACAGCCCCAGCTCCGCACAGCGCAGCATAAAGGTGGCCCCGGTTTGTTCCCGGACAGTGGGTTTTATTTTTTTTTAGATTTCGATGTGATTTCCTGATTCAGCTGCCAGAGCTTGATGATCTCCGGCAGAATTTCATAGATGGAGAACACTGCGAAATTTTCCAGCCAGTCATCCGGGCTGTCCGGCACCGTCTGATCATACTGCCGGGCCATGATCCAGGCAGTATTTTCAAAGATTTCCAGATCCACAACGGACATCTGGGCGTCCTGAATGGCATTTTCATAGGCTGTCTTGGCGTCCTCCGGAGCATCCTCCGGCGGTTTCTCCAGGCCCTTGGCCTGCATGGCCTTGCTGTATGCCTTGCGCAGCTGGTTCAGATCCCGGACAATGTCCCGGCCGAATTTATGGCGATAAAGGCGGGGGGTCAGGGCAGAAGCCCGGAACCCCACCTCCTTCCCGTCAATGGTAAGTACTTTGTCCATACCGTCCTCCCGTTACGCAGCAGGAGTAGCAGTCGGCTGGTAGACCTGCTTGTACCAGTTATTGATAACCGTTTCCGGAGTATCCGCACAAGTTACCGCCTTGACATCGCCATTTGCCATCGGGATGGCAGAGATGGTAGCGGAAACGGTCTGCGGCTCCTTGTTTTCGCCAGAGGTTGCACCGCCCACGTTGGTACGTTTTGCCGTGCAGTTGTACAGGCAATACTTCCGGGCACTCACATCGCCCACGATCTCAAACAGCAGGGCAAAGGACTTGCCTGTCTTGTTGGCATTTTCGATCAGGACATTGTCTGTGGTAACCTTCGTATTGGGCCAGATCTCGGTTTCCAGTGCCTCCGGGAAGCCTGCGCTTTCCCAGTCGCCCTCATAGCCGTTGTTGGTTTCGCCCTGCCAGTAAACGATACCGTCGGCGTAGAACTTGGTCAGTTCGCCAACGGCAGCCAGATCCAGGTTGACGGTACCCGGCACCGGGATCGGGGTTGCAAAGGTAATTGCGCCATCTTCACCCACCTTGTGAGGTGCCACATGGGCATTTTTGATGGTAAGGCGCACTTTGTTTTTTGCAGTTTCCATTTTTACACCTCAATTTCATAAAGGATTTGGTAACACTTTTCCGTGTTCAGATAGGTTTCTGACTTTTGCCAGGGGATTTTCCGCAGAGCATCCTCAACCCTTGACTCCGCATCCAGGTCTTTGACCTTTGTGTACAGTTCCACATGGATGCGCTGCACGGTCAGGTAAAGTTCTCCGTCCGCGTAAAAATTGTTGCTGTACGCCACCAGGTAGCAGATGAATGGCAGCGGCGGTGCTGCTCCCTCCGGCCAGTCCAGATAGGTGACCGGAAGGCCAGTGGATTCCAGCAATGCAGCCAATTTTTCCAATGTCACCCTTTGAACACCACCTTTACCTTGTTATCCAGCTTTTTGGCAGCGTTGTCTTCCGCCGGGCCGATGTGCGGCTGCCCCGCCACCCGGCCTCCGGATACCTTTGCATGGCCATCCTCCAACAAGTGTGTCAGCTGGGGCTTTTTCTTGTTGTAGATGGATACCCGGATATCCTCCTGGCTTTCGTATTCCACCCGGGAGGTCCAACCGGAGGCATATTCTCCGGAATCCTTTGGAGAGGAAACTGTAAGCTCCTGCACCGCCTCTTTGGCCGTCTTCTTGACCATGGTTTTCAGTTCATCGGTGCATTCCTGGCTGTATGATGACAGCTCCTTGGCAACGGCATCCGCCAGGGCGTCAATTTTGATTGCCACCGCTGACACCTGCCTTTCGTTCCAGATACAGCTCAATTTCATCGGTGCGCTTCTGGTAGGTACGGTACACCCCGTAGCGTTTCCCGTCCAGCTCCGCCAGTTCTTCTCCGTTGTAATCCGGAGAAAACATGGTGGCACGGTATTCCGGCCTCAATCCAGAACGCCCCGCCTCGAACCACTCAGAGGCGGACACGCTGGAAATATTGCAGAACACCTCCCGCCGTGTTTCGGTCTGCACCTGCTGTTTGATGGCGTCCTGGGTATATGTTACGCTGATCAGCGTGAGGACGCTGGATTTATCCATTGTCCTCACCCCAATCCGTGTATCCTGTTGCCATTGAGAGCTGGGCTTTCTGCTCATCATAGGATTTTTTCATCCGCTCGTAATCGTCTGGCTCTCCAAAATTGGCTCGGCAGTAGGTAACCACAGCCCTTGTAATCAGGGGATCAGCTTCCAGCTCCTGTGCAGCCGTCACACCAGCCAGCCCCAGGTCAGCCAGCGCAGCGGCAATCAGATCTTCTATTTCGCTGTCAAACGCCTGGGATTTTATCCGCAGCGCCAGCTTGACCTTTTCCAGCATGGCTTAACCTCCTGCTGCAGTAACCATCTGTGTTGCCGCACTTGTTTTTGTTCCGGAATACTTACCTGTTCCAGAACATTCACACACCACTGTTTTTCCTACTTGCTGCGACGTCAGCACAAAGTTTTCTGCCGTTGCTCCATCGATGTTTTCATACCCTTCGGGTTCATCCTTAGACTGCATCCACTGATAGCTGACAGTTGCGCCAGCCGGGGACACGGATGCAGAGAGCGTTTCCCCCTCCTGAGCTTGTCCCGATACGGTTACGCTCTCAAGAGGGGTAATTACCCCCCCGATTTGCTCCACTTGACGAACGCCTTGGGATCATCCAAGCCGCCGTCGAACAGGGAGTAGCCGACGAAGATCCGGTTCAGGGTCTTGTTCTCGATCTGGGGCGTGATGTCGAACTCGATGAAGTTGTTGGACAGCAGCTTCTTGGGGTAGCCTACATAGAAGGTATCATCCGGGATATTGGCGTCCTTTTTCACCAGGCTGCCATACACCCGGCCTTCCACAACCGGATCGGACATGGAATTGGGAATGAAGAGCTTTTCGCCCTTCTCGTTTTCCAGGCCAGCAATGGTGTTCCAGATGGTGTTGCTGTTTGCGTAAAGAACACGCTGGCCACTGCCCCGCAGCAGACCCAGAGCCTTACGCATTTCAGCATCACTGAGGGCGGTATTCTGAATCTTGTTTCCTGCTTCAATGCCCTTCGTGGGATCGTCCAGCTGCTGGATCAGGTACTTCTCCTTGGCAACACGGATACGGGCAGCCAGATGGGTAACCAGCCAGGTCTCGAATGCCTCGATGCTCTGGAACTGCATCTTCCGGGACATGACGATATGCTTCTTGATCTCAACGCCCGGGAGATCAATGCTGTCAAATTCGTCCTGCTCATCGTCGTTGGCAGCACCTTCGTCCACTTTCTTTGCATCGCCTGCGGTAATGGATTTATGCCGGGGAATGGAGAAGCCGGACACCATGCTGCTCTTCGTAGAGTCGTCATAGATGGGGCTGTCACTGTCCACCAGCTCCACAATCCGATTCATAATTGCAGTGGGGACCACAGCCTCAGCATTGCTGGTCAGCAGGGTAAAGGCCCGCTGTTCTTCATCGGTCAGAGCGCCAAAGAGTCTGTTACCCCGGGCATCGATGGCAATATTTTTCAGCCAGGCTCTCCGGTATTCCTCGGAACTTGCCGTGTATGCACAGGCGGTCTGCTCCTGGCCAAAGGTGCGGACCACAGTGGTACCCACGCCGTTGGTCACTTCCTCCCGGAGCTTGCGGCGCTTTTCTGCAGCTGCCTCAATCTGGGAAAGCTCTGCCTTCAGTTTCCGGACTTCTTCGGTCAGAGCATCCAGATCGGCACCGTCCTGCTCCATCTCCTGGCGGATCTGAGCCAGGCGGGTTTCGATTTCCTGTTTACGATTCATTGTCAAACCTCCAATAACAGTTTCAGTTTTTTACGTTTATTTTCCCGTTCCAGTCGCTCCGCCTTGATTCCGTCGATCACTCCGTCGGCGTATCTCCGGGCACTGATCGATGTCATGTCGTTGGCCGGGATGGACACGGCGCTGACATCGTACAGCTTCTTAATTTTTGTGATGGTTCTGGTGATGGTTTCAACATCATTTTCGTGGTCTACCGTGCTGACTCGCTGGTCCTCCGCCACCACAAATCCGAAGGACATTTTGTCGGTGTAACCTCCCTTGATCTCCTGGTATAGCTGACAGCCAATGTCCGTCCCGCCCAGATTGGCGGAAATTTTCAGACCTATGGAATCCACCGTCAGCGTCAAGGTGCCGTTTTTATTCCGGGCAAATACCCGGCCTTCGTGGTCATACTGCATGATCACATCGGACATGTCACACTCAGCAAAGGCCGTCGGCGCGATCTGCTCCCAAACCTTGTAATACCTGCCGTCAAAGAGCAGATACGGCTGGTTGAAAGTTGTAGCATATCCTTCCACAATCATGCTCTCTCCGTTGTCCTCTGCCGCCCGGACTGTCATCACCATGGAGCGGTATTCCCGTCCATCTGCCATGCGGCTGAGCTGCTTATCTGTCAAATTATGTTCCACTTGTGTCTCCTTTCTGTGTCACGCTTCCATCAGAGCCAAGCAGATAATACTCACCCCGTATTGGAAACTTTTTCCCAAGTCCATTTGGAAGCGGTGGAAGGTTGAATACTTCTCGAATCTCATCAATCATAACAAATCCCCGGTCGCCCATTATCGTTGCGAATTTTGTTTTCTCTGAAGTACTCATGTATTGCAGTCGGTTGGATGTTGCCATCAAAAAAGAGCCGGAGGAACGCTCCCGCTCTGTAAAAATCATTTTATTGACTACATCGGAAAACTGAATTGCAAATGGTTCAACTGCTCCCTCGTAAAAGGCATTCCAGGTATCTCCGTATGCCTTGTTTTGCAGCACATCCTCGTTCGTCCCGAAATAACTGTGTACATTGTTCTCAATCAGCTTCATCTGCTCGGCATCCACCACAAACGGGGTACCCTTGATTTGCTGAATTTCCGAATATGTATTTGGGAAAAGCAGAATGCCGCCGTTTCCTCCCTGTAGGTTCTCTCTGGTAAAGCGCTTTCGCTCTTTTGCTAGATCCTCCGCCTTGGAAAAGTTATTGACCTTCGCCATAAAACGATAGGTAGCAGAGGATTTCACTGCCTCAGAAACACCCTGGTTTTGGATGCTGATCATTTCCATTGTTGGGTTCAGAGCCAGATTACTCTCCCCGAAAAAGTCATCGGAGTATTGGAACTTCGTCATAATCCCGCAGTATCGCATTTCGATGGATGCGTACTGACCGGTGCGAAACTGATAGCGCAGCCACGGTTCCCCGTTTCGTTCTACAATGGTACAAAGCGACGGCAGCACCGGAAAAATTCCCGTGACCGTCATGTAATCATCCATCACTGGAACGATGAATGCAGTGTTCTGGACATCCAGGATGGTAGACAGCCGGTATAAAAACTGGTACCAGGTTTGCCACTCGTTTGGACCTGCCCGAAGCCTAGTTTGCAGCTTCGGCTTTGCAGATCCCATCACCTGAACCGTCAGTTTCCCGATATGGGTAGCCCTGGCGTTGATGGCGGCCCGGACCAGCAGGCTCTCATAGATTTTCCCGCCCCAGGAAGTAAACACCGGGCTGTAGGCCGTCAGTGTCTGGAAGAATCCGTCAGGATTTCCTTTTCCATCCGGCCTTTTGAATATTTTCTCAAATAGTCCCATTTCAAGCTCCATTCTTCAGCTGATCGCCGATCTCCGAATAATACTTTTGCCTGACAGTCAGTGCATCCAGTAATGCAGCACCGCCGTCAATGTGTACACCATTTCCAAGCTTTACTGGCCTTCTCTTTCCACTCTCCGCATCGGTTTTGACTGCCATATCCAGCAAGTGAATTTTCATTAGGTCATTGTCACCAATGCAGACATCTCCATTTTTTATAAGTCCTTCTGCCTCCTGGATCACAGGTGACAGGTTAAACCCCTGGTACACATCATCCATATGGAATCCATAATTTTTCATATCTTGTACCAGATAGGAAGCACAGTAACGGTCATATCCCACTTTTAGTGGAAGAATCTCGTATTCCTCCACCAAAGTCTGAAACCATCTAAAGCAATCCTTGTAGTTCACAAAGTTTTCTCCCGATGCAAACAGGATTCCCCGCTGAATATACGCCTGGTATGGCAAGTTGTCCCGGGCTGTAGCTTCTTCAATTTTTTCAGTTGGAAGCCAGAAGCGGGCAAATATGTACAGCTTTTCTTCTTTCTCTATTACAATCACTGCAGCCGTCAGGTCCGTTGTCTTTGACAGGTCTATGCCGCCCACACAGTAGCAGCCCCGGAAGTCTTCCAGCGTCAGAGCTTCCCCGCTGCACTTCTTTACCGCTGCCTCAGACAGCCACGCTTGACTGCTATTTTGCTTTATGCAGCAGTACTTTGTCAGAAATTCCGCTTTCTTTGACAGACTTCCTTCCGCCACCGCAATTTCTTCCAACAGATAATCCGCTGATACTGATACGCCAAGATTTGGATTTGACTTTTTCAACTCCTCCAGATCATTCCATTTTTGGATGTCGTCAATCATGTACAGCAGCGCGGCCAACCTACGCTCTCTGCTGTTGCCGAGCAGGAACCGGGTGCATCGCTTTATCAGTTCGTCATAGATCCCCTCGTTCTCATATCCCGAAGTTGATATAGACAGAATGAGCGGCTGCTTTCTGGCACCCAGAGCGGATTTCATAACTTCGTACTGCTTCAGGCCCTTGTCACCAGGCCAGCTGGCAATCTCATCACAGACGGTTAAGTGTGGGTTAAAGCCATCGGCTTTTTTCGCGTTGAATGCGATTTTCTTAACACTGGAATTCGTGCTGGCCACATAGTAGTCAGATTTTCTTGACTTTATCATGGAACGCAGTTCCGGTTCCTTCTGAATCGTTTGCCAAAATGCTGAGTAAACAATATCTGCTTGGTCCAGTTTTGGCGCCACGCAAAATATTTTCGCTCCATATTCCCCGTCGCAGAAAACGCAGTAGGCGATGATAGCAGCTGCAAACAGGCTTTTTCCGTTTTTTCTGGCAATGATTATTACAATTTCCCTGAACTGCCGCAGCCCATCTGCACCTACAACTCCGAATATCACACAAACAGCTGCTTTTTGCCATACCTCCAGTTTCAGCAGGTCATCCCGTCCCTCGCAGTGGTGGCAAAAGTTTTCTATGAACCGGATCGCCTTGTTTGCCTTCTTTTGGTCAAAGAAAAAGGACTGGTTTTCCAGACCTTCCACGATGTACTTGTAAAACAGCCAGACCCATTTCCCGACTGTGTAGGTACCGTCCTGAATGCCCTGCCAGTAGAGCAGGATGTAATTATCCATCTCCGTTCAGGAACTCCGCCAGTTTGCTCCGCTCCTGCTCATCCGGCACCAGATCCAGGAGCTTTGCCATGATCTTCAGGTAATTGCTGTCAGTGGATGTGTACAATTCGGACACCGGGCGCTTGCGCTCATAGGGTTCGGTACGCTCCGACTGGCAGAACTGCTCCGTCTCCCCGTTTCCCTGGATGTCCCGCCACAGGTAATCCAGCCTGACCCGATGCCGGGCAGCCTGGACAATCAGACCCTGTGCGGTCTCCAGTTTATTCCGGGGAAGCGCCTGGAAAATCTTCTCAAGTCGTTTGATCTCCGATTTTTCTGTGATTTTTCTGGCCATAATTTCACATCCTTTCGGCCGGTTTTCGGGGGGCCGCTTTATTGTTCCCGCGCGTGTGCGTGCGGAGGGGGGGCTGCTAACCTGGGAGAGGAAAATTTGATCCCACCCACCGGTCTCCCAGGCGCTTGTGAAACGGAGTCATAGGGGGGACTACTCCAGAATAATCTCCACGCTGGACTCGGTAACGGAAATCGAAAGAGGTTTCCAACCATGCTGTTTAATCGCATCCAAAGCAGCAGTCAGTTCCGTTCCCTTATGCTCGATTGGCCTTGCTACTTCCACCTGTGAGCACAGCAGTTTTTCCTGCTTCTGCGCCAGTTCCGATTCCGCAGCATCCAACTCCCTTTCCAGGTACTCCAGGACCTCAAACAGAGCTTTTGCTCTGAGTACGCCTTTCTCACGCATTCGTGCAAGAGCCCGATTCAGACATGCCGTTTCTTTCTCATCAAGTTTATAGTCCGCCATTACAGCACCCTCCCCATAGCGTCAACTTTGTATCTCCGACGGTTTCCATGGGCCTTTCCATGGCAATCCCGGCAGAGCAGTTCCAGATTGTCCCAGCTTAAAGAAATCTGCGGATCGTGAATATTGTCCGGCGTCAATTCCGTCTTGTGGTGGACAATTTCCCCCGGCCTGTAAATGCCCTGTCTCAAGCAACGCTCACACAGCCCGCCCACGCTGGAGACGTAGGCGGCCCTGGTATTCTGCCATGCTTTTGACTTGTAGAACCCTTTTGCAAATTCTTTCATGGTGACAGCATATCACACTTTTTTGGCTTTGGCAGTTCGGTTGGATCTTTTTTTGATTTCTGCCTTGTATTCGTCCATATTAATCAGGCCATAGCAGCAGGCCACCAGCATGACAAACTCCCAGCGGTATTGTTTCGCCTTTGATTCTGTGATATGCAGCCAGTCTGCCACACCGGGGATTGTGAACTGATTTTTCCACAATGTCAGCTTAATTACTTTCAATCTGACAGCACCATCTGGTGCTTGCTTTGTACGCAGTACTGCGCTTTTTACTGCATCATACTCCCGCTGCTCCTTAGCAGGGAGCTGACGCAGAGCAGTGTTCTCTGTTTTTCTGGATGCCGATCCGCCACCGGTCATGCCGGTGATGGATGCAGTTACTGTCTGTTCGTGTAGATCGTCATAGTCCATCTTCCGCTTTGGGTAGTCCTTTATCATGTTCAAGACAAAGGGCCACCAGTTATATCTGGGTTTGCTCATGGGTATGTATCCTCCTTTGGGTGCAAAACTTTACACATTTACAAGGCTTAATCAAACCGATCTGGGGATCGGTTTTTTCTGCGTGTGTACTTACGTTTTACCGGCAGGGCCACATATATATAGTGGATGCAGCCGTATTTCGTCGCTGTTATGTCAACCAATGTATAGCCCTTTGGTGCTTTTGGCGGGCGGTCTTTGGTGTAGCCGCCACGAACCTTGACCTCTTTGGCTGGCTCTGTCTCCGGCTTCTTGGCGTTCTTTGTCTGGTACCAGTGATGCCCGCCCACTTCTTCGGTCCAGTGGTCAAACAGATATGTAGCAAGTCCGGTGTAATCCTGTCCACGATCCACACCGTTAAAATAGTTATGTGCCCGCAGGGTTTCGATTCGGCATATGGTTCCATACTTCCATTTCTCCCGGATGACTTCTTCCGGTATTCCCTCGGACACCATGTGGAAGTGAATCCGGTGAGTAGCCTTTCCCCGGCCCATGTAGCAGAAGATCACCGCATCTGGGCAGGCCCGTTTCAGGACCTTCATAAAATTGTTCCGAATACGCCTTGCGTCGATAAAGTCGTGAATCTCATGTTCCAGGTCAAATGTCAATGTAGAATACAGGGACGTCGGTGAGAAGTTAGCCTGGAAGTTCCGGTAATGGGTTCGGCGGGAGATTCCCATCCGATGCTCTTTCCGTTCTTCCTCTGAATCAAAACGCGGCTTTTGCGGCTGGCTGTCTTTGATATTCCTGGCTTTGTCCGGCAGGTTGTAAACCACCTGCTCACAGATCACCCCTGCCCAGATCCGGCGCTTCGCTTGACGCATATGTATTTCCTCCTGATGTTCGCAGGCTCTGACATGGCCCTGGAATCCAGAGCCACGGCACAAACTGCGCTGTTCAGATTTCCCGGATTTGAAATCCCAAATCCGCCATCATTTTGTATTTCATCTTGTATGTGTCGGTTCTCACGCCTTTGACATCTTCGATGACTTGGCACAGGTCACCGCCGCTTTTTAATAGCGTTGTGTAATACAGCAAATCCTCACTGACAAAGTACTTATCCCAATCTGTTTGGAACAATCCCATGCTCACTCGATAGGTAAAATCAGCCCGGTATCGGATTGCCCTTACCCGCTCGCCTTCCGCTGTGACAAAGGCCTCCTTCAGAGTAAACTCCTGCTGCAATCGCAGATCCCGGATGATTCCTGCCCTTTCATACACCAGCAGCTGCCGGTATCGGTTGGCCTCTTTCGCAGAATCAAAGGTGATCCCATTGACAACCGTCTTTTGATTGTGGTACTTGGACTTTCCCGCCACCTGGATAGCCTTGACGGTGATCTTCGCCGCCGCCATAGATCGCATACCCGCAGGCATATCTGCCAGGCTTTCATATCGTAATCCGCCCATTATTTGCCCTCCTTTTGCCTATTGTTTGTCTTGTCTTTTTCCTCCATGCACCGTGCAAAGAACGGCGGCCGAAAAGACGGGTCCTGGCTACACCTGACGATAAATGTGCAGGAATTGCACATGCCCTTTGCAACATCAGCAATCTTCATTTTGGTACCTACCTTCCAGCACAGCTTCGGCGGCTTCACGAGTTTTCCACCAGTCTATGTTTTCCCTGTCTGCCCACAGATTGACTGCAGGATAGCCGCCAAGATGCAAAATGAGGTTTTTCCCATGCACAGGCAACGAAACTCCTTGCACTCTGCATTCGACTATTTCCCCATCATCATTTGGAACAAATATGTATTCTCCTACCTTCGCTTTTGCGATAAAGCACCGCCCATCCCGGTCAGCCTCTACCAGCTCCCGGAGCCGGTCCAGGTCATATAAATCACCCAGAATGTCCTCGATTTTTTCAGGTGCCAGTAAAGTTGCATGGCGTGCTTTTTAACTTCTGCGGCGTCAATAACTGACCTGCGGGTTGTATTCTCGTCGATTTTAACATCAGGAATAGTCATCCGTTCCATTTTCATTTCTCCTTTCCGATTGGCCGGATCAGCTTTAATCTATCCCTGACCAATTTGTCTACAATCATGCCAGGCTCCTTCACCTGGGCCATATCTGCAATCCTTTGCAGATTGTAGGCGGTCTGAGCTGTGACCAGGATGGATATGCGGCGAAGATTTTTCTTACCCATGGTTTGCCCTCCGATTCCATGCCCTTTCTGCCTTCTCCTGCGTTTCTGCCCGTGGACCTTGGCTCAGGCAGCCGTTGCATTCCACATACCAGCCATTTTCATCCCGATCCACGAATAAGCTTTCACTTCCGCACCAGGGACAGGGCTTCATGTTCTGGTATCGCAGTTTCATTTCCCGAATGGCTTTCTTCATTCTCCTTTTCCCCACCGCCGGATTCCAGCCGCAGCGGTCACACTGGGATGGGTACATGCAGCCCACGAAGGCATTGTGTGGGCACGGCTGCTTTTGCGGATTTGACATGGCTATTCCTCCTTTACTTACTGCCGAATCCGATCAGAGTTATCTATGCAAAATAATCCAGGTAGTTCAAAGTTACACCATATCACTTCTGTGCGCTGGTCAGCATTCTGATTATACGATTTCCGGTGAATTACACTCCATCCGTGCAATTCCCTATCGTACATTTCAGACGGGTAACCGCTGAGGATCACATATCCACGGTGCTGTTTCAGCGCTTTCAACAGATCCAGATGGTCCTGCTCTGTCATCTCATGCCGGTATTGTTTACCCCCTCGGGTTTCCAGCAGGTATGGAGGGTCTGCATAAATTAGTACATTTTCGTGATTGAATCTCTTAATCAGATCCAGAGCAGGTCTGTTCTCAATCTGGACCTCTTTCAATCTTGCAGCCGCTTCCATCAGATCAGCTGGGAGCCGATTCCAACACCCTACGCAGTAGGAACGCTCCCGGGCAAACACATCCACCTTGAACCCGGTTTTCTGATATGTCTTGAAACCATACCCCATCTTGGAACGGATGGCAAATCGGTACGCACTGTCAAAATTATCTTCCCCACGGTTTTCATGTGCATCGTCAAACACATCTCGTGCATATGGTGTCATGCTGACCGCATACGCCAGCTCTTCCGGCCGTTCACGAAGAACCCGGAAGAAGTTCACGATTTCTCCGTCAATATCGTTCACAGTTTCGATGGCCGATTTTGGCTTATTAAACAATACCGCACCAGATCCAAAGAAAGGTTCCAGATACGACCGGTGTTCCGGCATGAGAGAAATGATCTGTTCTGCCATGCCCCATTTGGCCCCTGGATAGTTAAGTAGTGTGTTTATTGCAATCACGCCCCAGTCCTTCCACCATGGTATCCAGCATTTTCCGCAGGAAGGCGTCAATGGGATCTGCATTGGAAGCGTCCTTGGCTATGACCTTTTTCCGGTGACCCAGAATCACATTCCACTGGGTCAGAATCTGCTGGCCCAGCACCTGCACCGCCATGAGATCCGGATCGGACAACTTGGCATTTTTCTGGGCCGCTTCCAACTGCTCCCTGGCACTTCTGGCAGATTCTTCCGCTGCCTTGCGCTCCTGCTGTGCTTTCCGTACCTCTTCCTCAGCGGCCTCCAGCTTCTTTTGCAGATTGGCTTCCGCTTTCTTTGCAGCGACTTCTTCCGCCTCCTGCTGCATGGACTTCATCAGATCATCCGGAATCACAGGACTATCCCTGAGTTTTTTCACTTCCGCTTTGGCATCCTCAAGCTGCTTTTTCAAGGCGCTCACCTTTTCCAGTGCCGCCGATTCCCGCTTTTGGGCATCGGCCTGGGCCTTTTCTGCCGTCTCGGCCCGGCTGCGCATGGCGTCCGTGACAGTCTTTTCATCCTTTGCGGCCTGCTCCAGCTGCCGGATCTGATTTTCCGCCGCCTTCTGGGCTTCTTCCAGGCTGGCTTCCGCCTCTTCGGCTCTGGCCTCGGCTTCCTGCTGGGCCTTTTTTGCTTCGTCCAGCTCCCGGATTGCCTGATGCAGTTCCCGGGTGGACATATTCTCCACATCGTGGGTCTGCACAAATTCCTCCCGTTCTTCCGCCGGCAGGGCCAGCAGTTCCAGGGCCTGGGTGGGCCTGAGATTGCCAATCGCCTGGGAATCGGCAAACAGGGACAGCTGATCCTTCCCCAATTCCTTATAAAGCCGCATATAGTTATTTGCCCAGGAATGTGAGAAAGGCAGCTCCTCTTCTATGTACTTGGACCACTGACCGGCAGGCACCATGGCTTTTGCTTCAAAAAGCAGGCGGCCAATGTCAATGGCATCCATTAAAAACTGCCCGGTCTTGATACGAATATCCCGGGTGACATCCGCCACCGTGCGGGTGATTGTCAGTTCGCTCATGCTGTTTTCCGCTCCTTATTCTGATTTTTCTGCTGTTCCCGCCACCAGGGAAGCAATACCTCCTGCTCCCAGCGGTCAACAAATTTGCGTACCTTCTTGGGGATATTGTGGCAGTATTGCTTATGATCCCCGTGGCGCTCATTTCCGTATCCATGTAACTGAATTTCCTTTGGCTCCGATCCGCGGAAGTCCACATTAAGGGTATAATAGCACCGCTCGGGCCGCCGATAATGACGGACAAATAGAATGATGACCTGTCCTTTGCTATGTGTTCTGCCATATCCGCCGACGCAGTGCCGCAGCACATCTCCCTCCCGAAGCAGATCTCCATTGCACTTTGGCAGGATGATGGCCAAATCTTTGTCCGTCCACTGAATGGCACCATAGGTTTCCAGAACCTTGTCGAATCCCTTCTGGTACTCTGCAGCCTTGGCAGCGTCCTCCTGAAGGCGGCGCTGGGCGGTCAATCTGTCGTGGGTTTCCTGGAGCTGCCGGGGCCAGCGTTCTTCCTCGGTCAGCTCCTGCCTGCCGGACAGTTCCCGGCACATGGCTCTGGTATCCTTCAGCAGTTGGACTTCCCTTGGCTTATGCCCCTGCTTTTCCAGGTAGCGGCGGATCTTGTCCAGGTCACAGTCTCCGTATTCCTTCATCACATCGATGGCAGCTTGCATCCCGTTGTCACTGAATGCATCGACTTCCCGGAAGAAATCTGCGGCCCCCAGTTTTCCGGGAATCTCCCGGTATTTCGCCCATAGCTCAAACCGCTTTCTGGATGGTTTGTGTTGCCATTGGCTTATGATCCGGAAATCTGCCTTGCTCATATACAGAATTTCATATGGTTTCCGCTTGGAAGTGTCCAGAACTTTTCCCAGTTCCACTTTTGAGTCGTAGTATCCGCAATTGACCACGCTTGCCACCAAGTCTGAAAAGCCGGAATTGACCAGATTTTCCACGGGCCTCCACCGTTTCCATAGCTTCAGGTATTGCACCGGCCGATTATTACCGGATTTCCAGTAGACCAGCAGGCCGGTTTTCTCTCCGGTGGTACCGATCAGGCTGGGCAATTCCTGCGGATACAGCATTGTTCCAACCTTTGTGTCGTTGATGCTGCCCCAGTCGTGGTATCGGTTGTCCCACCTGTCATAGTTCTTTTCCAGCGGCCGCCATCTTTTGGCTGGCACATCTTTTCCATATACCCCATTCCAACGGTGTGTATAGGCCGTAATTCCGCCCCGCTCTCCCAGAGCGAAGGCATATCTGGGAACTGCTCCATGGCAACACCCGTATTCCTGAATATTGTTTTGCACCAGCCAGTACACAATCACCGCATAGCCATCAATGGCATGGAGCGTTGCCACCTGGACCTGCTTCGTTCTTCCGCCACGCAGGGACCTGGCGTGGATCACCGTTGTATTGCATTCGCACATGGGGCAGTGGATCTGGTCATTGGGTGCCACCTCAATGTCCCATATATCTTCCAGTTCCACGTCCATCCTGGTTGGGTAGGTTACGCCATCATCTCCCTGGGAAATATAGAAAGCATTCAATCCGGGAACTTTCTGTGTATAGTAGCTCTCCCCGCAAGCGGTACAGGTGCAGTTGACTGCCCAGATGCTTTTTCCCTCTATTTGATTGTCCATCAGCTCCTGAAGATCCGGTGCTGTGCGGATTCGCTCCGATTTGAATACGGTGTAATCCCCGCCCAGATCCCCGGAAAGGTTTCTCTTTGCCCAACTGACCAATCCCTTTGGCGGCTGCTCTGGCAAGCGCCTGCAAAAATACTCCTTTTCCATGGCACCACCTCAGAAGAAACTGGCAAGATCCAGAATTGGCGCCGCTTCCGTCACCGGCTCCGGCTGGCTCTTCCCGGCATCCTGGGCATCCGGCAGGCCGTAGAACTTCCGGAGAATCCCCTCCGCCACATCCGGCGGCACACAGACACATTTTGCTTTCTTCTCCTTCTGCTTGGTATCTGCCCAGGCTTTGATTTTCCCGGCAGTTGCTTTCAGAGACATATCCGGATTGTCCAGATCTGTCAATACCAGCGGGGCGCACTCCGGCTCCCGGCGGCAGATATCCTTCAGCTGCTCACCTACCGTGTAGGCATCGGTTTCTTCCAGTCCCTTCTGCAAACTTTCAATTTTCTCAAAAACGGTCATATGGTTCCTCCATTTTCTGCTTGCCGGAGGATATGGACTGTGCTATACTATCTGCACAGCCTCTTCCGGCTGTAGTGTGATGAAAGCGGCGTCCTGCATTGGTGGTGGGGACGCCGCCTTTTTTTATTCCGCCACCCACTGGATTTTGCTCAGGTGATTCAGCTGCTCCAGCTGCTTGGCATCCTTTGCCGGTGTGCAAAGGATGTAGGCCCGGGAGGTCATGTCATCAGCAAAGAGTATGTTGTCCCCCACCAGGCGGATAACGGTATTGTCAATGGACAGGATATCCTCATAATCCGGGTAGACTTTGACCACCGTCTTCTCCGTGGCGGCCTGCCACAATGGGAAACCTCCCAATGTCAGCTCCGTGCGGCGAATAATGCGGCGAGGCTTTTCTGATGTATGGAAGTCCAGGATTCCCTCCTTCACCATTCGGAATATCTCGGTCTGTGTTTCCTTCTTCTTCACCTGGTAGGCGGTGCCCGGTGATGGCAGCTTACGAATATGCTCTGTAATCAGGGCCAACACCTTGGACGGTGCATCCTCCATATGCAGAACCACTGTCCACGGTACCGTCTTCAGGATCAAATCCGCCTCGTCCACAGCCACGGTATAACCGTCGGTTTTATAGGCATCCTTCATGGCCTTTAGCAGTCCTTTCTCTCTAATTACCATTGTCTGTCTCCCTTTCTGATCACAACATGATCCCTGGTTTTGTAGCACAGCAGGTAGATTTCCGTATCTGTGCGGTAGGTTACGGCATACGCTTCCGGGTCCATGCCGTTTTCCCGGATGATCCGCCGTTCCTCTTCGTCTGGTACTTTGAAGCTGGACATGGATTTCCTCCTAAAAAATCAGAGGAATCAGGATTCCGCAGACCGCCACAAACAGGGTAACGGCGATAGCTGCGGCCATATCCCGGTTCTGCTTCCGGATCTGCTCCGCCTTCTCAAACTTCGCAAACTGGCGGGCTTTCGGTTCCGGTACGAAAAAGCCTACTGTGGTGGTCAGATTGCTGCGGCGGTGGTTTTCGTTCACCATCTGGAATAAATCCCGGTTTTCCATTTCAAATTGGCTCATAGTGTGATTCTCCTTTGTTTTATAATCTGGCAGGGCTTCCGGAGTCGAACCGGCTGTACCACAGCCCCATATTCGCCCCGGGTTTCCCCGGGGCTTTTTTCAAATCCTTGCACGCCAAAAGTCCAAATGCACACAATTTTTTGATTATTTGTTATTCACTCTGTCCCGAAAATTGGCAGCACTAGATAAATCCGCTTGTGTACCAGGGCAGCCTATGGGGAAGAATCTGCCGGAGGTGCACTTTTAAGAAACAAAATTTTTTGGTTGATCTTTCCTCCGGAGAATCGTCCTCATCCTTCTCTTTGGTGTCAATCAATGAAACAGCATCCGCAAGATATTCAAAAAAACCTTGTATACTCTTCGCCGTCTGTCGCATTGCTTCCTTAAGCTGCTCCAACTGCGAATTCATTCTTATGACGGTCAGTCTCGTTTTCGCTCTGCGGATTGTCTCTGTGTCGATACCGATGATAATAAACTGCACCCTTCCACCTCCTTCCCTCGAAAAATGACGATATATTATGTACCCCCTTGCGGGGTGGTGGCCTTGCCGGGACTCGAACCCAGATAACCCCAGCTTGCGCAGGGATTCTGCCGATTGAATTACAGGGCCTTATCGCCGCCGGTTTCCCGGCGGGCCGTCTTTCCGGCTGCCATTGGGAGGTAAATCCGGTGGTTAACCACGCCACCGTGGAGAGCGGCGCAGGATTCGAACCTGCTCAACCCGGCTGTGCCTGCCGGGCCTGCTCCGAAGCTCCGACCGTGTGCCGCCACAGGTTTGGCGGCATTATGTACTTCCCGTCTGTAAGATTTCCGGGTTCCGCTGGACATATGTCCGGACGATCTGCTCCCAAAATGCGTTGATCTGATCCTGGGACAGCTGGGGCATACTTACCAGACTTCCGTCCCGTCGGATGACGATAGCTGCGGGTTTCACCACAGCTTCGGTTTTTGTACTCATAAGGTCCCCCTTCCATGCTATTGAGCCAGTTGAAAAAATTTTCACACTGTGATACCATCACCTCGAAGGGAGGTGAATTCCATGAAATTACGGTTAGAGTGCGTTAAGGATGTCCTGGAAGAGCTTGAAGAACTTCCAATTGGTTCACATAATCTAACTGCTTTTCAAAAATCCATCGAAAAGCATGGTGAAGACGATGTCCTCTACACGCTTGTCAAGCTGTCTGAGGCAGAATACATCAATGCAGACGTAAGACGGACTATGGATGGGTGTCCTCACATTGGTGGCATTTTCGACCTTACCTTTGCTGGGCATGAATTCCTGAACATCATCCGCCCCCCTAAAATTTGGGAGCGTGTCAAGTGCGCAGCTGGGAAAGGCGGAACAGTTTGCCTGAAAGTAGTCGGAGATATAGCTTTTGAACTTCTCAGGGAGCAAATGCGTTCCCAGATGTCTTTGAGGCAACATCTGTTCAGATTTTGGGGTTGATTAGGTGAGCCAACACCGAATAAGCGCACTCCCGCAGCTCTTCATTTGTTGGCAAAGGGCACCCTTTGCGGAGCATGTACAATAGAAGAGCCGTGGTGTTTAGCCAACGAACGAGCCACCCAATCCCGCAGACTGCCGTTGTGATGGCAAGGATAATGACCATACTTCTCCCACCTTTCCTGTGATCCGCCTGCTGCAACAGGCGGGTCATTTTTTTCTTCCTGCATCACTTAAGCACCGAACACCTTATCGATTCCAATGGGGAGGACAACGCATGTCTTCCCCGTTTTTTCAGACATGCTTTTCTCAATAGCTGCCAAATTATCTTTGCTAAAGCAAACGTTGAGACGCAGCAGCAGAATTGAGGAATCCGGGGAAACGGACTCGATCTCTTTTACCGGTACCAGCTCTCCATCATCTTTTTCAATCAGCAGGCGCATTTTGTCACCCCCTTTCCAGGCGATTGGGATAGTTGAAAAATTTTTCACACTGTGATACCATCACCTCGAAAGGAGGTGCGAATATGGCAGGAATCAAATTCGATGGTTTTGATGATCTCATTGACGAACTGGAGCAACTGGCACAAAACGCTCGGGAACTTGACGGAAAGCAGGAAATACCAATGTCCGAACTTTTCACACAATCGTTCATGGAAGAAAATACACCCTATTCTTCCTTGGGCGATCTGCTGGAAGCTGGCGGCTTCCAGGCAGATACCAATGAAGCGTTCGACTCCATCCCCGAATCGGAATTGGATGCACACATTGCAAGGACAACCAAATTTGACTCGTGGGAATCCATGTTTGAAGAAGCAACTGGTCAGTATGTCACCAGGAAGCTAGGCTTCTAAATTCTTACCGGCAGAAAGTGAATCGATGATGGAAGATGCTTCTTGCAAAAGCTCTACCAGTCGGTTCACTTTTTCTATTGCCGTGTCAACGTCAGCACAATCCACTTCAATTTTCAAGCTATACTTGTTCGCAGTCTCGTTTTTTTTCTCCACTGTTGTCACCACCTTCCCAAGCGATTGGGATTTCAGGCACTTATGCGTCAGTCAAATTCCAGATCAGTGCATCATCTCGAGAAATATATTTCTGAATTTCTCGCTTAAAAGTTTCAGCATCTTCAGGAGAATTATCTCTGATCTCATAGTGCATTGCTCCAATAATGGCCATCAGTTCCGCCACAATATCCTCAAGAGCCCCATCGGCAACCACTTCTGTGCTTCCATTTACGGAAGACTTCGCTTCAATCACAATCTCACCTCCCGTTTCTTCTCATCTCAATAGACTTCTTAATTTTCAGAACCAACAATTCTGCGGCGTGTTTTTCTGCAACTGAAATATGCGGTATTCCAGCCACACGCCCGCCTGACACCTTGGCATGGCCAAATTCAAGCAGATGTGTTAACCTGTAATCAGGCTTTTTCGAATATACAACTCGTTGGTGCTTCGTCGCAGTTTTTTTCCGATTGTCTATTGAATTTGTCCAGCTTTCTTTGTAATCTCCGGTTGGGCCTTCTGGTGAAATCTCTTTCAGTTCTTTCACTGTTTCACTTGCGACTTTATCGACGCTCTTTTGAACATCCTCCATCACAAGCCCAGAATACTCTTGCAATCCTCTTGTAATTTCTCTTGCCAAATTCTGAACAGGAATTGTATTACTGCTCATAGGCCACCCCCTTCCCAGGCGATTGGGATTTTACGCACTCATGGGCTGATCTTCGGCTCGCTTCCGTGACTGCTCCGCCATGGAGGCAATGCCTTCAATGAAGCCCATAAGGTACTGCTTTTTCTCTCTGCCTTTTTATAATAGCAGAACCGTCCCGGAAAGGCAAGGTAAATTATGAAAACCCATGGTGCTTTTATTTCCGCCCGATATTCCACCGACAACCAGAATCCGGACAGCATCGAAGTCCAGGTGTCCAAGTGCTCCGAATGGTGCCAGCAGCATCAACTGCCCATTTTGGGTGTATATGCGGACATGGCCATCTCCGGAATGAAGGACACCCGGCCCCAATTTGAAGCTATGATGCGGGATTTGCAGCTTGGTCTTGCCGATACAGTGGTGATCTACGATCAGAGCCGGATGTTCCGTAAAATGTCCGCCTGGTTCACCTTCCGGGACGATCTGACCCGCATGGGCGTGTCTGTTGTCTCTGTCACTCAGCCCAGTATCGGCGGCGATCTCCGGGACCCAATGAATTTTCTGTCTGAGGGCAATATGGCCCTATTCAATCAGATCTGGAGCTTACAGTCCCGGCAGAAAACCATGGAGAAAATGCGCTTCATGGCCCGCAACGGCCAGCATACCGGTGGCAAACCCGCCCTGGGTTACCAGGTTGTGGACGGCCGTCTTGCCATCCAGCCAGAGGAAGCAGAGATTGTGCGAAGGATTTTCCAGGAGTACGCCGACGGCCGCAGCTACCGGGAAATTATCGCCGTTCTGAACGCCGATGGGCTGAAAACAAAGCGAGGAAACGCCTTCGGAAACAACAGTCTCCACGATCTGCTGAAAAATGAAAAATATATCGGCGTCCTGGTATACGGCGCAGTCCCCTACCGGGAGGACGGCACCAGAAACAGTCACGCTGCGCCATCAGAAAACACCATCCGCATTGAAGATGCACTTCCACCCATCATCTCCCAGGAACTGTTTGACAAGGTACAGGCCAGAATGTCCGCAAACCGACGTCAGCAGGCAGGGCGGCCGCCTAAGAATCGGGACTACCCCCTGAAAGGGAAGGTGTTCTGCGCCTCCTGCGGCGCAGCTATGTCAGTAGGTATCTCCAAGAGCGGGTATTACTACTACAAATGCACCGGGAAAAAACGGCTGCACAACTGTGACGCCTCCCCGATCCGGGTGGACAAGCTGGAAAAGCTGGCAGTGCAGTATACCCGGGCAATGCTGGGAAGCCCCACCAATGTGGACAAGCTGCTACAGATCCTCCGGGAGCAGGCCCAGACCATCCAGGGCGGTGCCGCTGCCCGGCTGAATGCGCTGATTGCCGAAGAGCGGGAAGTTACCGCAAAACTAAATAATGCCGTTGACACCCTCCTGGAAGGATTCGCGTCAACGGCACTGAAAAACAAAATTACAGATTTGGAAGCCCAAAAGGCTAAGCTGGAAAATGATATCAAGCAACTGAAGAATCAGGTTGATATGTCCATGCTTCCGGAAACCACACTCAGGGCAGCACTTGAAAAGATCATGTCCGCAGACAGTGCAGATCCAGCTGCAATCCTGTCCATCATACAGCGGGTAGAAATTGGTCCAGAGGAAATTCTCCTCTGGACCATGTGCCACGCCGCCCCAGACGGTATCATAGATACCACCCGGAGCGGCGTGACAAAAATTGATGGTACGCCGAAAGGGTCACCATCAATAGTTATCACATCATCCGCTATTGGTATTCTCCTGCCACG
>OEQR01000026.1_pt1 | contig 34315 bp, 30 predicted proteins | sample 1539761 | NCBI WGS metagenome assembly OEQR01 (sample SAMEA3891879, study PRJEB23780) | metagenome | biome: terrestrial biome; feature: animal house; material: Caecal content | place: Italy | collected 2015-05-05 | reverse complement strand
CTTACACGCCCAAACAGATGCAGGACACCATCATCAAGCTGCTGGAACAGTGGCAGAAAAAGCGCCAGCGCAGCCAGGAGCGCTGACCTGCTGGCACGATGCAGAGACAGGAGGACATTCAATGTACGAACAGAAGATGGACAGCACTTTTTCAGAAGAATTGGAGGCAATGGAGGCGCTGGAGGCTTATGTGTCCAGACTATTCTTTTACGACGTGCATGATTTGGATTGCACTGTGACCCAGCAGGAAAACGGCTATCTGGTAGTTACTGGCCCGGAGATTCCTTTATCCATCATTCGCATGGAGAGTGCGCAGGACTATCATCCTGATTTTCAGAGGACCGATGTTCTGTTTGGTTTGCCCGATATGCCCATTATGATGAGCTATTCTCCTGGGAAAGTATCGTGTGTGGCCGGTAAACGCTACTTGATTGGCCCAATGGTTTTCTTTCGATTGGGCAAGGAACTCTCTGTTGCTTCCCTCTCGCTGGGCGATTTGCAGTATGTGCTGAAATTCCTGAACAGTCACCAAAAGTTTATTACGGTCGATGGGGAAATCCTGCAGGTCATCTGCCTGGATTAAATGCAGAAACTCTAAACGGCTGGCACAAATCACAAAATACAAAGAACAAAATTGGAGGAATCGCCTATGAACAAAACGAAACCCACCCTCGCACAGCAGACCTATGAGAAGGTCTGCGCCATCGAGACCATCCTGAACAGGCTGCTGGCAGACAGCCGCACGCCTGTATCTGGCCCGCCCGTGTCGGAGCGTCCCCTCTATCTGGCGACGGCCGGCCCCGAGATGCCTCTCTCGGTCATCCGACTGGAGGACGCTCCGGACTATCTGCCCTGCTTCGACGAGGCCGATTTGCTGTATGGTATCCCTGGCCTGCCCATCCTGATGAGCTATTGCCCGGAGCAGATCATGGACATCGGGGAGGAATCCTACCTGGTCGGCCCCATGGTCTTTTTCCGCATCGACCGGGACGGCTACACCGTCTCCCTTCAGGTGGCGGACTTGTATCAGCTGGCCGAGTTCCTGGAGGAGCACAGCGTCATCCTGATGCAGGGTGGTGAGAGCTTTATCGCCATCCGGCTGGACTGACCATGTGGACGAGCGCGGTATTTTTTGCGGCGGGTACCTGGTTCGGCTTTTTCATCGCGGCCCTGATGCAGGCGGGAAAGGAGGATGACCCCCATGCAGGAAGATGTGGAGAACAGAACGATCAACTTCGCCATCAGCACCACCAAGCTGACGGGCCGGACGATCCTGGCGGCGGCCCGTAAGTTCTTGCAATGGCGGGCGGGCAAGGTGCACGGCAAACCGGTGGGCAAGCAAAGCGTCAAGCAGCTGCTGCGGCAGGATCAGGGGGCCACCAACATCGAGATCGAGAAAACCGGCATCCGGGATTTCAAGCGGATTTTGGACAAGTACGGTGTGGACTACGCCATTACCAAAAACCATGACGATCCGCCGCGGTATCTGGTTTTCTTCAAGGCGCGGGATGCCGATACCCTGACTGCCGCCTTCAAGGATTACTCCGCCAAGCTGGTCCAGAAAGAAAAACGCCCCAGTGTTCTGGAGCGTTTGCAGCAGTTCAAGGCCCTGGCCGCAGAGCTGGTGCCCGGCAAGATGCGGGAAAAGAAACAGGAGCGTGCTGAGCGATGAACCAGAACACAAAACGACTTGTGCTCCTGAACCTGCCCTATGTCCTGATGGGCCTTTACGCCACCAATCTGGGTTATGCCTGGCGGCTGGCTGTCGGGGCTGACTTTTCCGAAAAGATGATGTCCCTGATGGGAGTTCTGCCGGGGGCGCTGGGGCGCATCGTGCCCAGCTTCCACCCGCTGGACCTGGCTGTTGGCCTGTGCTGCGGCGTGGGACTGCGGCTGGCGGTCTACCTGAAAGGCAAGAACGCCAAGAAGTACCGCCACGGCAGCGAGTACGGCTCGGCCCGCTGGGGCAATGCCAAGGACATCGAGCCGTATGTGGCCCCCAAGTTTGAGGACAACATCATCCTGACCCAGACCGAACGCCTCACCATGTCCAGCCACCCCAAAGACCCCAAGACAGCCCGGAATAAAAACGTCCTGATCGTGGGTGGGTCCGGCAGCGGCAAGACGAGATTTTGGATTAAGCCCAATCTCCTGCAAATGCACAGCTCCTATGTCCTCACTGACCCGAAGGGCTATACTTGGGTGGGATAGAGAAAAGGAACGTCACACAAAGAAAAGCCAACAAAGAGAGGAGGTGAAAACCGTGGCCAGAAGCGAAGATATCAAGATTACGGCTCTGTATGAGAGACTATCCCGTGATGACGAGCAGGTGGGCGAATCCAACAGCATCCAGAACCAGAAGATGTACCTGGAGGAGTACGCCCGGCACCATGGACTGCGGAACATCCGGCACTTTTGGGACGATGGCTACACCGGCACCAACTTTAACCGCCCCGGCTTCAATGCCCTTTTGAGCGAGATTGAGGCGGGCCATGTGGCTACCCTGATTGTCAAAGATCTGAGCCGGTTCGGGCGGAACTACTTGCAGGTGGGCTACTACACCGAGGTCGTGTTCCCCAAGAAGGGTGTCCGCTTCATCGCCATTAACAACAGCGTAGACAGTGCGAAGCCCTCTGACAATGACTTCACCCCGTTCCTGAACATCATGAACGAGTGGTACGCCAAAGACACCAGCAACAAGATCAAGGCGGTGTTCAAGGCCCGGATGAAGAAAGGGATGCGGTGCAGCGGCTCTATCCCTTATGGTTACAAGCGGACCAAAGAGGATAAGCAGCAGCTTCTTGTGGATGAACCCGCCGCCGAGGTTGTTCGAAAAATTTACCGCCTGGCCTGCCAGGGAAGGAGTATAACCGCCATTGCCGAGCAGCTCTCAGCAGAGAAGGTGCTGGTCCCGTCTGCCTATGCTGCCAAATACTTCCCCGAGAATTGCAGACACAACGAAATAGCAGACCCTTACCATTGGACGGCCACCACTGTGGGCTACATCCTGGACCGGCAGGAATACCTGGGGCATACGGTGCTGGGCAAGTCCATCTGTGAGAACTTCAAGACCAAGCAGCGCCGGGCTGCCACTGCCGACGAGATGATGATCTTCCCCAATACCCATGAGGCCATTGTAGACCAGGATACCTGGGACATTGCCCACAAGCTGCGGCTGCGGAAACGCCCCAAAGCAGCCAACGGAACTTACACCCACCGCCTGTCAGGCTTGATCTACTGTGCAGACTGCGGGGCAAGAATGGGTTTCTGTGGCTCAGAAAACGAAAAGCACTACGATTCGTCCCACGCCTTCCAGTGCGGAAACTACCGCAACACCACCAACCAATGTGCCTCCCACTTTGTCCGGGCTTCGGTTCTGGAGACCGGGATCTTAAAGGCAATTCAAGCGGTCAGCAAATATGCCCTTGAAAATGAAGCCGAGTTTGTTGCCCAGCTCAAAAACATCTGGGACGAGAGCAAAACCAAGAACGAGGATTCCGGCCAGCATGAGCTGGAAGAAGCCAGAAAACGGGTAGCTGAACTGGACGCCATGATTCAGAATCTGTACGAGAGTTCCATGAAAGGGGTACTGCCGGAGCGGCAGGCCCAGCGGATGATCCAGCAGTACGATGAAGAACAAATCCTTCTGGAACGTCGAATGGAGGAACTGGAAAATCAGATCCAGCAGGAGTCGGTGAAGAAGGCAGACACCGAGCGGTTTCTGGCCCTGGTCAAAAAGTACCGAGACTGTCACGAGCTGACGGACGCCATGCTCTATTCCTTTATTGACCGGGTCGAGGTACATGAAGCCACCGGGGGCCGCACCATCTACCGCAAGCAGAATATTGACATCTATTTCAACTTCATCGGCAGCTACTACCCGCCCTGTGAAACCGTCTCGGAGGAAGATCGAATCGCTGCCATTGATGCAGAACAGCTTCGCAAGAAGCAGGAAAAAGGCAAACGGGCCAGCGAACGCCAGCAGCAGAAGCTGAAAGCTTTGCGGGAGGCAGCGAAAGCCGGGAACCCGGAAGCCGTTGCAAAGTATGAGGAACATCTCCGCAAACAGAGGGAACGCAACCACAGATACTGCCAGCAGGTACAAGAGGCCAGAGCAGCCGACCCGGAGTATCTCCAGCAGCTGGATGAAAAGGAACGGCTCAAACAGGAAAGGCTTCTGGAGAAAGAACGCAAGCGGTCAGAGCGGTCTGCCCAGCGGGCCAAGATGACACGGACAGAGCTGAAAGAAAGGGCCAAGACCGACCCGGAAGCCGCTGCAAAGTGGGCTGCTCTAAAGGCCAGAGAGGCCGAAGCCCGGCAGCGGAAAAAAGAACGGGAAGAAGCCCGGATGGCAGCTGACCCGGAATATGCAGCCATGATGGCAGAGCGCAAGGCTGAATATGAACGCACCAGGACAGCCAAACGCAAGGCCGAACACGACGCTCTTGTGGAACGGGCCAAGACGGACCCCGAAGCCGCCTGGCAGCTGGCAGAACAGCGAAAGTACCAGAGCAAGGCAGCTGTGAAAAGCTACCAGAAGATGAAAGCAGCCGCAGAGGCTGGGGACCCGGAGGCCATCAAACGATACGAAGCCCACCTTGCCAAGCGCAGGGAGGACTACCACAAAAAGAAAGAGAAACAGGAGGCGATTTCAGCATGAAGCTCGAACCGAAAGTCCATGACAACAGGAATGGTCTGGATTATGTCCTGACGGACTATTATTATCTCCCGGCGCTGAGGTTGCCGGAAGATAACCGCCCCATCGGCCGCTGGGGCCGATTACATAAAGAATACCTGAAAACTTACAGGCCGGTCCTTTATCAAGCGCTGCTTCTGTCCGGGAAACTGTATACCATTCTGGCTGACCTGGATGAACAGGCCGCCGAACGCTGCCGCCTGATTGTCCAGCAGATGGCCCAGGCCGAGGGCATCACGGAGGAACTGAAAGCAGCCGATCCGGTGAGCTGGGTGCAGGCCATGAACTCCATCCGCAGCCGGGCCGAGGAGATCATCCAGACTGAGATGATCTATGTGTGAGGAGGGCAGGACGATGATTCTGGAAGCGATTTATAATGGGGAATTTTATCCCAGTGAGAAAGTGGTGCCTACTTCACCGGCATACATAGAGGCCCTTAAAACCTGTGAGAAGCTGATGGAGCAGCTTTCCAGGCGGCTGAGTAAAGAGGACTACGCCCTGGTGGAAGAACTGCAAACCCAGTCCTCTATCGCCCAGTGTGAGGAGAATGAGTGCCACTTCAAGGTTGGCTTTTCAGCAGGGCTGCTGGTGCAGCAGGAAGCGATGGAGCAAATGAAGAAAATGGGCACCACAGGGTGAGCAGCCCGGTATACAACTTTTGGCCCCATCAATAATTGGCAGGGGGCCTGACAGATCATCTGTCAGGCCCCCTGCCTTTGGTAGAAAAGAATAGTCAAATTGGAGGAAAGGTCAATCCCGATGGGAACAGTCTTTGTTCTCCTTGTCTATGCCATCGTCTATATCGGGAAGATATTGATAGAACACCTTTTTCTCAAGGACCCACCGGGCAAACAGCGCATATCCGGCAGGTGCCAGAAGGATCAGCGGCGGGCAGAATGCTGTCAGTAGGCCGAACGCAGCCAGCACCACCAAAAGCAGCAGACTTTTGTCAAAATGGAGCAATGCCATGGCACCGGACTGCAACACCGTCTTTTTGACCGGGTCGTCGAATCTTGCCACATAGGCTGCGTTGTAGATCATCCAGGCCAGCCCACAGGTACTCAGCACCGTAAAAATGATCCAGAGATTACCCGTCGCTGCCTGTTGCCCCTTGAGGTAATGGGTCATAAAGCAGTCAGCCAGCAGGATGCTCTCCGGCACTGCCAGAGCAAGAAAGCTCAAAGTTGCCTGTCGGAAGCTCCGGCGGTAGGCCCGGAAAAATTCCTCGCTGACCGTTCCCCGGTCCTCAATTAGGGACTTGTTCACTGCATAATAGAGGGCTGTGCTGGAGATGCCCAAGGTAAACAGCGGCAGGCTTCCTATTAGCCACAGCAGGCTGAGAATCACCATATCCGCAACCCGGGTTAAGAAACGGAACAGAGGGGCATCCAGGTCGAAAAAGTCATTCATAGGGTATCACCTGGTTTACTTCTGGAGCACAAAGGCCTCGAAGGGGCGCATGGTCACGGCGCCGTCGGGGGCGCTGCCGGGGTAATTGTCGATCAGGCACCGGGCCCCGGCAAAGTCGGCGGGAATGGCAAAGGCCGCTTCCTGATCCGAGAAATTGCAGGCAATCAGGTAGTCCTCGCCGGTCTCGGCCAGGGTGCGCCGGTAGGCGAAAATCTGGGGATCCTCCTCCGCTAGCAGCTGGAAGGAGCCGTACACCAGCCCCAGATGGGCTTTGCGCAGGGCGATCATCTTCTTGTAGTAGTTGAGCACCGAGTCCGGGTCTTTTTCCTCGGCGGCGGCGTTGATGGCGGTGTAGTTGGGGTTCACCTGGATCCAGGGGGTGCCGGCGGTGAAGCCGGCGTTGGGAGAGTCGTCCCACTGCACCGGGGTGCGGGCGTTGTCCCGGCTGCGCAGGGCCAGGCACGCCATCATTTCGTCTGCAGAAATCAAGCCTGCGCCGGTCAGCTCCTTGAAGGCGTTGAGACTTTCGATATCCCGGTACTGGCTGAGATCTTTGAAATAGGCGTTGGTCATCCCCAGTTCATCGCCCTCATAGATGTAGGGAGTACCCTGCAGGCTCAGCAGGCAGGTAGCCAGCATCTTGGCGGAGAGGGGCGAGTCATCGCCCCAGCGGGATGCAGCCCGGGGCTGATCGTGATTGCCCCAGAACAGGCTGTTCCAGGCTTTGCCGTCCAGGCCAGTCTGCCAGTGACTGAGAATTTTCTTGAGCTGCATAAAGTCGTAGCGCTTGGTGGTCCACTTGCCCAGGGGCCCGTCCCCAATGCCGACGTGCTCAAACTGGAAGACCATGTTCAGCTCCTTGCCGTCCAGCCCCGCATACTGGGGGGCGTTTTCCACCGTGGCGCCGGGGGTCTCGCCCACCGTCATGATGTCGTATTTCGAGAGAACCCGCCGGTTCATCTCCTGCAAAAATTCATGGATGCGGGGCCCATTGACATAGTAGGGACCGCCATTGCCATACAGTCCGTGTTTCTCGCCATCCGGAAAGCGCTGGTCCTTGGAAATCTGACTGATGACGTCCATCCGGAACCCGTCGATCCCCTTGTCAAACCACCAGGTCATCATGTTGAACACTTCGTCCCGGACTTTGGGGTTCTCCCAGTTCAGGTCGGGCTGCTTGGGGGAGAACAGGTGCAGGTAATACATATCGGTCTGGGGGTCGTATTTCCAGGCCGAGCCGCCGAAGCAAGCGCCCCAGTTGTTGGGCTCGTGGCCGTCTTTGCCCGGCTTCCAGATATAGTAGTCTCGGTAGGGGTTATCCACCGACTTGCGGCTCTCGATGAACCAGGGGTGCTCGTCCGAGGTGTGGTTCACCACCAAATCCATCACAATCCGGATGCCCCGCTGATGGGCCTCGGCCAGCAGGGCGTCAAAGTCCTCCATGGTGCCGAACCGGGGGTTGATGGCCCGGTAGTTGGAGATGTCGTAGCCGTTGTCATCCATGGGGGAGTCCATGATGGGGCACAGCCACAGCACATTGACCCCCAGATCCTTCAGGTAATCCAGCCGGGAGCGGATGCCGTTCAGGTCCCCGATGCCGTCCCCGTCCGAGTCCTGGAAGCTGCTGGGGTAGATTTGGTATACGATGCTTTCTTTCCACCATTTGCGGTCCATGGCAAAGCCTCCTTATTCTGCGGGGATGGTGACCCCGTCGTCATCGTAGCGGTCATAGCTGGCCCCGGGCCAGCCGATCATCTGAATGGTGGCGGGGTCGATTTCGGCCACCGTCTGGGCGGCGTCCGCCACCGGGATGCAGGCGCCCTTGCGGATGAAGAGGGGCACCTCATTCAGGGCCACCTTCACAAAGTGGGTGCCGGCGGGCAGCACTTCCTGTGTGATACTGCCCTGGGGGCCGAACTTGACAAACAGCATCTCCTCAGGCAGATAGACCATCCGTCCGGTGGCGTTCTGGGTGTAGACCGGGGCGATCATCACCTGGTCGCCCAGCATCAGCTGGTCCTCGGTCTGGACGGCGATTTCGTCCCCGGGGTAGACAAAGGCCAGGGGCCTGAACATCATATCGCCGTTCAGGGCCGCCTTCATGTATTCGCTGTAGAGGTAGGGGATCAGCCGGTAGCGGGTCTCGATGACGCTGCGGAAATCCTCGGGGCCTTCAAACTGGTAGAACTCCTGCCGGCGGGTGTCGCTGCCCGAGTGGTTCCGCATCAGCGGGGTAAACACCCCCAGGGCCAGCCACCGCAACAGCAGATCCCGGCTGGTGTCGGCGTTGAAGCCGCCCAGGTCGGCCCCCACATACAGGAAACCGCACATATTGAGGGAGGGCAGCATCTTGAGGTTCAGCAGCAGGTGGCTCCACCAGGAGTGGTTGTCGCCGGTCCAGACACCGCCGTACCGGTGCATCCCGATGCAGGAGGACCGGGAGAACAGCAGGAACCGCTTGCCCGGGGCAATGCGGGCCAGCCCCTCCGAGGCGGCCCGGGTCATGTTGTAGCCGTAGAGGTTGTGGACCTGGTCGTGGCGGACCATTTTGCCGTCCACCTTGTGATAAAAGTGGGCGTAGTCTTCCGGCGCATTGGACAGATTGAGCCAGCCGATGGCCTGGCCAAACTGATCGATGGTGCCGTCTTCATGGGGAACCGGCGGCTGCTCCAGCCGCTCGGCCAGCCCCTCCCGGGAGTAGAAGATGGCGGGCTCGTTCATGTCGTTCCAGAAGCCCTCGATGCCGCAGTCGGTCAGAGCCTTGTACTGGCTGCCGAACCAGGCCCGGGCCTCGGGGTTGAGCACGTCGGGGAAGTGGCTCCACCCCGGCCAGACGGTTCCCTCAAAATCGGTTCCGTCGGCCCGCTTGCAGAAGTAGCCCTTTTCCTTGCCCTCGTCGCAGACCGAATAGCCTGCTTCCTCCTTGACGCCGGCGTCGATGATGGGCACCAGCCGGACGCCCTGCTCTTTCATCTTGGATACAAAGCCGGGGAAATCGGGGAACTCCTCGGGGTTGACGGTGAAGTCCTTGTAGTGGTCCATGTAGTCGATGTCCATGTACACCATGTCCAGGGGGATGTGGGCCTGGCGGTGTTTGGCCACCACCTCTTCAAAGTCGGCCCGGGTCTTGTAGCCGTAGCGGCTCTGGCCAAAGCCGAAGGCAAACTTGGGCGGGATGTAGCTGCGGCCGATGATGGCCCGGAACTGCTTGACCACATCATAGGCGCTGTCACCGGTGATGACGTAAAGGGCCAGGTCGGCCAGGTCACAGGTGACTTCCAGCCAATCCCTGCGGGTGAAGCCGATGTCAAACCGAATCCGGGCGGGATAGTCGAAGAACAGCCCCAGATTCTGCTGGCCCGAGATCACGATGAAGTTGTGGGCGGCGTACATTCGCTGCTTGTTTTCGGTGTGGAGGCCGTCGTCCACATTGTCGCTGACGTAGACAAAGCTCCGCTTATTGATGCCGCGGTTGGCTTCGCCCAGGCCGTAGACCCGGTCGCCCTCCGCCAGGGGGCAGGCAAAGCAGAAGCCGGTCTCGCTGGTTTTGACCGTTCCCACAGGGGGTTCGCCCTGGCTTGCAGGGATTGGCGCGGCCACCGATTCGGTGTCAAAGGGGACACCATAGAGATACTTTTGAATCATACCGTTCTCCCAAATAAAAGTGACTGAGTGGTTGTTTTGTCAGACAGAGCGCCCCGTCTCCAGAGCGCTCTGAAAGAATATAAATTAGCCCTTAACCGAGCCCACCACAATGCCGGAAACGAAGTACCGCTGCAGCAGGGGATAGATCAGCAGCAGCGGGATAACTGCAACAACGATCTTGGCTGCATTGAGGTTGGTGTTTCCCAGGGCGGCGGAATCCACCACGGCAGACAGATTGCCCTGCTTGATCAGATCTTCCACGTTGATCTGCAGGCTCTGGATATAGGTCATCAGGGGGTAATAGGTGGCTTTGGACATGTAGATCAGGCCGCTGTAGAAGTCGTTCCAGCTGCCCACAATGCTGAACAGGGATACGGTGGCCAGAACCGGCTTGGAAATGGGGATGAAGATCTTGGTCAGAACCTGGAGCGGGTTGGCGCCGTCAATGAAGGCGGCTTCCTCCAGCTCTTTGGGAACGGCAGCAAAGAAGTTCATCACCAGGATAACATTGAAGATGGGCACGGCTCCCGGCAAAACCAGGGCCCAGACGGTATTGAGCAGGCCGTAGGATTTGACAACCAGGAAGGTGGGGATCATGCCGCCGTTGAAAAGCATGGCAAAAATCATCAGGTTTGCATAGATGTTGCGGCCCCGGAACTGTGCGTTGGTTTTGGAGAGGGGATAAGCCATCAGCACGATCAGCACAAAGTTGATGATCAGGGCCAGCACAACCCGCTCCACCGAGATCAGGAAGGAGTGCCAGAACTGGGAGTCCTCCAGGATCTTCTCATAGGCTGCGGTGCTGAATCCCACCGGGATCAGCCCTACCATGTTGCCTTCCACTGCTGCAGAGGAGGAGAAGGAGATGGCAATAATGTTCAGCAGCGGCAGCAGACAGATCAGGCCCAGCAGGATAATAATGATGTAGATGATGGCAGTGCGGAGTTTATCAGCTTTCATTGCCGGACGGACCTCCTTAGAAAATTTTGCTGTCGGTGTACTTCTGAGCCAGCTTGTTGGCGCCGATCATCAGAACAAAGGCGATCACGGACTTCAAAAGGCCCACGGCGGTGCCGAAGCTGTACTGCAGGCCCTGCAGGCCGACGCGGTACACATAGGTGTCCAGAATATCACCGGTGGCATAGACCGATGCGCTATACAGGTTATAGACCTGGTCGAAACCGGCGTTCAGGATGTTGCCCAGGTTCATGACGGCCATCAGGACGATGGTGGTGCGGATGCCGGGCAGGGTGACATGCCAGACCTTTTTCCACCAGGTAGCGCCGTCGATGGAAGCAGCCTCGTAAAGGGTCGAGTCGATGGAAGTGATGGCTGCCAGATAGACGATGGAGCCATAACCGAACTCTTTCCAGGTGTCGGTCAGGATCAGCAGGGGCTGGAACAGGGAGTTGCTGCCCAGCCAGTTCAGCGAGGTGCCCAGCATTGCGTTGATGGAGCCGTCCAGGCTGAACAGATTCTTGATGACCAGAGCCAGCACAACCCAGGACAGGAAGTGGGGCAGGTAAACCACCGTCTGAACCGACTTTTTCAGGGTCCGGTTCTTGACCTCATTGAGCAGAATCGCAAAGGCGATGGACATGATGGTGGTAAAGACGATTTTGCCCAGGGCGATGATCAGGGTGTTGCGGAACAGCTCAAAGCTGTCCGGCATTTCGAACAGGTATTTGAAATGTTTGAGGCCCACAAAGTCAGAACCGAAAAAACCTTTGGCGGGTTTGTAGTCCTGAAAGGCCATGATGACGCCGAACATCGGAACAAAGTTGAACAGAATCAGGAAGATGAAACCAGGGAGCATCATGCCGTGGTAATACAGTTGATAGGCCTGGTTTGCATGGATCTTTTTGACCTGATTTTTCATCCGGTTCCACCCCCTTTGTTACTGTGCAAAGTATTCCTGGACTTCCTGGGCGATTGCGTCGCCGCCCAGACGCTTCCACTCGCTGGCAAAGGTATCAAAATAATCGATGGGCTGTGCGCCGGTCACGATTGCCACATAGGCCTCCAGCTCGGTCTTGTCCAGGGTTGCCTTTTTCTGCTCGCTGGTGGGGGTGGTGGGGGGATACTTGGGGGTGATCCATTCGGCGTTGCCGTTCTTTTCCAGCGCATCGATGGATGCGCCCAGGCCGATGATGCGGGACTCATAGAAGTGCCAGCCGCCCAGGGTTTCCTCGGTGACGTTCTGGGGATCCTTCAGGTAGTCCAGAATGGCCTGGGAAGAGCCTCTGTTCTCGGCAATGGTGGTTTCCTCAGGGGTCATCTCGCCGTTGATAACGGCCATGTGCTCGGTGTAGTAAATGGAGGGATTGTTGGAGGGCAGGACTTCCATGTAATAGGGACGGCCCTCGTTGTGTCCGCCGGCGTTGATGTAGGCGATGACCTCCGGCGCGGTTTCCGCGGTGGCGTGGGCCAGATCGTCATAGAGGATGTTCAGCATTTCCAGTGCCACCTGGGGATACTTGCAGTCCTTGCTGACCACCAGGAACCGGTCGGCGGCGTTTTCGTGGTAGGTGTGGACGATGCCGTTGTCATCGGCCACCGTATAGGCGATGTACTCGGCCTCCGGCACCAGGGCCTTGACGCTGCTCAGACGCCAGTCGGGGATGTGCCATGCGCCAAAGACGATGCCCAGCTCGTTGTTGATCATCATGGCGTTGATGTCATCGGTGGTGCGGGTGCCGAACTGGGGATCCAGGATGCCCTCCTCGTACCACTCGTTCATCTTGGCCCAGGCGGCTTTGACTTCGGGCTCCAGGGTGGACCAGCTCATGGTGCCGTCGGGGTTTTCGATCCATCGGTCGATGTAGCCGCCCATGGCGTTGGCGATGCACATGGCATCGCCGATATCATTGCCGGAAAAAGCCATGCCCACGGTGCTGTTGCCGCCGCCTGCATTGGCGTCCACAAAGGCCCTGGCCACAGCGGCGATGTCATCCAGCGTGATGCACAGGTCGCCGTCGGGGTCGGGGTTGAGGCCCAGCTTGTCCAGCCAGTCCTTGCGCATCCAGCACAGGACAGGGACGCTGTTGTCGGGGTTAGTGCCGGGAATACCCATCAGCCGGCCGTCAAAGGTTGCCATGCCCAGGCAGCGGCCGTCGTAGGAATCGTAGAGGCTCTTGATGTAGTCAGAGGCGTACTCCTCGTACAGATCGGTCAGGTCATAGGTCAGGCCGTTGTCCACCATCTGGACGAAGGTGTCATAGCTGTTGACGGTCAGGATGTCGGGCAGTTCGCCCGAGGCGATGCAGGTGGCCAGCTGGTTGGTGTAAGCGTCGCCGGATGCTTCAAAGCTGTCCACCAGATCCACGTTGAGCTTGGATTCAATGTAACGGGTGTAGGCGTTGTCTTCAAAAGTCTGGCCTTCAGGGAACAGGGCAGCGGCGGAAGGTTCTGCAAAACGGCCCAGGGTGATGGTCAGGGTGTCCACATAGGCTCCGTTTTCGTCCTTGGCCACAGAAACGGCGGTGGATTCATCGCCGCCTCCGCAGGCGGTCAGTGCGGTGAGTGCGCAGGCAGCGGTGGCAGCCTTCAAAAACGATCTGCGCGAAATCTTTCTCATGATAAAACCCTCCACGATGTTCAGTCAGATTTTCCGGGATTCGTTTTTGTCTGCTCCGTCCGGGATACAAAAAACAAATCCCCTTCCAGTTTGTATATGTCTCGTTCTGACAGGCTGCGCAGCGTGTCTTTTTGACGAGCTCATTATACGAAACCGAAGAGGATTTGAAAAGGGTTTTGTGCAACGTTTCCTACGAAACTGATAAATATCACAAGAATTATTTGTGGGTTTTGTGCAGATCTTTTGACAAGGGTGCGGCGCTGGGGGTTGATTCGCGCACCGAGTCGCGGCGGATCAGCGCGACCGGCTGAACGTAGTTTTTACACGCAACCGGTTCCTGCCGAATCAGACGCACCAGCAGTTCCACGGCGGCCTCTGCTTTGGCCGGGACGTTCTGACGCACTGTCGTCAGAGGGGGACGCAGGAGTTCTGCATAGATGCAGTCGTCAAACCCGGTGACGGAGACCTGCTCCGGCACCTGTATGCCGTGGTCCTGCAGATAATTCATCACTTCCGCCGCATCATAGTCAGAGGCCAGGGCCACAGCCCTGGCCTGGACAAAGCGATCCAAATAGTGGCCGTACATGACACGGCGCAGAGAAATGTCCTCGGGGAGAAGAATATGGCGCTCTTCTCCGCAGTCAATCCCGGCAGAGTGCATCTGATGCTGAAATCCTTTCCAGCGGTAATGGTCTCCGCCGACATCACACTCGGCGGCAAAGATGGCCTGGGTGTACCCGTTGTCCAGCAGATACTTTGCAACCATGGCGCCGCCGCCGAAATCATCGATCCCCACATTGACGTAGTGATACTCTGCCTCGGGATAGGTGTCAATCAAGACCATATATTTGTTGAGCTGCCTGCGCAGCTCCTTGTATTTCTTTTCGTCAAGTCCCAGGACGACAAGACCATCCACATTCCATCGGGAGGCAATCTCTGCCACCTGGTCCGTATTTTTGTCCTGGCCATCGATCAGCATGACGTAATATCCGTTTCGATGGGCTGTCTCTTCTACACCAGACAGAAGTTCTGCCACAAATGTATCGCGCAGAGCAGGAATTCCGTGGACACAGCTGTAGCCCAGCACCAGTCCAATGATGCAGGATCCTTTGCGGGTTAGGCCACGGGAAGATGTATCCGGGACATAGCCCTCTTGGTTCAGAATTTCCGAAATTTTCCGGATCATCTCCTTGGAAACTTTTTTGGTGTTGCCGTGCAGCACATTGGACACTGTTGTCCGGCTTACACCGACTTGATCTGCAATATCCTGCAAACGCTTCATAGCTGTTCACACACTCCCTGTTTGATCAGTTGAAACGCAAATGGCTTTCAACGTAATCATAGCATATTCATACAGTAATTGCAATCCGAATGATCCTTTAATCTTCAATGAATTCTGGACTCAAATAAAGACTTTTTTGATATTAATACCCAGTAGTGCTTAATCATCTGTTTGCAGGATGATGAAAGCAAGAAAAATGCCTGCCTTTTCATAAGCCCGGCAGAATGAATGCAGCATAATGAAAATCGTTTTGATAGAAAATTGTGTGGAACATTCTGCCAATTTCATCATTTATAAAGGAGATGGAGACTTATGAGCGAAAAACTGGACCGCATGAAAGACCAAAAAGAAAAGGCCGAACAGAAACTCCGCTACTACCAGCACCAGGAGAAAATGCTGGAGCACCGGATACCAGAACTGACCCGCAAGGCCCGTACCCATCGTCTCTGCACCCGCGGGGGAATGCTGGAAAGCTTTCTGATCTGCCCGGGAGAACTGACTGATGACCAAGTGATGGAGCTGCTGAAACTTTCATTTCGTCAGCAGGAAGTTGTACTGGCCTTGGCCAACAATATGGGAATATCACTTTCGGTCAATACCGAAGGTGACGCTCTCGCTTCTTTTTTGTTATTAGGCTTGGATAAGCAGGGGATTAGCCCAGCAGGTGCTGTGGGAATGTGCATAACTTGTATATTGATTTTCCGAGTGCCAGGATGTATAATGACTTTGGTTAGTATAGTCTAACCTTACTTTCGGCTTCTGAAAGCAGATATGGAATATTAGAGTTTTTTTCATCAATAGCTGCAAGCCGGAAGGATTGATGGACAGGTGGATAATTGATGGAATGTGTAGCTCCAATCAAACCTGGCTGACAGCTTTTCTCTCTGAAACTGATTTTCCTAAAGTTATCATCGACTCAAATACGAAAAAGCGCTGTCTTTGTGCGCTGGCGATTCGAGAGAATATGGGGCGTTTGGGCAATAAATAACAGAGAGGTTTCTTATAAAGATAGGAGGATTTCCATGAACTGGACGCGCAGCATTCTGGACGGGTTTGCTATGGCAGCTTACTTTAACCTGTTTGCTGGTTTGATGGCACTATATCGCCCCCGGCTGATGTTCCCCTGTTATCCATCCGCCATCATCAAGGCGGCGAAAGAGCCGCCCATCAGATCGGAAAAACGTTTTTATTGGCTTTGGATCTGTTTTGGGGAGTTGCTGCCCCTTCTTCTTTATGGCGCTGTCAGCGCTGTGGAGGGCGGAACAACAGGATTTTGGCATCTGGCTCTGACCGGGTATATCCAATGGATAATGATTAATTTCTGTGATCTGTTCTTTCTGGATTTCTGGCTGATCCAAAAGAAAGCAAAAAAACAGTTTATCATTCCCGGAACTGAGGGACACCCCAGTTATGCGTTCAAAGCTTGGATGAAAGGTTACGCTCTGCCGGAGCACCTGCTCCAGTGGCCGTTTTTGATGTGCCCCATCCTTGCGGCGGCCCAGGCAGGACTGGGGGTACTTATTGATATGTTTTGGTGAGCTGTAAGAAAAGAAGATACATTTCATCAATATGGGTGGCAAGTACAAACTCGTACCTGCCGCCCATATTTATTTTGCCAGTTGCATTCTGATCTCACGGCTTCCTCGGCGGATACCTCGACAGGCTCAAAGTCTTAAGTCAGGTGTATATTTTGGTCGATAGCTTGGCGGTGTGTCCATTCAAATTAAATGTTAAAAGTCTCGCGTCACAGCCAAATGAGGGTACTAATAGCTTCCTGATCATCTTGTTAGGACTGCAGATGTTGTCAATGGACTCTTTCAGCGTTGACTTAATAGGATGTGTCTTTGTAAGTGCCATATCTGAATCAGCTTTTCCAGCAGAACTCTTCCATATCGGCCTGATAAGCGGAGCATTGACCCGCTTGGCGATTTGGTTTCTGTTCTGGCAAATGGCAGACAGGAACTTATCCATCTCTTTGGTGTGAAAGTATACCTGAGTATACAAGCTTACGCTCTGGATGTTAAACGGATTGGTTGAGAAAGTAGAGGTTTACAATGCAGAGAAATGAACGGTATGTGGGAGTAGAGGCTTCGCATCCACTATAACCATGTGGGAGAAAGCACGCTTTCTAAAATGTTACTCCTGCCAATTCCTGATGTGACCGTCTCAATACCCAGAAGAGAGTGTTCATTAACTGCATCCCGGCTGAAATCGCTGGATAAAAATAATAAAAACGAGTGCTCTTACAGCTTTTCAAATGCTGTAGGAACACTCGTCATGATATGGGGCGGGAGACTGCAAAGACATCCTTCCTGGTGAAAAGTTTTCCGTTACAGTTGGCACAGTAGACCACGCCCTGGCCCCGAAACTATTTTTCATCCGGAAGCCCGCCATATGTGAGCTGAACCTCAACAACTAACAGAATGCCGAAATGTTTTAGAACTCCAGGGCTGAGTAGAAATGCGCAGTTTTTAAGTTGAATTATCTAAGAAGAAAACGGCTGGATTAGAGACTTTTGCTAATGTTACCAGGAATTAAAAGAACTGGTTTTTTATTTTTCGGCAATGAACTCATACTCCGCAGACTGACAGCCAAAGTGGAAAGATTGTGAAGCATCGCGGATGTGGCGGGGGAGATTATGCCGGCCATACCCAAAGCGATCAGGGTGCCATTAAAACCAATAACAAAACGGTAGTTGGAGTGAATGCGTGTCATGAGTTCCAAGGAAATTCGACGCAACTCCACCAATTCCCAGAGACTGTCGGCGGCGATGGTAATATCCGCGATTTCCCGGGCTATGGCTGCACCATCGCTAATAGCGATGCCGGCATCTGCTTCCGATAGAGCAGGGGAATCGTTGATACCGTCTCCAACCATCAATACCGTATGGCCAGATTTCCGGAGATGTGCGATAAAATCGGCTTTGTCAGCAGGGAGCACCTCGGAGCGGAATTCATCCACTCCAACCTGAGCAGCAATCGTAGAAGCCGCTCGATGGCTGTCTCCTGTAAGCATAATAAGATTAGTAATGCCCAGTGTGCGGAGCGCAGCAAGAACGCTTTTGGCTTCTTCCCGCAAGGGATCAGAAATACAGATTACTGCAGCTAACTGCCCGCCGATCGACAGGTATAGATGGGAATACTCCGGAGGAAGATTTTCGAAACGTTCGGCCTCTCCAGCTGGAATCACACAATGTTCATCTTCAAATATAAAATGGGCACTACCGATGAGGACACGTTCACCATTTACAGTACTGGCAATCCCATGTGCTACTAGATACTCCACCTTGGAATGATATTCTTCATGAATCAAGCCGCGGATCTTTGCCTCTTCCACAACGGCATTGGCCATAGAATGGGGAAAATGCTCCTCCAGACAAGCGGCCAGGCGCAGCATCTCGGTCTCTGTTTTCCCGCCAAAGGGTATCACCTGAACGACTTTTGGACATGCGTGGGTCAAGGTGCCCGTCTTATCAAAAACGATTGTGTCCGCAGCAGCCACTGCTTCCAGAAATTTCCCGCCTTTTATGGTGATATGGGATTTTCCAGCTTCGCGCATGGCGGAAATTACCGCCAGCGGCATGGCTAATTTTAAAGCACAGGAAAAATCCACCATCAGCACGGATAGCGCCCGAGTAATATTCCGACTGAGAATAAAATTAAGAATACTGCCGGCAAATGTATAGGGAACGAGTTTGTCGGCAAGGTTGGCTGCTTTGCTTTCAACAGAGGATTTTAGTTGCTCCGACTGTTCAATCATGTGGACGATCTGGTCGTAACGGCTTTGTCCGGAGGATTGTTTTACTTCCAGAACGCACTCGCCTTCTTCCAGTACAGTTCCTGCATAGACCATGCTTCCAGGATGTTTTGGTACAGGGATTGATTCGCCGGTGAGGGAGGACTGGTTGACCGTGCATTCACCTTCCAGTATCGATCCGTCTGCTGGAATGATTCCCCCTGCACGAACAATCACAGCATCTCCCGGCTGAACTTGAGAGATCGGAACCAGAATTTCAGCCTGTGGAGTTCGTACCCACACTCGATCAACATTCAGAGACATACACCGTGCAAGGTCTTCCACCGATTTTTTTCGGGTCCACTCCTCCAGCAGTTCGCCTATTTCCAGAAGAAACATGACCATTCCTGCTGTCCCGAAGTCCCTGCGGCACACGGAAATGGAGATGGAAAAAGCATCCAGAAGATCGACCTTTATTGTTCGATGGAGGATGCAGAGTAGTCCGCGCTTTACAAAAGGGATCATATGCCACAAGACCCGGACAATTCGTACAGGCGGCGGGAGAAACAAGGCGGATGCGGCTTTGCACAAGACTTTGCTCACCAGCTTTTCTTCAAACTCCCGATTTAATGCCCGGGTACTGTGTGCAGAAAGTGTGGGTGACAACTTGGCGTCCGACCAGGAAAAATGGCGGAGTTCGTCCAGGACGGTTTGCCGGGAGCCACTGTAATAAAGAATTACACAGCAGGTACGTTCATGGACAGAGACTTGCCGAGTCCATGGCTTTGCCTGAAGCCAGGCCTCCAGAAGATCCGCCTGTGCGAGGGTCATCCGTTTTTGCCTCAATTTTAGCCGGATACGGCCACGGCTTTCATGCAATATGGTTGCGTTCATTCGGTTCTCCTTTACAAAAAAGGGGAGCCGCCCATGCAGCTCCCTCTCAGGATATATCAGGTTTCGTCGCTTTCAAGGCTGGCGGCAGTAGTCTCTTCTGCTTCCAAGGCTGCTCTGGCCTCGTTCATATCTTTGGCCGAGGCCAGAATATCTGCGGCATTTTCCTGAACGGTAGTAACGGTTTCCATCACGGAATCCTTCATTCGGAGCCCGGCAGCTGTCACATGTACATACGCCTTTTTGGCGTCCTTACTGGACAACAGCTTCACGCCAAAAGATCCGAAAAGGGCCCCGCCTACAAAACAAGCCAACTTTGTGTAAATGTTCATTGCAATATATGTCCTCCTTTATTTGCGTTTGTAACCTGTAATCATAACCATGATCATACAGAGGAGCGCACCCCAAGCCCAAAATCGATGCTGTTTCACTGCAATGCCTCCCATCTCAAGTTTCAGGCTGTATTTTAATCATTATACAGACAGATGTTGCAATTGTCTTTATTAAAAAAGACTCGGATCGCCGGAATCGGACATTTTTTTGAACTGGCCCGGTGTCATACCGCAGTATCTTTTGAATACAACGCTGAACTGACTGGCGCTGTCGTATCCTACAGCTTGCGCGACTGTAAGGATGGGCAAATTTGACTGACGCAAAAGTTCGCACGCACGATGAATCCGCTGCTGTGTCAGCCAGCGGTGGAGAGGCTGCCCATACATACGGCGAAATCCAGTTTTCAAAGAAGTGGGGGAGAGGGAGAAACGGTGACATAGAGAAGGAATAGTATGTTTTTCTTCCAAATGGCTTTCCAGATAAGCTCTTACTTGAGAAATTGAGAGGGATGGATAGGCGTTGGATGATGTTTCAGAAAGAACTCCGGCAGTGGAAGTGTTCGCACAAAATAAATACAGTAACTCTACCGTTTTAAACACACAGTATCCCTCACGATGATCCGGTGGCAAACGTCTCAGATCCTCAAATAACGCTTTAGCCCAGGGAATATCTGTGAGAATGGCATAACCATTTTGATTTGTTATTTTTTTGCGTATTGCATGGATGTCCAGTTTCAGCCCCAAGATCTGGCAGATGGAGGACAGACTGGATTGAGCAGCACTGGGGTTCACGGCTATTAGAACGCCTTGCAGATCCTGACTAATCTGAATAGAGCACAGTTTGGATTCATCAGAAAGAAGGAATATTCCCTGTGCTTGAAGTATAACGGGACAGGTGCTTGTGGATTCGACAATCAGTTGCCCGCCTGAGCAAAAGAACGCTTCAAAATGATGTGTGTTGGATAAAACCGAGAGCTTCAAGCGCTTGTCTTGGGAACAACCTTGTAGATGAAACTGGCAAATTTTTACGCCGGGCAGACTGGAATTCCATGAAATATGTTTTTGATTGGATAAGTACTCGTACAACATATCTGCTCTCCCATAGGATAAATAGGACAGAACAAACAAGATGTGTTTTAAAAACTGTTCTAACGAGAATCAATACAACATAAAGCGAACCGGCGGAAAATGGGAGGAATTCAACCGGTTCGCTTTTTTGAAGAGTGCTTGAAATAGGGGAGGAAAACACTCTTACCAGTGTATTTGGGATGTTTATGTCAGAGATGCGCCCAATGCGCGGCAGGCCGACAGGATATCGTCATCCGGAGATTCGTTGCAAATTACGCTATCGCAAATAAGATTGGCTCCGTCATCCTGACAGCGGCTCTCCCAGCTGCGCATCCATTCACCATCGCCCCAACCGTAAGAGCCGAACAAGGCGATGTTCTTTCCGCTCAGTCTTCCTTCGCAGGCACTGAACATGGGCTCGAACTCGCACTCTTCCAGCTGCTCTGCTCCCATAGCGGGGCAGCCAAATGCGATAGCATTATATTCGTTTACCTGTTCTGGAGAAAATGCGGCGGCCGTAACTAGGGATACTTCTGCACCCTTCTCTTTGGCACCCTCAGCAACGGCCGAAGCCATAGCTTCGGTATTGCCAGTGCTGCTCCAGTAAACAACTGCAACTTTACGCATAGAACATAACAACCTTTCTTTTTTGTTTTTAGAGTTTGAACCATCAAGCTGTGATGAATCCTCGACGGTTTTCCCTCGCTACTACGGCTAATCACAGCGCAGAAAAGCATCTGCCGATTGCTGTCTAATCGCGTCGGTTAGTTATGCATAACTAACCGACGCGATTATTATATAGTTGGAATTAGAAATTGTCAAGAGGAAAACATCTGAGGAGCTTGTTTCTTTAAGGCATCTCTAACACAGCAGGAGAGATGGAGAGCTATGGATGTTTACTATGTTGTCTTGGAGGGCTGTTATTCAGGGTGAAAATGAATTGAAAAAGACTTGACCGGTTAACTAGTACTAACTATAATCGTATATAGAGTACCACAATTTTTAAGGAGGGAGTATGGAAAAATACAAAATTGAGAAGAATTCTGTTCAGGAAACGCTCATTATCCCGCTGTATGGCCGACGGCTCTGCTCGCAACGATTTCCCGAACTTTATCAGGATACAACGGCGGCAATGCTGATAGAGGAAGTAGAGTATGACTTTTCACGGTTGGAACGGCACTCAAACAGCCTGATGCATACCTTCGGTGCTCTGGAGGTTGCTATGCGCCAGAATGACCTCGCCTGGGAGGTGCGAAACTATCTTAAAGTCCATCCCAAAGCTGCAGTCATCAATCTGGGATGCGGTTTGGACAATACCGGGCGAATCTGTGACAATGGCCATTGCAGCATCTGGAACATCGATCTGCCGGAAGTCATTGAGATTCGGGATCGCCTGCTTCCTGCCGGAGAAAGAGAAAAAAACCTGGCCTTTGATTTGAAAAATCCGAGCTGGATGGAAGCCGTCTGCACCGACCCTGCGGAGGGGGCAGTACTATTTGCCTCCGGAGTTTTTTACTATTTTACAACAGAAGCAGTTAAATCTTTGACCATAGATATCGCAAAACGATTCCCTGGAGGGCGACTTGTTTTTGATGCAGCCGGACAAGCAGCAGTTCGACTGATGCTGAAAACTTGGGTGAAGCAGGCGGGTATTCGAGATGTGGGCGCCTATTTTTCCGTAAAGAACGCCAAACAGGAGTTGGAACCTTGGTCGCAGCTTTTTTGGGTTTCCAGTCGGGGCTATATGCTGGGCTATCAATCGCTTCATGCTCCAGCGGTTCGGCCTATCCACCGACTGCTGGCAAAGATGGCCGATGAACTCATGCACCTACAGATCGTCCGGATAGACTTTGCAGAATACATTTACGATTAGATTGGAGTAGGTTATGCTGATTGAACTATGGCAAGGACTGCTGATTCCTTTTGCGGGGACGACATTGGGTGCGTTCTGAGCTTTTTTATAAAAGATAATTTAAAGTGGGCTGGTATAGCGTGTACTTATCGGCTTTGCGAGGTGATAGCAGAGGCTTCCATCTGGAGTCTGCTGCCTGCAATGGAACAAACATCTGACATGGAAAGATGGTCTTTTGTACCTGCAGTTGTTGCGTTCTGGCTCGGCATGGTATTCCTGCTGGGGTTAGAACGGTTAATACCGCATCTGCATCGCGGAGGCTTAGTGGTTGAGAAAATCAAAAGCTGTCTGGGAAATTAACACCAACTGTGGCGCTGGGAGCTTAAATGAACATCGGCAAAGGGGGAGAAAATGGATTTAAAATACTTGCCACAGATAGGGGGTAAGCAAACGTTTTTACTATTCTAAATGAAATCAAACTATTTCGGATCTCTGTTCGTCCGGATCTGAAAGGAGTATTTTTATGACACTTGCAGAATTTCGCCAGGTTTATCCTGAGGATGCTTTTATAGTCAGTAGTGGAAAAACATTTCTCTATCGTTACTATAAAAATCCTGAAGCCAGAGCAACTCTGGTGCTGCTTACTGGCGGTATTGGCTTATCGGATCTGTTTTACCGGCACTTTGACCGATTTTCCAGAGACTTTTCGGTTTTGACCTTTGATTATCAAATTCCCTTTGCGGACAATGGCGAGTTTGCTGATGCTGTAGTGGAACTGCTGCACAGTCTGAGGGAAAAAGTTTGGTTGGTGGGACAGTCCTTGGGCGGCGTTGTAGCTCAAATTATTGCTCAGCGTCACCCGGATGTAGTAGAGGGTTTGGTTCTCTCGAATACCTGTTCACTATCCGGCAGCATGAGCGAGGCCGGGTATCGGGACCTGATGAGAATACTTGAGGGCCAACAGAAGTTCAGAAAGTGGCTGTCTATCCTGCCTTTTTCCGTCATTAAACAGATTATGAAGTGGATGGTGCTGAAAAACACAACGGAAGACTTTACGCCAGAGGAAAAGGCAGGAATAAAGGAAATGTGCGATTCCATGCTGGAGCTGCTCACTAAACCTTATGAGGCGCATATGATCGACTTTCTGATAGACGCGAAGCATTACCTTGATTTGACCCGGGATGATTTCGCTACATGGGAAGGTAGGGTGCTGTTGATTCTGTCAAGAGACGATACAACATTCACCCCTGCCTGTAAGTATGACCTAATTAACCTGATGCCCAACCCCACAGTAGTTGAAAGGCTGACCGGTGGACATTTGGCTCTGATGGTGCGGTTGGAGGACTATATAGACTTGGTGACCGAATTTATCAAAACTCGCTCTGATTAACACCCCAACGAAAGATTCAAAGAGGAAGTTTTTAATTCTGTCCATGGAATTTTCTTGTGCTGCATTATATATGCTGTCAGGAAGAATCCCTAAAAAGAAGGAGGAGTCGCTATGCCCAAATTAGGTGTTGTGGAAGATACGCTATTTATCCCCATGTTGGGCAGGCTCTACGCCAGTGAGCATTGCCCGCAAATCTTATATGATAAAAAGGCTCTTGAGCTGAAGGAAAAGCTGCCGTCCAATGTGCTGCAACAGGAGAGTCAGAGCCAGTATACCTTGATCGCCTCCGCTGTTTGATCTGCCAATATGGATCGGTTCATCCAGGCGTTTCTGGCGCGCAAACCAAATGGTGTGATTGTCCAAATTGGATGCGGTTTGGAAACAACCTATAATCGTTGTGATAATGGACGAACACTCTGGTATGCTGTGGATCTGCCACAAGTGATGGAATATCGTCGAAAACTGCTGCCAAAGGCAGAAAGAGAAGTCTATCTTGTTGGTGATGCCTTTGCTGAGAATTGGATCAGGAGAGTCCGAGCCGATGTGCCAGATGCCCCCCTCTTGATCATTGCGGGCGGTCTATTTCACTATTTCCAAGATACTAAAGTCCTGGGAATGTTCCGAATGCTCTGCCAGTTTGGAGATATAGAGATTGTTTTTGACACGGTGAGCAAAAGCGGCATGACCATGATGAGGAAGAAGTATATGAAGCAGATGGGGCATGCGGATGCTGAGATGTTCTTCTATGTGAATTCAGCGGTGGAGCTGGCCGAAAAAATCGGCGGCGGGGTCAAGGTTCTTGCTGAGGAAGCCTACTATCGCCATACCCCCAGAAACGGCCTACAATTTTCCACAAGGATCAGTATGTTGGTTTCAGACCGTTTGCGGATGGTAAAAATGATCCATCTGAAGTTGTAAGAATAAAAAGGGCAGGGGGATCCATAGGCAACTACAAAAATTTCTCTTGACGACAGGTTGTGAGTCCTGTATAATCGTCACAAGGTTAGTTGTAACTAACGAACAAAATAATAAATGGAGGCAAGCCTTATGTCCCTGATTCAGAAAGAAATTGCTGATTTTACCGTTCAGTGCTATCAGAACAACACCTTCCGTGCCGTTAGCAAATCGGATGTTCTGGGCAAGTGGGGCGTATTTTTCTTCTACCCTGCCGACTTTACCTTTGTCTGTCCCACAGAGCTGGAGGATCTGGCCAACCTCTACGAGAAATTCCAGGCGGTGGGCTGCGAGATTTATGCAGTCTCTTGCGACACCCACTTTGTCCACAAAGCTTGGCATGACGCCTCTGAGCGTATTCAGAAGATCCAGTATCCCATGCTGGCTGATCCTACCCATTGCCTATCCAAGGATTTTGAGGTCTACATCGAAGCCGATGGTTTGGCAGAGCGTGGCAGCTTTATCGTGAACCCGGAGGGGAAGATTGTGGCCTACGAGGTCAACGCCGGCAACGTGGGCCGCAATGCCGACGAGCTGCTGCGGAAGGTCCAGGCCTGCCAGTTTGTGGCGGAGCATGGGGACGAGGTTTGCCCCGCCAAGTGGCAGCCCGGCGCCGAGACCCTGAAGCCCAGCCTGGATCTGGTGGGGCAGCTGTAAGCTATGGAACAGATGGAACATCTCTATGATGTGGTGGTCATCGGCGGAGGCCCGGCGGGACTGACTGCCGCCCTCTACCTGGCCCGTGCCCGTTATCGTGTGGTGGTGGTGGAACAGGAACGCTTCGGCGGACAGATCACCATTACCTCGGAGGTGGTCAACTACCCCGGCGTGGAGCGCACCAGCGGTGCTGAACTGACCAAGACCATGCGCAGACAGGCGGAAGGCTTCGGCGCGGAATTCCTGCTGGCAGAGGTCACCGGCCTGGAACTGGAGGGCGATGTGAAAACCGTCCGCACCAGCCGTGGGGCGCTGAGCTGCTTCGGCGTGTTGCTGGCCACCGGCGCCCATCCCCGCATGGTGGGATTCCGGGGTGAGGAGCAGTTCCGGGGCCGGGGCGTGGCCTACTGCGCCACCTGCGACGGAGAGTTTTTCAGCGGAAAAGATGTCTTTGTGGTGGGCGGCGGCTTTGCCGCAGCGGAGGAGAGCGTGTTTCTCACCAAGTACGCCCGGCATGTGACCATCCTCATCCGGGGAGATGACTTCAGCTGCGCCCAGGCCACGGCGGACGCTGCCCGGAACCATGAGAAGATCACCATTCTCACCAATACGGTGGTGGAGGAAGTTTCCGGAGATACTGCGCTGCGCAGCATCCGGATGCGCAACACCAAGACCGGGCAGGAGACGGAGCATCAGGCGGCGGACGGGGAAACCTTCGGTGTGTTCGTGTTTGCTGGGTATGAGCCGGCCACCGAACTGGTCCGTGGTCTGGCTGAACTGGACGGACAGGGATATATCCTTACCGACCGCAGCCAGAAGACCACATTGGATGGTCTGTATGCCGCTGGTGATGTGTGTGTCAAGCCTCTGCGCCAGGTGGTTACTGCTGTGGGCGACGGCGCTCTGGCTGCCACCGAGTTGGAGCGGCTGTGCGCTGCCATGCAGCAGAAAACCGGTTTGCGGCCCCAGGCTCCCAAGAGCCGGACACCGGAACCGGAGGCCCAGGCACAGACGAAAGACGGTCTGTTTACTGGGGAGATGCTCTCCCAGCTCCACACGGTATTCGATCGGATGGTTTCCTCCCTGATTCTGCGGCTCTGCTTGGACGAAACACCTGTCTCCGCCGAGCTGGAGCACTATATGCAGGAGCTGGCTGCCCAGAGCGACAAGCTGTCGGTGGAGCAGGGCGATCCGTCCAAGGTCGAGCACCTTCCCTGTGTCCTGATCTGTCGCTCTGACGGCAGCTGGACAGGCTTGGCCTTTCACGGCGTGCCCGGAGGCCATGAGTTTACCTCCTTTGTCCTGGGGCTCTACAATGCGGCCGGACCGGGCCAGGCTCTGGATGAGGAGACTGAGGCGGCCATCCGGGCCATCCGGAAGCCGGTGGAACTTCAGGTGCTGGTGTCCCTCTCCTGTACCATGTGCCCGGAGCTGGTGACGGCGGCGCAGCGTTTGGCTGCGGCTCATCCTGATATTTCCGCTCAAGTATATGATTTGAACCACTTTCCCGATTTGAGGGAGCGATATCAAGTGATGAGCGTGCCCTGCCTGGTGGTTAACAGTGGGGAGAAGATCTCCTTCGGAAAGAAGAATATCCGGCAGCTGCTGGAGCTGCTGATGCCATAGGCACAAAACGCGTCGCACGATTTGTGCGGCGCGTTTTTGCAATCGATTTAGAAATTAGAAAAATGATTTAGTAGTATTCAGAATTAAAGCAAATTTTTACAAGAACGAGACCGCCCTGAACAATCGGATGCCGTCCAAAAAGCAAAAAGTGTTTTGAATAGTATTCGGTAATTCGCCCAGGCATCTGACTTGAAGTTGTGCAAAAAGCCTTTGCCTCAGACCAAAGATTGTTAATCGGATTGAAGTTAGGATAATACCATAGAAGGCCGCACCCCAAGGCAGGAGCTCATTCCATCCAGTGAATCCAATCGGCGGCAAACAGGTTCTCTTTTAGGCACACAAAGTAGAAGGCTCCGCTCATAGGCGTTTCCGCCAGATCAAACCGGGCCAGCACCCCGGAATCCAATTCTTTGGATACGGCTGCCTCGTATAGAAACGAGATCCCCAGACCATCCGCGACCAGAGATCAATGATCTGAGCACACCGCAGCATGTTCTCCGGGAGAATGTTCGGCGAATGGACGGATTTGTACCCACGGTGGAGCCCGCGGAAACAGATCATAGAATGGTTTCGTGCTGTTGGTTTGTTCTTGACGGTAACATGGAAAGGAAGCATATGACTATGTACGATATAATCATCATCGGAGCAGGCCCTGCGGGTATCAGCGCAGGCATTTATGCAGTTAGTCGTGGAAAGCGTACATTGATTCTGGAAAAAGCCCAGGTGGGCGGTATCATTGGCAAAGTTTCCACTGTTACGCACTATACTGCCATTGAGAAGCAGGAAACTGGAGCTACATTTGCGGCTCGGATGAAAAAGCAGGCGCTCCAGGCCGGGGTGGAGATCGTTCAGGCCGAGGCTGTACATGTGGCGCTGACGGGAGAGGTTAAGTCTGTGACCGCGGACAGGGGCGTCTATGAGGCCAAGCGTATCATTTTGGCAAACGGCGGCACGCCGCGGAAACTGGGTATTCCCGGCGAGAAGGAGCTTGCCGGCAAGGGCATGGGCATGAATGCTGCCAGAGATGGCGCCGCCTATGCCGGAAAAAATGTGTATGTGGTGGGTGGAGCCGATGGTGCAGTGAAAGAGGCCCTGTATCTGGCTGGTTTTGCAAAGCAGGTGACAATTGTCCACTTTGAAGAGCAGTTGGGGTGCATTGCGGAATTCCGTCAAAAGGTAGCCGCTGTGGGCAAAATCTCGGTGCGCCTGGCATCCCGCCTGCATGCCGTTTACGGGCAGGATCAGGTGGAGCGGCTGGAGATTGCCAGCGAGCAGGATGGCAGCATCGAAACGATAGAGGATCCCGGCTGCGGCATTTTTGTCTATGCCGGTATACTCCCCAACACTGAACCCTATACAGAACTGGCTTTGGAAGGCGGATACATCCCCACCAACGACAAGATGGAGACCGCCATTCCTGGTGTCTATGCTGCCGGTGATATCCGAGTCAAACAGGTTCGTCAGGTGGCTACCGCTGTGTCTGATGGAGCCATTGCCGCCATAAACGCTGCGATGGAACAATAAATATTGTTGTGTCTGGCGAATTGTCGCTGGATTATGATTATAAAACTCCCCAGAACCGCTTCATGGTGGTTCTGGGGAGTTTTGCTATACACTTGATAGCTATCTATTATCTATGACCCTCTAAAATGGTTGACTGTATATTGGTACAATACTTGGGGCGTAGTGGCAGCCAGGCTGCTCGTTGTCACAATATCTATCGAAAGCGATGCCTATAATTTTAGAAAAGTGCAGTCGGGGTAAGCTGCTGGTAAAAAGACCCTTGGTACGTTTTGCTGATATGCAAAAATCTCAAAAGAGCCATAAGGAAAGACCTCCGCGCCGGGAATTCGGGAATTGGGGAGGCCTGTTGCTCAGAGCATCAACCGAACAACCATCTTTTTTGGAAGGGCTCCTTCTGGATCATGCCGACATCATATCCCGTACCACGGATAGCGGCTGCAATGAGCTCCGGGTCCAGCTCTGCTTCAGAGATGACCACTGTCTGACATTTCGCACGGGAAGAACGAACCTTTTTCACCGGACAAGCTTTGCGTACGGCATCGTTGACATGGGACTCGCACATTCCGCACATCATTCCGTTGACTTCTATTGTATACTTCCACATGGGTTCTCATCCTTTCTCAATTCTGCAAGGTCAAACTGCGTTAGGATCAGCTAAGCGGTTAGGTGATTCTAACTATAGAATACACCTTGTAAGACAAAATTGCAAGGTATTGCCATGTAGGTTTCATACCGGCTCTGTTGAGTAAGACATTTCCAGTGGTAAATGTATTTATTCCAAGATGTTGTTGTCATGCCGGGAGGGGATTTCAGGGCGATACGGCCATTTTCGTAAGGAATCCATTGACACCTCTTGACAAATCAAGAGGAGTGATTTATGATAACAGTGTTATATAACGATGTTATGCGGAGGGCAGAAATGGAAGAAAAAACTACTGCCACCTTGGAGAGGATCCAACAGGTTGCTATGGAGGAGTTTGCAGAGAAGGGATTTCTGGGGGCCTCCCTGCGTCAGATTGTGAAGCAGGCCGGTGTCACCACAGGTGCGTTCTATGGCTATTTTTCCAGCAAAGAGGCGCTTTTTGCCTCCATTGTGGAGCCCCACGCCGCCGCTCTGATGGGCCAGTTTATGAAGGCTCAAACTTCTTTTGCTGAGTTGCCGGAGCAGGAGCAGCCGGACCATATGGGGCTGGAATCCAGTCAGTGTGTCCATTGGATGGTGGACTACATCTGCGACCACAGGGAGCCAGTAAAGTTGTTGCTATGCAAGGCTGAAGGCACCAGCTATGAGCGCTTTGTTCACAACATGGTGGAAGTGGAGGTGGAGTATACTCTTCAGTACATTGAGGTACTGCGCCGCTTGGGGCGTGTATGTCCTACACTGGACGAGCAACTATGCCATATCATTGCTAGCGGGATGTTCAACGGCATCTTTGAGATTGTTATCCACGATATGCCCAAGGAGCGGGCCATGTGCTATGTGGATCAACTGCGGGATTTTTACACTGCAGGCTGGCTGAAGTTAATAGGCCAGTAACTGCTGTATCGGTTTTTAGTAAGATAGGGGCTTTGCCCTCTTTCTTTTATACTGTAAGTTAGCATAAACTAACCAAAGGGAGGAATATTTATGAAGCAAAAAAAGCAAAATGCCTTGGCTGCCTTGCTAGGGTATGCGGGTAGCCACAGACGGCTTACTTTTCTGGGACTAGGGCTGTCGGGGATATCCATGATGTGCAGTATGGTACCTTATATCTGTATCTGGCTGGCAGCGAGGGATCTGATCGCAGTATCTCCGGACTGGACACAGGCTCAGAGCATCATACGCTACGGCTGGATAGCCTTTGCTTTCGCTGTGGGGGGTATCCTGATCTACTTTTTGGGCCTAATGTGTACGCATTTAGCAGCATTTCGCACGGCGGCCAACATCCGCAAGCAGGGTATGGCTCATGTTATGAGGGCACCGTTAGGTTATTTTGACACAAATGCATCTGGTTTGATCCGCAGCCGACTGGATGCCGCTGCTGCCGATACAGAAACCCTACTGGCTCACAATTTGGTGGATATCGTGGGCACGTTCACTCTGTTTCTTTCCATGCTGGCGCTGATGTTGGTTTTTGATTGGCGCATGGGTGTGGCTTGTTTGCTGGCGGCGGTGATCTCAATCCTAGCTATGTTTAGCATGATGGGTGGCAAAAACGCTGGACTGATGGCGGAATACCAGGCGGCCCAAGACCGGATGGCTAAAGCCGGCACAGAGTATGTCCGGGGAATCCCAGTGGTCAAGATCTTTCAGCAGACCGTGTACTCCTTCAAAGCGTTTCAGCAGGCCATTGAGGATTACAGCACCAAGGCGGAGCATTATCAGGGTGATATCTGCCGTGTGCCGCAATCTATCAATCTAACCGTTACTGAGGGGGCCTTTCTGTTTTTGGTGCCGGTGGTGCTATTTCTAGCGCCCGGGGCTCTGGCAACTGGTGATTTTGAGGGCCTTGTAACAAATTTTGCTTTCTATGCCGTATTTTCAGCCATCCTTTCCACGGCGTTGGCCCGGATTATGTTTGCTGCGTCCGGCATGATGCTGGCTGATACCGCCCTGGGCCGCATCCAGCCGGTAATGGACGCTCCTACCTTGCCAGCGCCGGATAAACCTCAGACTCCCAAAGACAACCGAGTAGTGTTTCGGGACGTGAGCTTTACCTATGACGGGGCGCAGACCCCTGCCTTGTCCCATCTTTCCTTTACCGCCGAACCGGGGGAGACGGTGGCTCTAGTGGGCCCTTCGGGCGGCGGCAAGACCACAGCGGCCAGCCTGATCCCCCGGTTTTGGGATGTGGACGAAGGTACTGTGGAAGTCGGCGGGGTGGATGTGCGCCAGATCGATCCGCATGTGTTGATGGATCAGGTTGCTTTTGTATTTCAGAATAACCGACTGTTCAAGGCCAGTATTTTAGAAAATGTCCGTGCAGCCCGCCCCAATGCCAGCCGAGAGCAGGTTCTTGCTGCCTTGGAAGCCGCGCAATGCAGCGACATTTTGGAAAAGCTGCCCCAGGGACTGGACACCGTGATCGGAACAGAGGGAACCTATCTCTCTGGCGGCGAAGCACAGCGAGTCGCCCTTGCCCGGGCTATTTTGAAGGATGCTCCCATTGTGGTACTGGATGAGGCTACTGCTTTTGCTGATCCGGAAAATGAGGCTTTGATCCAGAAAGCCTTTGCCCGGCTGACGAAAGGCCGCACTGTCATCATGATCGCCCACCGACTCTCTACGGTAGTGGGAGCGGACAAAATCTTGGTATTGGACAACGGTCAGCTGATAGAGCAGGGCACTCACAAAGAATTGATCGTGGCGGGCGGGTTGTACACCCAAATGTGGACGGATTACAACCAGGCAATCCGGTGGAAAATGGAGAGTGGCAAGGAGGAAAGGTAATGTTTGGAACAAAGTTTCAGCGGAAGTACGCCCTGACCGACCAGGGGGTAGAGAACGTCAAAAAGGGCGTCTTCTGGACGGTGATTGTCAATCTGGTGGTGATGGGTGGCGTCGGTATCCTGCATTTTGTGATGTCCGGACTAATGGCAACTCTGACTGAAGGTACTCCTCTGCCCGGTGCTCTCCAGGTGCTGGCGGGTCTTGTAGTGTTTGCTCTTCTGTCGTTTTTGACCCATCTCCAGCAATACAAAACCACCTACGGCCTTGTGTACGGCGAAGTGAAGGCCTCTCGCCTGCGTTTGGCGGAACAATTGCGAAAACTGCCCCTTGGTTTTTTTGGAAAACATGATCTGGCTGACTTAACAGAAACTCTAATGGGAGACGTCAACCGTATGGAACATGTTTGGAGCCATGTGTTGGGCTACCTGTATGGTTCCTATATCTCTACGGCTGTGATCACGACCTGCCTGTTCTGGTACGACTGGCGGTTGGCCATTGCTTGTCTTTGGGGAGTACCAGTGGCTTTTGGCCTCCTGTTTGGGAGCAGAAAGATGGCAGAGCGCCAGGCCGGGCAGACCAAGGAGGCCGCTGTTCGGGTCTCGGACGGGATGCAGGAAGCCCTGGAAAATGTTCGAGAAATTCGGGCTGCCAATCAGGAAGAGCGGTATCTTGTCGGATTGTATCAAAAGATCAACGACCATGAGCGGGTCATGATTCACGGCGAGCTGGTCACTGGTTTGTTCGTCAATGGGGCTAGTGTTATTATGCGGCTGGGAGTAGCGACCACAATCCTCGTGGGGGCCCAATTGATTCTGGCTGGGCAGATAGACTTTATGCTGCTATTTTTGTTCCTGATGGTCATCACCCGAATCTATGCGCCTTTTGACCAGAGTCTGGCACTAATCGCCGAGCTGTTTGTTTCTCAGGTTTCGGCAGATCGGATGAATAGACTATTTGATACCCCGATTGCAGAAGGAACAGAGAAGTTCTGTCCCAAAGGGCATGATATTGTGTTCGACCATGTGGGCTTTGCTTATGATGAAAAGGTTGTCCTGAATGATATCACCTTTACCGCAAAGGAGGGCGAGATCACTGCGTTAGTAGGGCCTTCCGGCTCTGGCAAAAGCACCTGTGCCCGGCTTGCAGCACGGTTGTGGGATGTTACCAGAGGGACGATCAAAGTGGGGGAGATAGATATTTCTACGGTGGACCCGGAGGCATTATTAACCGATTATTCCATGGTCTTTCAGGATGTAGTGTTGTTTGACGATACAGTGATGGAAAATATCCGACTGGGTAAACGAGGAGCTTCGGATGCAGAGGTGATGGCAGCGGCTAAAGCTGCCAACTGCGAGGAGTTTATCAAAAAGCTGCCGCAAGGGTACCATACATCCATCGGCGAAAATGGAACTAAACTTTCGGGCGGCGAGCGCCAGCGGATCTCAATTGCCCGCGCACTACTGAAAAATGCTCCTATTGTGTTGCTGGACGAGGCCACTGCCTCTCTAGATGTGGAAAATGAAACTAAAGTACAAGACGCCCTCTCCCGGCTTTTGGCGGGCAAAACAGTGTTAGTCATCGCTCACCGGATGCGCACAGTGGCCGGCGCGGATCACATTGTGGTGCTAAAAGAAGGGCGGGTGGCCCAGCAGGGTACCCCGCAGGAGTTGATGGCGCAAGGCGGTCTTTACCGGCGGATGGTAGAGCTTCAGAGCGAGAGCGCTCAATGGAATCTAAAGCAGGCATAAATCGGCTGCCGTCAAAACTTAAGCTCCTGGAAGAAATGCGAAGCAAAGAGCTGAATCGAATCCAAAAGCAGATCCAACAGCTTGAAAGGGAGCTTGAGACAAAGCGGCAGGAACAGGATGTTCTGAAAGAAGAAACCCTTCGCGTGATCCAAGGCAAGAGCGGCCTTGACCGTGATATGCTGGCTGATCTGGTCGCTGAAAACAAGGAAGCGGTCCTCCGGGCTGGAGATGCACTCCAGAAAGCAAAACAGGAACAGAAGGAGGTGGAGGAAGCTGCCAAAAAAATGCAGCGGGAATGCAGCGACCTTTTCACCTGGGCAAATGTTTATGACAATGCGGACTTCAATGAACGGCAGGCAATCCTGCATCAGTTCATTAAAGAAGTCCGGGTTGGACGGGATTACGATGTGGAGATCATCCTCAATGTGTCGCTGGATGAATTTGAGGAGTTCAAGGCCCATGCGTGGTTTCCGGAGGATGCAAAAAAGGGTCAAATGG
>OEQR01000025.1_pt1 | contig 34975 bp, 26 predicted proteins | sample 1539761 | NCBI WGS metagenome assembly OEQR01 (sample SAMEA3891879, study PRJEB23780) | metagenome | biome: terrestrial biome; feature: animal house; material: Caecal content | place: Italy | collected 2015-05-05 | reverse complement strand
GATTATGCGGGCGGGAACCTGGCTACATAATTACAGTGCGGGCGTTTGCGGCCAAAAGCTTTTGAAACTGCTGGATAAAATGCTGCAAATTCGGTTGTTCCTTGAGATAATAAAGCCGGATTTCCAACGGCGGGTACCCGAAAGGAATAGAGATATCGTGATCTACCGGGCAGGGATAGAGGATAATTGCATTTCTTTGCAAGCTGAAAATCAGGGAGTTGCGGTCTTCTTTGTCCAGAATATGCAGCCGCGAACCGAACCGGGATTCGAGGGCTTCATACAGATCGTGGTCCAAAACAGCAGAAATAAAGATGTCATACAGGCCCAGATCCTGAAAGGCTATCATCTTGCGTTTGGACAAGGGATGATTCTGCTGAACGATGGCATGAATCTGGGAGGTGCCCAACAGGATGTTCGGCACATGGGGAAAATCTCCTTTTTGTGGGTTAATGTAAAAGAAACCGTCGATGGCACGATCTTTCAAGGAGGAGAGCAGCTCTGTCTTTTTCATTCGGTCGAAGAGCAGAAATTCGCCGGGGTATGCTTCGGTATAATAGGTGGCAAGACTCGAAGCAAAGGCGTAGTGGAGCCGTACGCTGTGCCCGATGTGCAGCTTTTGGAGCTGTTCTTTTTTGGCTTGTCTTGCGGCTTCCACCGAGTCGTAGATCAGATTCAGGATCTTTCTTGCGCGGGGCTGAAAAATTTCGCCTGCGGGTGTCAACGTACAGCCAGAAGCTGTCCGCAAAAAAAGCGGCGTGCCGATTTCATTCTCCAGAGAATCGATCTGCTTTTTGATGGCTGCCGGCGTGATAAAAAGCTTTTCAGCAGCCTTGGTAAAACTTTTTTCCTTGCAGACGTATAAAAAAGTTTCCAATTTTGCACTGTCCAAAGTGAGTTCCCCCTAAAAATGCAGGTCGTTTATCTAAAAGGATTATACCGAAGCATTTACTTTTTGTAAACTATATCATAATTAAATACAAATTCACAATTCCACAGTTCCTGTTATACTGAAATCAGAAACCACCAACCCGGTAAATCTGGGGCAGGGGAGGAACCTTCTGTCTGGAGAAAGGGAAGCGGCATGAAAATCATAGAACTGATCGAAAGGATGAAACAGGATGCGGCAAGCGTCTGGAGCGGCCGCACAATCGAAGAGGAGACAACCCGAGACCAAATCCTTTATGGAAATCCTCACCAGGAATGTACCGGCGTTGTCACCACTTGTTATGCGTCGGTGGATGTCATCCGAAAAGCTGGGGAGGCAGGCGCAAACCTGATTGTAGTGCACGAGGCGCTGTTCTGGAATCATGGAGACCGGACGGACTGGCTGGCCGGAAATACTGCATTTCAACAGAAGGCAGCGCTTCTCAACCGTTATAACATCTGTGTGTGGCGGAACCACGATCATATTCATGCGGGGCTGCCGATGGAGGGACAGTACCGGGACGGGATTTTCGGCGGGCTGAGCCGGCTGCTGGGCTGGGATGCCTATCGGGTTTATCCTGATAATCCAGTGCCGCAGGAGTTTCTTCTGCCGGAGATGAGTGTGGCCGAGATGGCGGCGCATCTGAATCGGAAATTCCGTCTGAACAGAATTCGTTTTATTGGCAATCAAGGCTGCCGGATTAAGAGGGTCTATATCCCGATGCACATTATGGGACACCCTTCCGACAACCAGATCATTCAGAAAATGAACGATCTGGACATCCACTGTTTGCTTACACTGGAAATGGTGGATTTTACCGTCTGCGAGTACGTCCGTGATGCCGCCATGACGGGTGAAAACCGCTGTATCTTTGCTTTGGGACATTTTAACCTGGAAGAAATCGGTATGGAATATTATGCGGAGTATCTGCGAGAGAAATTTGGATGGACGATTCCTGTGACGTTTATCCAGTCGGGGGATGCATATTCGTATTTCCCGGCATAAATCAGTTGGAGTTCTGCGTCAGTGCGCGCCTGCCGCAGAAACAAAATATTGGATGTATGTTTTAAAAATAAGGAGAATCAGTATGGCTCAGTTCGAGAATACCAAAATGGCCTCCGAAATAATCGAGGCCGTAGGCGGCAAAGGAAATGTTGCAGCCGTAACCCACTGCATGACGCGCCTGCGCTTCAACTTGAAAGACGAAGCCAAATCCAGTGATGATGCCATTAACAAGGTAGCAGGCGTAATCAAAGTGATTCACGCAGGAAACCAGGTCCAGGTGGTCATCGGTCAGGGAGTTGACCGTGTATATGACGAAGTCTGCAACCAACTGGGCGGACTGTCCCAGGCGGAAGAAGAGGGAACGGCCGGCAATGGCAAAAAGAAAAAGCTGACGCCCAAGGTGATTCTGAATAATATTCTGGGCGCACTGAGCGGCAGCATTACACCCATCCTTCCTGTTTTTATTGTGGCCGGCATTTTCAAGATGATCGCGGTGCTGCTGGGCCCGTCGAATGCCGGACTTCTGAGCGAAGAGAGCCAACTGTACCAGCTGTGCAACCTGGTGAACGACGGCTGCTTCTACTTTATGCCCTTCTTTGCCGCATACAGTGCTGCCCAAAAATTCAAAGCCAGCCCGATCCTGTCCATGATTCTGGCCGCAGTGATGCTTCACCCCAATATGCTTGCCATAGTGAGCGCGGGTGAGCCGTTCAGCATCTATGGTCTGTTCCCCATGCACCTGGTCAATTATACCCAGGCGGTGATTCCCATCGTTCTGATTGTGTGGGTGCTGTCCTATGTGGAAAAATGGGTTAAAAAGATTGTCCCCGATTTCATCCGTGTGCTGGGTGTCCCCACATTGACTGTGGCGATCATGCTGCCGCTGGCGCTCTGCGTATTTGGCCCCATCTGTTATGTAGTCATGGGCTGGGTGGCAGATATGATCGTCTGGCTCAATAATACGGTCGGCATTCTGGCAATGGTGGTTGTTGGAGCAACTTGGCCCCTGGTGATTGCTTTTGGAATGCATGTGCCGGTAATGACCGCGCTGCTGCCGGCCTGGCTCACCATTGGCTACGATTCCATCGTCAGCCCGGCGGCGATTGCTTCCAGTCTGGCAAATCTGGGCGTAGAGCTGTCCTATGCGCTGCGGGCAAACAGCAAAGAGGCAAGAGCGCTTGGCTGGAGCTGTCTGACGTCCAACGCACTTGCCAACATAGGCGAACCTTACCTGTACGGTATCTTCCTCCGGGACAAGCGGGCCCTGGTTTACCAAATGATTGGCGGCGCGTCCGGTGCGCTCGTTATGGGCATCCTTGGGGCAAAAATCTATATCTTCTCGGGCGTTGGTTTCCCCTGGCTGAACTTCCTGCGCTTTGGCGAGGATGCCATCCTGGGCGCGGTCGGTATGGCGGTTGCATTTGCCGTGCCGCTTGGTCTGGGCTTGGTCTTTGGTTATGAGAAGAGCAAGGAATAAAAAACTTGGAAGGACAGGAGGGCAAAATGCCACTTTCGCAGGATTTTTTATGGGGCGGAGCCTTGGCAGCCAACCAGTGTGAGGGCGGTTGGAATGAAGGCGGCCGCGGTCTATCGAATGCAGATGTCCTGCCTTACGGCAAAGACCGCTTGCCGGTGGTCAAGGGGGATGTCCCGATGCTGAAACCGGACAGTAGCCATTGGTATCCGGCCCAGACCGGCGTGGATTTCTATCATCGGTATCAAGAGGATATCCGGCTTTTCGGTGAGATGGGCTTCAAGACCCTGCGGCTTTCCATTGCGTGGAGCCGGATCTATCCGAACGGCGACGATGCCCGGCCCAACGAAGAGGGGCTGCGCTTTTACGAGAATGTTTTTGCCGAGTGCCATCGATATGGCATCGAGCCCCTGGTGACCATCACACACTATGATATCCCCATGCACCTGGTCACCGAATATGGGGGCTGGCGCAGCCGGAAACTGATCGAGCTTTATAAACGGTTTGTTTCGACCCTGTTTCACCGGTATAAAAATATGGTCAAATATTGGCTGACCTTCAACGAAATCAATATTATGACCTCTGCCTGCTTTATGGCGGCGGGCCTGATCTTTCAAGAGGGGGAAGACCGTTATCCAATCGTCTACGACGCGGTACATCACGTATTGGTGGCCAGCGCCTGGGCCACCAAACTTTGTCACGAAATTATCCCCGGCAGCCAGGTTGGATGTATGCTGAATGCTGGCATCTTTTACCCGGCAACCTGCAATCCTCTGGATGTTTTGGCCGCACAAGGAGAAAACCGCAAACACTATATGTTCAGCGATGTCCAGGTGCGGGGCAGCTATCCGGCTTATGTTCTTAAAGAGTTTGAGAGGCGGGGGTATAACCCCCCGTTTGCTGAAGATGACCGGCAGATCCTCCAGGAAAACACCGTGGATTTTGTTTCCTTCTCTTATTACTCGACCCGAGTGGTCGAGGCGAATTCGGACGGGAAATACGATTCCAACCTGCTCAAGTCGGCGGATAACCCCTATCTGGAGCGGGAGCCCTGGGGACGTTTCCTGGACCCGGTGGGGCTGCGGATCACCATGAACGAAATCTACGACCGTTACCAAAAGCCGCTGTTCATTGTGGAAAATGGTCTGGGCGCGCCGGATACACCGGACGAAACCGGCTATGTGGAAGATGATTACCGAATCAATTACCTGCGGGACCACATCCGGGAGATGAAAAAGGCGGTGGAACTGGACGGCGTGCCCCTGATGGGGTATACCTGTTGGGGTCCCATTGACCTGGTATCGGTGGCCACAGGCGAAATGCGCAAACGGTACGGGTTTATCTATGTGGACTGGGACGACGAAGGAAAAGGCAGCATGAAGCGCAGCCGCAAAAAGTCGTTTGGCTGGTACAAAAAGGTGATCTCCTCCAACGGCGAGGACCTGGACTGAAAAAGCTGTTTGAGGAGGGAAAGCAATGAAACTTTTATTGCAATCCGACGACTATGGAATTTCTCGCGGCGTCGCACGGGGGATTGTCTACGGCATCGACCAGGGGCTGATCCGGAACACCGGCCTTTTTGCCAATATGCCCTGGGCGGAAGAATGCGTGGAATGGATTCGGCCCTGCTTGCGCCAAATTGCCTTTGGGCTGGATTTGAACCTCACCACAGGCCGGCCCATCCTGCCGCCGGAGCGTATCCCTTCACTGGTGAACGCGGAGGGCAGATTCCACACCAGTTGGGAGAGCCGTAAGCTGGATGCGGCCCTGGGCGGGGCGGACCACGCCAGCCGCCAGGAAGTTTTGCTGGAATGCGAAGCGCAGATTCAACGATTTATTGCCCTGGTGGGCAAGAAACCGGACTACATCCACCCCCATGCATACACGACGCCGAGGATCATGGAGGTTCAGCGGGAACTTGCTCATCAATACGGGATCCCCTATTCCTCCGATGTCTGGCAGCGGCTGGCAGGGTTCGGGGTGCCGGAGTACCGGATCGGCTGGTACAAAAAGCCCGCCACCTTGGAAAATCAGATGAATTCTTCCTTGAAAGAGTATGTTCTGACGCACAGCGCGGAACTTTTGGCGCAGGATATCTGTATCCTGACAGGGCACATGGGCTATCTGGACCGCGATTTGATGGAGCTTTCGACCTATACGCTCTATCGCGTGAACGACCTGGCCGACGTGGTCAGCGAGGAACTGAAAGCCTGGGTAAAAGACAATCGGGTGGAACTGATCACGTATCGGGATCTGTAACAGCATGCGATGAAGGTCCAGATGAAGGAAAAGGAGCGTAGCATGAAAGATATTTTGCTGTTTATATCCGATCAACATTCCTGGCTGCAACAGGGCTATGCAGGCGATCCAGTGATCCGCACACCAAATCTGGATCGGATTGCAAGCGAGGGCACCGCCATGCAAAATGCAAGCACACCCTACCCGGTCTGTGTGCCGGCACGGATGGCGATGCTGACCGGCCAGCTGGCCAGCCGCTGCGGCGTAATGAGCAATATGGCGGCGCTGGACTCCAACCGAGCCACCTTTGCCCACTGCCTGAACACGGCGGGATATGAGACGGTCCTCTGCGGACGGATGCACTTTGTGGGGCCCGATCAGCGGCATGGGTTCTCGAAACGGATTGCCGGGGATATCACGGCGATCTACCATAACAGGCCAAACAAAGCGTTTGCAGCCGAGCGGGGCGTGCACGACAAAACTCCTCAGGGCGGGCCGTCCTGCTTGAGCATCATCGGCGGGGGCAACTCTCCTACGCTGGAGTTTGACCGCTATGTGGTGGAAAATGCCGAGCAGTACCTGCGGGGCAGCTATGAGAAACCACAGTTTTTGTGTGTGGGAACCTATGGACCCCATCACCCGTATGTAGCCCCAAAAGAGTTGTATGAGTATTATTACGACAAAGTGAGCATCCCGGAACAAAGCTTTTCTTACCCGGAACACCCGGCCATCCGCGGGAAAATTCTCCAGGATACCGACCCGGAGGTGGTTCGCGCAGTACGGGCTGCCTATTACGGGATGGTGGAATTTGAGGATGCGCTGATCGGGCGGGTTTATGATGCGTTCCAGGAATATCTGGCCCGTAACGGGCGGGAAGGCGTGTTTGTCTACGTTTCGGACCATGGAGAGCACGCAGGGTATCGGGGATACTACGGAAAATCCACCTTTTACGAGCCCTCTGTCCATATCCCAATGCTGTTCGCTGGCCAAGGAATTGCAAAAGGACGGCGCTGTTATGGCGCGGTTTCGCTGCTGGATGTTGCCCCCACGCTCTGCGAGATCGCCGGAGCGGTGACGCCGCCCGAGCAAGATGGTGTAAGCCTTCTGCCCCAGCTCTGCGGAGGAGAAGAGATCCAGGACCGGATGGTCATCAGCGAAACCGGCGGGACCATCCGAATCCGGACGAAAGAATATCTGTATGGGCAAATGGTCCGCTGCGGCAGGTACAAATATGTTCACTACGAGGGATTCGATGCAGAAGACAGGCTGTTTGATGTGGACCAAGACCCGGAGGAAACGGTCAATGTGATGGACCAACATCCGGACCTGGTGGATTCCATGAGAAAGCTGCTGGCGCAGCGCTGTGCGCCGAGTGACGTGATTCGACAACGAGCGGAGGAGTTCAATGAGAACTTGAAAATTCTTGGGCGCTGTGATTTCGACAATGCGGAAGAACGCTGGCACGCACCGGATTGTGCACGGCACTACCCGGAACATATGGTGAGCAGCAGACGGTTTGGGGAATCCAAATAGTAGGATCTGAAGTCCGCGGACTTCGCAAACCGAATAAACCGTAGAGAAGGCACTCCCCCTGTGGATGACGCAAAAATATCCACAGGGGGAGTGCTGTTGTTTTAAGGAAAAACCGAACCGAATCTACGACACAAACCGTTGTTGGAACTTTCCCGTTTTGTTATAATAGATTTAACTTATCAGCGGAATATTCCACGGGAAAGGGCAGTGTAATCAAGATGAAAGGTTCTGAAACAAAGCTGGTTGCGTATATGCAGGGCTCGGACAAGCGATTTGTCATCCCGGTATACCAGCGAAATTATGACTGGAAGACGGAAAACTGTAAACAGCTGTATAACGACCTGGTCAAGGTGGTCCGCAAGGGACGGAAAAGTCATTTCTTCGGCAGCATTGTGTCGGTCCATAATGAGGACGAGTTCAACGAATTCCTTGTGATCGACGGCCAGCAGCGGCTCACCACCATCTCTTTGCTGCTTCTGGCCATGTACAACCTGATGAAGCAGGGAGTGCTTACCCCCTCCAAAGGAAACCTCGCCGAAAAATCTATAAAACCTACCTGATTGACGAATGGCAGGAGGATGATACCCGGATCAAGCTGAAACCAGTCAAAAACGATCGGGAGGCCTTTGGCCGGCTGTTTGGCGAAGAATCGGAATATATCCCGGATTCCAACCTTACCATCAATTACAACTATTTTTACACCCGGATTCAGAAAGAGGAAGTGACGCTGGACGAACTGTACGATGCCATTACGAAATTGGAAATCATCAATATCATTTTGAACCAGGACGATAATCCCCAGCTGATTTTTGAGAGCCTGAACTCCACCGGTGTGGCGTTAAGCGAGGGCGATAAAATCCGGAACTTTATCCTGATGGGGCAGCCGCCCAAACAGCAAAACGATTTTTACGAGAGATACTGGAATAAGATTGAGCTTTGCACCAACTACAATGTCAGCGGTTTTATACGGGACTATCTGAGCATCAAGCAGCAGCTGATCCCCTCCATGAACCGCGTCTATTTTACCTTTAAGGCCTTTGTGGAGGATCATGCGCTGGAGACAGAACCGCTCCTTCAGGAGCTGCTGAATTATGCCCGCTGGTACGAGATTCTGCTCAAAGGGCGGACTGCGGATAAAGCGCTGAATGCCTGTATTTACCGGTTGAATCGGCTGGAAACTACCATTACCCGCCCCTTCTTTCTGGAAGTCCTCCGTTTGCATGCCGAGGGGAAATTGCCTCTTGCCCAGGTGAAGGAGCTTTTCCTCATCACGGAGAATTATCTGTTCCGCCGCACAATCTGCGATCTGCCCACCAATGCGTTAAATAAAATCTTTTTGATGCTGCACCGGGAGATCCTTCGGTACGATGGCACCGAGGACGGATATCTGGAAAAGTTTAAATACGCCCTGTGCTCCAAGACGGATCGCGGCCGCTTCCCGGACGACAGGGAGTTCCTGGAGGCTTTTGCCATCCGGCCGGTATACCAGATGAACAGCAAAAACAAGATCTATCTATTGGAGCGGTTTGAAAACTTTGGGACCGTAGAGGTTCAGGATGTGTACAGGCAGTTTGATGACGGCGTCTATTCCATCGAGCACATCATGCCCCAGCACCTCACCCCGGCATGGATCAAAGAACTGGGGGAAGATTATGAGCAGATCCACGAGCAGTGGCTCCACCGGCTCGCCAACCTGACCCTGACCGGGTACAATTCCCGGTACAGCAACAGCACCTTTGCCGAAAAACGGGATATGGAAAACGGCTTTATCAGCAGCCATCTTTACCTGAACAACTGGATTGGACAGCAGCAGCACTGGGGTCTGGCGGAACTGGAAGCCCGGAATCAGATGCTGATGCAGCGAGCAGCGGCCATCTGGCCCATGCCTGAGACGAACTATAAACCGGCGGAAAAACAGATGGATTCCTACTCCCTGGAGGACGATGTGGACCTGAGCGGCCGGGAAATCCTGCGGTTTAGTTATAAGAATACGGAGCAGCCGGTCACCAGCTGGATCGACATGATGGAACAGGTCTTGAAAATTCTCCACGCAGAGGATCAGTCGGTGCTGTCCAAGCTGGCCCATACTTCAGACCCGGAGAATGAGCTGGACGCCTATGTAAGCAGCCGCCCGGAGGATCTGCGGAATGCGCTGAAAATCGACGACGATATTTTTGTGGAGCGAAACACCAGTACCGCTACCAAACTCTCTCTCCTGAGAAAATTCTTCAAAGCCTATGGAACGGACGCAGAGGATCTGGTTTTCATTCTCAAGGATTCGGATGCGGATAAGAGCGCCGAGGAAGCGGGGACCCGCTGGGAGCTGCGGCGGCGGTACTGGGCGTTCGCGTTGCCGTACATTCAGCAAGCCAACAACGACGGCACAGGCCGTGGCTGTTTTTTAAACTGTACAACTTCCAAAGAAAACTGGATCAACGGCTTTTTCGGGATCGGCGGTTTTTCCTTTGCCTGTGTGGCAAATTACAATGGGGCGAAGGTGGAACTCTGTCTGGCTCATTTCAAAAAAGAGCGGAACAAGAAAGCATTTGATCTCCTGTGGCAGCACAAAGAGGAGATCGAAACAAAGCTCGGCACTCCCTTGTGCTGGCTCCGGCTGGATGACAAAAAAGCTTCTTATGTCACGCTTCGTCTTGAAGAAGTCAGCATTGAAAAGGAAGAAGACTGGACACGGATCGCAAAGTTCCACGCAGAGTGGAGCAAAAAATTCTATGATACCTTTGTGCCTTATCTAAAGCAAATGGATTAAGCCGGGATCATTTTGGCCCATTCTGAGGATGCCGTTGGCACCCAGATGGAGAAGATCTTTGGATCAATATAAATCATGCGAATTCTGACTTGAATGAAGAAGCCGCACACTCATCGTGGACATTCCAGAGAGTGTGCGGCTTTTTTTTTACCCTGTGCAGGGGAGAGAGGCGGCCCGGGCATTCTTTTTCATTACACGCTGCCGCGTTTGACCAACTGGGTGCAAACTTCCAATTTGATGGGATGAAATTCTTTTTCCGAGAGAATGGTCAACATCCGCTCGGCGGCCAGCTTGCCCATGTATTCCTTGGGGACGTTCACGGTGGTGAGGGGCGGGGTGGAGCGGGCAGAGGCGGCCAGATTGTCGAAGCCCACCACGGCGATATCCTGGGGGACACGATACCCAAATTCCTGAAAAGCCCGGATGGCGTCCAGGGCGATAAAATCGTTGTCGGCAAAATAACAGCTGGCGATGGGGCAGTCAGAGCGAAGCAGTTCTTTCAGTTCCCGATAGACGGAGCAGTTGATGGGCAGATCGTGGATGATGCATTCCGAGACAGAAAATCCGTTCTCCTGAATGGCGCGGTAGTATCCCCGTTCCCGCTGAACAAAGTTGTACAGCCGGGTGCGGCAGCGCAGATAACCGGGTTGGCTGTGCCGTTTGCGAATCAGGTAATTGGTGGCGGTGTAGGCCCCTTCTTCGTTGTTAATGACGACACAGTCGGTCTGCTGGGACGGCAGGGAGGAATCCAGCAGCACCACTGGAATCCGCAGATCCAAAAAGGGCTGGTACTCTTCCCGGGTCAATTCGGTAGCATACAGAAGAATCCCGTCACAGCCCTTGGAGATCAGCAGTTCCAGCTGGTCACGGATGTTTTCCGCCGTATCAATGTAGGAGACCGTCAGGGTATAGGTGGTCTCTTTAAAGGCGCTTTCCACCCCGTTTTGCAGCGCCATAAAGAACGGGTTGTCAAAGATGCCGTGCTTGTTGTAGTAGGCCACGCAGATGCTGCCGGTTCGCCGGCTGGGGGAGTTCAGCCGGGAAAAATCATACCCGAGGGCACGGGCGGTTTCCAGAACACGATGGGTGGTCTGGGTGCTGACGCCGCTTTTGCCCCGCAGAGCGAAAGAGACGGTGGCTTCGGATAGGCCCAGCTGACGGGCAATTTCTTTTGCAGTAACAGACATGGAGACGCCTCCGTTCTACCAATCGAGAGGATGAAAGAATGATCGCAGATGAAATGCGGGGACTGTAGCCCGCCCCTTGATTTGAGCTTATTTTACCATAAAAAACGAACAATAGAAATATAGATTCATGGAAATAGATGAAATTAAGCAAAATATTAAGTTGATTTACTAAATTATTTGTTGCTATTCAAATCCGTTCGTGATAGATTGAGAACGTCGAAAGGGCGCGAACAAAACGGCGGAAAGACAAGGCAAACCCCGCCGGCAAGCGGCCCAAAATCTGGATGAGATAGGAGGATTTTATGCTCAACCCCAAAATTCTGCCCCTCTGGCGCGCGGGGATTTTTGATTTCCAAAGTCAGCGGTCTTACCAAAACCCTTTTTTGGATATGCAGATCTGGGCGGAGTTTACCGCTCCTTCGGGGCGGAAAATTCGCCGTGAGGCATACTGGGACGGCGCAGACAACTACAAGGTTTCCTTTGCGCCCACCGAGCTGGGGGTCTGGCAGGCCCGGCTGGAAGCTCCCGATGAAACCGGTCTGAATGGCGCTGCCTGGACGGTGGAAGCGGTGCCCTATGAGGGGGATTTGGCCATCTATCAGCACGGTTTTTTGCGGGTGGCGGAAAATGGCCGGTTTTTGTGTTATGCAGACGGCACCCCCTTCTTCTGGCTGGGAGATACTCACTGGGAGTTTGCCTGCCGCGAAAAATGGGACGAGTCCAACCACCCTGGCATGGACAGCATGTTCCGGGGGATGGCGGACCGCCGGGCCCGCCAGGGATACACGGTTTATCAGACCAACCTGCGCAGCGATCGGGCAATGGGCGGAAACGGCCGGTACTGGGACGAAAGCAGCCCCTCCGATCTACCCAATGTGGCGTTTTACCAGAAAGAACTGGACCGCCGGATGCAGTACCTGGCGGATCTGGGGCTGGTGAATGCTTTGGGCCAGGCGTGGTTTATGTCCATTGATAATGACATCCAGCACCAGAAAAATCTGGCGCGGTATCTGGTGGCCCGCTACGGTGCCCTGCCCATGGTGTGGACGCTGGCCGGTGAGACCGCCGGTTATGAAGGGGGAGAGGCCCGCCAAAAGCGGATTGACGGCTGGCGGGAGGTGGCGCTGCTGATCGAACGGCTGGATGGTTATGGTCAGCTGCAAACGGTCCACTACACCAACGAACGCCCCTTTGCGGAGTATTATCAGGACGAATCCTGGTTTGATTTTGCCCTCAACCAGGCGGGCCATGGGGACTATCCCATCAGCCTGCGGGATTATACCTCCTACTGCCAAAAACATCCCAAGCCCTTTGTGGAGGGGGAGGCCCTCTATGAGTATTGCTCTACCCTGGAAGAGCTGGGTACCCGCCTCTGTACTGCGGACATGCTCCGGCGGGTGGCCTACATGTCCATTCAGGCGGGCGGCTGCGGCTATACCTATGGCGCACAGGGCATTTGGGATGTAGTTTGGGAAAAAGGTCAGCCAAACCCCATGTCCTTGTTCAATCGGTTTGATATTACCTGGGCGGAGGCCATCGACGGCCCCGGCGGGGAACAGATGGGCTATATGCGGCGCTTTTATGAAAAAGCGCATTTCTGGGAGCTGTATCCCTATGGGGCACAGGCGGAGGAACAGTCCTTCAGCCCCTTTGCCAAAAAGCAGCCCTATGTCACCCTGAACCGGGACGCCACCCGGTTGGTGCTCTATTATGCGGACAGTACCCGCAAATCCATCACCCTGGAAGGGCTGCGGGATGAGCCCTACCGGGCGGAATGGTTCGATCCCCGAACCGGGGAAAGCCGGGCCTGGGACGAGCCGGTGACGCCGCAGAGCGGGTGCTGGACTCCGCCCGCCAAACCGGGGCTCGGCGATTGGCTGCTGTTGGTTACGGCCGAAGAGGCATAAAGCCGTTTTTATAAGAGAGAGGAGAAGTTTCATGGCAAAGAAGAACTACGACGAGCTGGCCAGAAATGTTCTGGAACAGATCGGCGGCGCAGAGAACGTCATCTCTGTGACCCACTGCATCACTCGCCTGCGCTTTAAACTGAAGGACGAGAACAAAGCTAACACCGACGCCATCAAGAAGATCAAAGGGGTTGTCAGCGTGGTACAGGCCGGCGGCCAGTATCAGGTGGTCATCGGCAGCGACGTGGACGACGCTTACCAGGCTCTGGGCCGGCTGCCTGGCGTCACCCTGGAAGGGGCAGTGGCGATCCGCGAGGAAGAAGACCTCAAAAAGAAGCGGCCGCTGGACGTCGTTGTGGATATGGTTTCGGGCGCTTTTCTGCCCACCCTGCCTGCCATGACGGCTGCCGGCTTGCTGAAAGCCCTGTGCGCCATGCTCCCCATGCTCAACCTGCTCTCCACCGAGAGCACCACCTACCGCATCCTGTATGCCATGGGCGATGCGTTCTTCTACTTCCTGCCCATCATTCTGGGCGCAAGTACGGCCAAAAAGTTTGGCGTGAACCAGTTCCTCGGCATGGTCATCGGCGGTGTGCTGGTTTATCCGGATCTTACCGCTATGTATAGTGCCGGTGAGGCGGTGACCTTCGCAGGGGTCCCGGTAAGCCTGATCAGCTATCCCCAGACGGTTCTGCCGGTGCTGTTTGGCTGCATGCTGCTGGCGCTGGTGGATAAATTCTGGAAACGGATTGTCCCGAAGGTGGTGGCCAATATCTTTGTACCGCTGCTGGACCTGCTGGTGACCATCCCCGTCACTTTGATTGTCATTGGCCCGGTTACCGATGTGGTGGGCGGCGCCATCGCCGACGGGATCACCTTCCTGATGACGATTGCTCCCCCGGTCACCGGTTTTGTGGTGGGCGCACTGTGGTCTCTGATGATTATGATGGGCCTGCACTTCCCGCTGGTTATGATCGAGCTGAACAACCTGATGACCACCGGCCATATGCGGATGCTGCCGGCCACCTTCCCCTGCACCTTTGCCCATGCGGGTGCGGCGCTGGGCGTTGCACTGCGCACCCGGAACAAGGACCTGAAAGATGTGGGCATTGCCGCCTTTATCTCGGGTATCTTCGGCACCATTTCCGAGCCCGCCATCTATGGCGTCAACCTGAAATATAAGCGCCCCTTCCTCTGCGCCAGCATTTTCACCGGCGTCGGCGGCGCCATCATCGCAATAGCCGGGGCGGACTGCACCATCCAGCTGGGCGGCATCAGCATCTATACCATGCCCATGTTTGTGTCCCTGCTGCCCGGCGGCGTGGGAATTCTGGTGGGCGTGCTGGTAGGTTTCTTTGGCAGCGCGATTGCGTCTTACCTCACCTTCAGTGACTCCCTGCTGGATAAATAAACGATTGCTTGCATTTTCTTCCTTTACATAAGAGCGCGGGGCGCTCTACCGTGCAGTCGCCGGGCGGCTTTTTCAGAGCAGGCTGGCGGCTGCATTGTTTTAGGGGAGAGAGCGAAAAGAAAGGATGGTTTTTCGATGAAATGGAAAAAGAATATGCAGCCGGTGGACTGGAGCTGCATGAGCGATATTCTCATCGAGGATGAGATGGGCGACATCCGCCCCATGAGTGAACCGTATTTCAAGGCGGTGCCCCTGGCCGAAGGGGTGTGGCAGGTGCTGAGCGACGGCGACTACTCCTATGTGGTGGAGGGGGACGAGGAGCTGGTGGTGATTGATGGCGGCATGGGGGCCGGGAATATTCGGGAATTTTGCCAGAGCCTTTGTCCCTCGAAGCCTCTTTACCGGATGCTGCTGACCCACAGCCACTTTGACCACACCCCCAATGGTTATTTGTTCGATGTGGTGTATATGCACGAAAAAACCTACCCCAACCGCAATAAACCCATGGCCGAGTTTGCACAGCGGGCGGACCAGATCACTTTCCCGGACGATTACCCGGTGGTCTTTTTGAAGGAAGGGGATGTCATCGACCTGGGCTGCCGAAAACTCGAGGTGCTCAACGTCGAGGAACATTGCCAGGGCAGCCTGCAATTTTTGGACCGGACTTCCCGTATTCTGTTCTGCGGCGACGAGCTGAACGGCAACTTCTTTGACAGCCGGATTTCGGTGGAACATTCCTTCCGCAACGTGGCCCGCTGGAAAGCCCTGCGGGGCAGCTACGACCGTCTGTGTGCCGGCAACGGAGTCCATGACGCCGTCTATGTGGACCGCTATTATGATACGCTGAAATATATTCTGGAAGGCCACGCAGACGAGGGGGTGCAGCACTACAAGCCCTACTGTGACCGGGTGGCCACCATTTCCGAAAAGGACGGCAAAAAGGTGTACGCCCGGCGTTCCCCGCATTTTGAGGGGCTGGCGCAGGTGCTGATCGATGCCGGTTACGCCGAGGATGTAGCCCTGAACGATGGCCGGGCCTGCTTCTGCCTGCTGCGCAAACTGACGCCGGACGGGATCTTTGACCGGGAACTGCGCCGGAATGACTGCCGGGTCTGCTACTACTTGAATCGGATCTGGGATACCCCGGAGCCGCTGGCTTCGACCATCTGAACAGGGGGAATAAAGAATGCTGAAAGGGATTTCTCCGCTTCTTTCGCCACAGCTGCTCAAAGTTTTGGCCGAGATGGGCCACGGCGATACCCTTGTGATCGGGGACGCCAATTTTGCGGCGGCATCCATGGCCCGGGATCGTATCCTGGTGCGGGCGGACGGCCTGCCGACGGAGAAACTGGCCGATGCAATTTTGCAGCTATTCCCGCTGGACGATTGGGCGGAGGCCCCGGTAATCCTGATGGGGCTGGAAGACTCAAAGGGAGAGCTGCAGCCGTTGGATCAGTGCAAAGCCATCCGCGCCGTGGTGGCAAAATACGAGCCGGAAGCAGCCCAAAAGTGCCGGGTGGTGGATCGGGAAGCTTTTTATACCCTGGCCCGGGACGCCTATGCGGTGGTGGCAGCGGGCGAGATGCACCGCTACGGCTGCGTGATCTTTCAAAAAGGGATTTGCTGAATCATAAAGCAAAGGAAAAACTCCCTGCGGGAATTCCCGCAGGGAGTTTTTCTGTCCCGCTGAAAGGATCAGCGCAGAATCAGCAGTACATCCTCTTCAAAGGGGTGCATGGGCAGGGTGGTGACTCCCTCCTGGAACGTCGGGGTCAGCCAGGCGGTGCGGCGGCTGGCCAGGTCGTAGGCACGGACGCTGCGACCCGAGAAATCCCCGTTCAGGGTGAGCTGGGTGTTCACCGGCAGGTAGATCAGATAGAGGGATTCATCCGGGGTTTTGGCCATCCGGATCTCGGGGGACGTGTGGGCCACCAGCTCCTGACAGGGGACCAGCGTGCCGATGCCGTAGGTCTCGAATACTTCCCGAGCGAAGCCATAGTCCCAAGCGCCGGGAAAATGAAGCGCTGCCTGGTGGGGCTGAGGAGCGTCGAAGGCCTCGCCCAGGGCCAGAGTGGGGCGCAGACCGGCGGAAACCCAGTTCCACACTCCGTGGGCGCCGTAGGTGACCCCGGCGCAGGCGCCCGAGAGCAGGCTCTGCCAGGCGGCGCGGCGGATCGCAAACCGACCGAACCGGCCATAGAGATTGTGGCTGTATCCCATCTGCTCGTAACAGGGCTCACTGTTGATGACCGGGCGGCGGGGTTCCCGGTTGGACAGCACCTCGGCGGCCAGGTAGGTCGTGGCCTGGCCGCTGCTGTTGTGGCCGGATTGGTAGATATAAAAATCCATCTGCCGGGCGAACTGGTCGGGGATGTCGGTCAAACGGCCCCGGAGGTGCATGGTTTTCAGCCCCGCAAAGCCCCGCTGGGCCAGCAGGTCAAAGGCGGCCTGGTAGTATTCATTGGCTTCCTCGGTGGGGAAGTCGGTGTCCCCGCTGATGACGTAGACCGGCTCGAACTCGTCGAAGCTGTCGTAAATTTTGGTCAGAACCCCCGTCAGCTGATCCCGGGGGATGGCGAAACGGGGAATCAGATGGTTGGCCCAGGTGCCGGGCACCTGGTTGGACCAGAGCACCACCAGCGCCAGGGTGAAACCTTCGGCCCGGGCCATCCGGCACATCTGGCGGGCGTGGTCAAAATAGTCCTGCTGGGGCTGGCTGTAATCGGGGAATCCATCCTCCGCCAGAGCGAAAGGCGCCCAGGGCAGGGGACTTTCGCCCCGGTCCCACTGGGCCAGGGTGTTGATTTGCAGCACCGTGAACCCCTGTTCCCGGCGGCGCTTGAGGTAATAGGCCCAGTCTTCCAGGGTGATGTTGGTGAAGGCGCTCCAGATGGTATCGGCCAGCCAGAAAAAGGGCTTGCCGTCCCGTTCCAGATGGCGGCAGTCGGCGGAAACAGTCAACTTCATGGGATCATACCTCCTTGGTGGATCAAATGATGCAAAAAGTTCCCGCAGAGGAATGGACTGCCCCTGCGGGATGGAAAATGCAATGGTTATGAGAAGATTAGTTCTCCTTGTAGGTGACCATGGTGGCGACCAGTGCGATCAGGAAAGCCATGACAGAGGCGGCCAGCACAACCCACATGCTGTACATACCGGTGCCGCCGGTACCATCGATGTAGCCGGGCAGACCAAACAGACCCAGGCCGCCGGCAATGTACCGCTTGGCGCCCATCAGGCCTACAAAAGCGCCGGCAATGGCCGAGGCGATGCAGCCGATGGCAAAGGGCTTCTTTTTGGGCAGGTTGACACCGTAGAGGGTGGGCTCGGTGATGCCGAACATGCAGGAGATGAAAGCGGGGATACCGGTCTTTTTGGTCTTCTGATCCCGGGTCTTGAGGATGACGGCCAGCAGAGCGCCTGCCTGGCCAAAGACGGTGGCGAAGGTGCCGGGCATGATGAAGTCATAACCTAGGTTGGCCAGATTGATGTAGCCCAGAGGGATGACCGACCAGTGGAAACCGAAGATGACCAGAACCTGCCAGAAGCCGCCGACGATGGCGCAGCCCAGGGTAGCACCGATGACGGGGATGGTGAACATGGCCTCAAAGACGAGGGTGAGGATGGAGCAGATGATGCCGGAGACCGGGCCGATGACCAGGTAGGTCAGGGCGGACATAATCAGCAGGACGCAAACCGGGGTAATGAAAGCCTTGATCATGTCAGAGAGATGGTTATTGAGCCATTTCTCCAGCTTGGCCGCCACAAAGCAGCACAGGACAATGGGGATGACCGAGGAAGTATAGCCCGATGCAGGGAAGACCACCGGCAGACCAAAGAAGGTGGTGTAGTAGCTCATAGCGAAGGGCGTGCCCTCCAGCAGGGTGCCCAGAGCTTCGCCGCCCTTGAGGGCAACCATGGTGGGGTAGCACAGCGAGATGCCCAGCGCCATGCCGGTGAACTCGTTCATCTTGAACTTTTTAGCCGCAGTATAGCCCAGGATGACCGGCAGGAAGTAGAAGAAACCGTCTGCAACGGTGTACCAGATCATGTACTCGCCGCTGTTGGCATCCATCCAGTGAAAGAAGGTCAGCAGAGTCAGCACGCCTTTGATGATACCGGAGGCGCCCAGCAGGGTGATGGTGGGGGCCATGATGCCCGAGATCATGTCGATCAGGACGGTGGCAATGTTCTTTTTGCGCTCGCCGGAATCGTCCTCCACCGCGTTGCCGTCCTCGTCCACGGTGCCGTCGCCCTGCAGGTGACCGACCTCCAGGACTGCGTCGTAGACCTCAGCCACCTGGTTGCCAATGACCACCTGATACTGGCCGTTGGCCTGGATGACCTTGATCACGCCATCGGTGCTGTTGAGCACATCGGTGTTGGCTTTGCTCTCGTCCTTGAGCTTGAAGCGCAGCCGGGTGATGCAGTGGGTGATGCTGTTGATGTTCTGTTTGCCGCCGACATTCTGAATGATAATGCGGGCCAGTCCATCATACTTGCTTGCCATATGATTCTCTCCTTTTCAGTCGTGATTGCACCGTCCGTTTCAAGTATCTTGGATGACGGATGCTTTGCTTGCCTTTATTATATCGGATTCTGTTGAAAATGAACGAATTATGAACTTGTGTACAAAACTTTTGGCAAAAATGCCGATTGGATGCGGCTGCTGGTTGGTGCAAACAGCAAGGAAAAAGCAGAATGCCTGCTGAATTTAGTAAATTCTTTATGAAATTTAAATCCGGCGCTTTTTATTTGGTGTTCGCGGCGCCCGAATTAGGACGCTCTGCCGGACCAAAACCTCCGGCGCAATGGAGATATGGACCCTTTCCGGCGGTGCGGTGCAGATCAGTGTGTGCAGCCGCTCCACGGCCAGAGCGCCCATCCGCTGCTTTTGCACCCGCATGGTGGTCAGGGGAGGGTTGAGCACTTCGCTGATGGAAGAATCATCGAACCCGATGATGGAGATATTCTCCGGGATGCGGTAGCCATATTTTAACAGAGTGGCGCAGCATCCGGCGGCGATCCGGTCGTTGTCGGCGAAAAACGCGGTGGGCAGAAGCTGCTCGCTGTCCAGATACTTGGCCATATCGGCGGCGGCCCCCTCGCTGGAAGGGCTCACCGGAATGATCCGCCTGGCCGAGTCCACAGCGGCATCTTCCGGCAAGGAGCGGCAGGCCGACAGGTACCCGCTGTACCGCTCCCGGAAATTCCGGATTTCCACGCTGCTGTGCAGATAACCGATTCGGGTGTGCCCGCACTCGATTAGATAATGTACCGCCCGCCAGGCCCCCAGCATATTATCGATGGAAATAGCGTCGTAATTCAGGGCGGGGAAGGAGTTGTCCAGGATCACCAGCGGCAGATTCAGCTCCGAAAAAGGGGTTACATCCTCGGTGTGCATTTCGGTGGCCAGCAGGATCACCCCAGCGCAGTTCTGACTGGCAAGGCTTTGGATCTGCTCCCGGATGGGCTGGTTGCCGTAGAAATAACTGATGGATAAATGATACCCCAGCTCCGCCGCAGCGCCCGCTACGCCCTGGGTCAGCTGCTCAAAAAAGGGCAGATCCGCCATGACTTTTCCGTGCCGTTTATAAATCACCAGCTGGAGGTTTTTCCCGTTGGAGGCCGGTGCGCTGGTGTGCGGCTCCAGACCCATTTCTTCTGCCAGTGCCAACACCCGGCGGCGGACTTTTTCACTGACGCCGGGTTTTCCGTGGAGAACCAGCGATACCGTCGCCTGGGAAACACCGGCTTTTTCCGCCAGCTGTTTTGCGGTAACACGCATCTCAACCGCTCCTTTCCTTTTCTGTCTTTTATTGTATCCGTCCCAAAAGCGCTGTCAATTTGCGTAGTGTAAAAATTTTACTAAATAATTTAGTGAAAAAAGAGATGTGGGCCCCGTACTTTGTGAATTCTGTCAAAAGTCCCGGCACAAGGACTCTGCAATCTGCAGAAAATCCGGGATACATGAGGAGCACGCCCTCTCTTTTTGGGGATGGTGCTACACTGGATGCAGAAAAAATCCAGGTCAGCCAACACAGGAAAAGGAGGATCACAACCCTATGGCACAGATCAAACTGGGCTTTGCCCCTACCCGCCGCAGTATTTTTTCGGCGCCGGACGCCATCAAGTACCGCGGCCTGACCGCCGCCCGGCTGCGGGAGCTGGGAATTGATTTTGTGGACATTGACGACATCAACGCCGAGGGCCTGCTCTACGACGAGAACGACCGGCTGAAGATCGTCGAAAAATTCAAGGCCGCCAAAATCGACGGACTGTTTTTGCCCCACTGCAACTTTGGCACCGAGTACGAGTGCGCCCGCCTGGCCAAAGACCTGGGGGTGCCGGTGCTGCTGTGGGGCCCCCTGGACGAGCGCCCCGAGCCCAACGGGGTCCGCCTGCGGGATACCCAGTGCGGCCTGTTCGCCACCGGCAAGGTGCTGCGGCGCTTCCAGGTGCCCTTCACCTACCTGACCAACTGCCGCCTGGAAGACCCAGCCTTTGAGCGGGGCCTGCGGGATTTCCTGGCGGTCTGCAATGTGGTGAAAACCTTCAAGAACATCCGGATTTTGCAGATCGGTCCCCGGCCCTATGATTTCTGGTCCACCATGTGCAACGAGGGCGAGCTGCTGGAGCGGTTCAACGTCCAGCTGGCCCCGGTGCCTCTGCCGGAGCTGACCGCCGAGGTAAAAAAGGCCATCGCGGAGGGGGCCGAGGTTCAGGCCACCATGGCCTACTGCCGGGAAAAGATGGAGGTCAAGGTCACCGATGCCCAGCTGGAAAACATCGCCGGGCTGGCAGTGGCAATGGAGCGCCTGATCCGGAAGTACCACTGCAACGCCGCCGCCATCCAGTGCTGGAACGCCCTCCAGAGTGAGCTGGGGATTATGCCCTGTGCGGCCAATGCCCTGCTGAACGATAAGGGAATTCCGGTGGTCTGCGAGACCGACATCCACGGCGCCATCACCGCGCTGCTGGTGGAGGCCGCCGCCAACGACGACACCCGCAGCTTCTTCGCCGACTGGACCATCCGTCACCCGGATATCCCCAACGGCGAGCTGCTCCAGCACTGCGGCCCCTGGCCCCTGTCGGTGGCGGGCTGCAAGCCCTGCATCACCTATCCGCTGGCCTTCGACTTCCCTGGTGCCCTGACCGCCGAGGCCAAGCACGGCGGGCTGACCCTGGCCCGGTTCGACGGCGACAACGGTGAATACAGCCTGCTGCTGGGCAACGCCAAGGGAGTGGATGGCCCCAAGGGGATGGGCACCTACCTCTGGGTGGAGGTGGAAAACATCAAGCGGCTGGAAGCCAAGATCGTGGAGGGCCCCTACATCCACCACTGCGTCGGCATCCATAAAGACGTGGTGCCGGTGCTGTACGAGGCCTGCAAATACATGGGAATCAAGCCGGACCTGTACGACCCCATCGAGGAACAGGTCAAGGCCTATCTGCGGGGGGAATAACAATGGAACTGCATGAACTGGAATTGAAAAGCTGGGATCTGCGCCGGGACATCGTGGAGATCATCATGGCCGGCGGGGGCGGCCACATCGGCGGGGATATGAGCGTATTGAACACCCTGCTGGTGCTCTACAAAAACCACCTGAACATCACCCCCTATACGACCGCCGACCCGAACCGGGACCGCTTCGTCCTGAGCAAGGGCCACGCGGTGGAGGCCCTCTACGCTGTGCTGGCGGACTGCGGCTTTTTGGACCTTGTGGACATCAAGGAGCGGTTCTCCAAATTCGGCTCCCCTTACATCGGCCACCCCAACAATAAGCTCCCCGGCATCGAGATGAACTCGGGCTCTCTGGGTCACGGCCTGCCGGTCTGCGTGGGGATGGCGCTGGCCGCCAAGCGGGACGGCCGCAGTTACCGGGTGTATACGGTGATGGGGGACGGTGAGCTGGCCGAGGGCAGCGTCTGGGAGGCTGCCATGGCCGCCTCCAACTATCAGCTGGATAACCTCTGTGCCGTGGTGGACCGCAACCGGCTCCAGATCTCCGGCAGCACCGAGGAGGTCATGAAACAGGACAGCCAGGAGCAGCGCTGGGCGGCCTTTGGCTGGAACGTCATCAGCGTGGACGGCGACAGCATCGAGGCGCTGGATGCCGCTTTCACCGCTGCCAAACACCATCCCGGCCAGCCCACCGTCATCCTGGCCAACACCACCAAGGGCTACGGCAGCCCCCTGATGGAGAATAAGGCCAGCTGGCACCATCATCTGCCAAACCAGGAAGAATACCGGCAGATCATCGCGGATTTTGCCGCGCGAAAGGAGGCCCTTCTCAATGGCTAACAAGATTCCCAACCGGCAGGCCATCTGCGACACCCTGCTGAAAGCGGCTGCTACCGACAAGGACATTGTGGTGCTGTGCAGCGACAGCCGGGGCAGCGCCAGCCTGACCAAATTTGCCGACACCTACCCGGAACAGTTCGTGGAGATGGGCATCGCCGAGCAGGACCTGGTCAGCGTGGCGGCGGGCCTGGCCAGCTGCGGCAAGAAAGCCTTTGCCGCATCCCCGGCCTGCTTCCTCACCACCCGCAGCTATGAGCAGGCCAAGATCGACTGCGCCTACTCCAACACCAATGTGACCCTCATCGGCATTTCCGGCGGCGTCAGCTACGGCGCCCTGGGCATGAGCCACCACTCAGCCCAGGACATCGCGGCCATGAGCGCCATCCCCAATATGCGGGTCTACCTGCCCAGCGACCGCTTCCAGACCGCCAAGCTGGTGGAGGCGCTGCTCCGGGATACCAAACCCGCCTATCTGCGGGTGGGCCGCAACCCGGTGGAGGATGTCTACACCGAGGATGCCTGCCCCTTTGAGATGGACAAAGCCACCGTCCTGGCCGAGGGGAGCGACGTGGCCATCATCGCCTGCGGCGAGATGGTCCGCCCGGCCCTGGACGCCGCCGCCCTGCTGAACGCCCAGGGCATTTCGGCCGGGGTGCTGGATATGTACTGCGTCAAGCCCCTGGACCGGGAGGCTGTCCTCAAGGCGGCTCGTGGGGCAAAAGTGGTCCTGACGGTGGAAGAGCACGCACCCTTTGGGGGACTGGGCAGCATGGTGGCCCAGGTAGTGGGGGAAGAATGCCCCCGGAAGGTGAAAAATCTTTCCCTGCCGGATGCCCCGGTGATTACCGGCACCTCGAAGGAAGTCTTTGCCTACTACGGCCTGGACGCCGCCGGAATCGCCAAGTCCGCCGCCCAACTGCTGGCAAATTGCTGAAAGTATCAAAACGAGTATGGAACGGTATATTTTATCCATTGACCAGTCCACCCAGGGCACCAAAGCCATGCTGTTTGACGCAGCGGGGCAGCTGGCCGCCCGGGCCGACCGCCCTCACCGGCAGTACATCAACGAAAAAGGCTGGGTCAGCCACGACCTGGAGGAGATTCGGGCCAACACCCTGGCGGTGGCCCGGGACCTCTTGCAGAAAGCGGAGGTCCGCCCCCAGCAGATCGCAGCGGTGGGATTGAGCAACCAGCGGGAGACGGTGGCGGCCTGGAACCGGGAGACCGGCGCGCCGGTTTGTCCGGCCATCGTCTGGCAGTGCGCCCGCGCCAAGGAAATCTGCGAGGGGCTGGCAGAGCAGGGCCCCATGGTGCAGGAGAAAACCGGCATCCCTCTTTCGCCCTATTTTTCCGCCCCCAAGATGGCCTGGATTTTGCGGAATGTCCCCGGGGCGGCGGATCTTGCGGCGGAGGGCAAGCTCTGCCTGGGCACCATCGACAGTTTTCTGGTGTACCAGCTCACCGAGGAAAAAGCCTTTAAGACCGATTATTCCAACGCCAGCCGGACCCAGCTGTTCAACATCCACACCCTGAAATGGGACGAGGAACTCTGCGCCCTGTATGGGGTGCCCCGGGCCTGCCTGGCAGAGGTCTGCATGAGCGACAGCCTCTTTGGTCATACCACCCTGGGCGGGCTGCTGGAAACGCCGGTACCCCTCTGCGGGGTGCTGGGGGACAGCCACGCCGCCCTGCTGGGTCAGAACTGCCGGGCCCCCGGCCAGACCAAAGCCACCTATGGCACCGGTTCCTCGGTGATGATGCAGACCGGGCAGAGACTGGTCAAAAGCCGCTGCGGCCTGGTGACCAGCCTGGCCTGGGGGCTGGGGGGCCAGGTGGAATATGTGCTGGAGGGTAACCTGAATTACACCGGCGCGGTTATCACCTGGCTGAAAAAGGATGCCGCCCTGCTGGCTTCGGACAGCGAGAGCGAGGGTCTGGCCCGGCTGGCGAACCCGGCGGACCGAACCTATTTTGTCCCGGCCTTTACCGGGCTGGGGGCGCCCTATTGGGACAGCGAGGCCACCGGTCTTTTGACTGGCGTGACCCGGACCACCGGCCGGGCCGAGATTGTAAAAGCCTGTGTGGACTGCATCGGGTACCAGATCACCGACCTGATTCTGCGGATGGCGGAGGATGCCGGACTGGCTCCGGTAGAGCTGCGGGCGGACGGCGGCCCCACCGCCAACAGCTACCTGATGCAGTTCCAGAGCGATATGGCCCAGGTAGAGGTCAGCGTACCCGAGATCCAGGAGCTGTCCGGTTTTGGGGCGGCCTGCGCGGCGGGTTTTTCCTGCGGGTTTTATGACCCGGCGGTGGTCCACAGCCAGATGCACCGCCACAGCTACACCCCCCGGATGGAAAAGACCGAGCGGGACGAGCGGTACGCCGGCTGGCAGAGAGCAGTCCGGCAGGCCCTGACCCATGTGTGAGAGAACATGTGCGAGAGAATGAGAAAAGGAGAGAGAACCATGAACCAAATGGAGTGCAAGCAGATCGACGCCTATTGGCGGGCGGCGAACTATCTGGCGGCGGGCCAGCTGTATCTGTTGGATAACCCGCTGCTCCGCCGTCCCTTGACCCGGGACGACGTGAAGAAAAAAATCGTGGGCCACTGGGGCACGGTGCCCGGTCAGAACTTTGTCTATGTTCACCTGAACCGGATCATTAAAGAGTTCGACCAGGATCTGATCCTGATTTCCGGCCCGGGCCACGGCGGAAACTTTTTTGTGGCGAATGCCTATCTGGACGGCACTTACAGCGAGGTGTACCCCAACATCAGCCGGGACGAGGAGGGCATGAAGAAACTGTTCAAACAGTTCTCCTTCCCCGGCGGCATCTCCAGCCATGTGGCCCCCGAGACCCCGGGCTCCATCAACGAGGGCGGCGAGCTGGGTTACTCCATTGCCCATGCCTTTGGCGCAGTGTTTGACAACCCGGACCTGATCGCCGCGGTTACGGTGGGCGACGGCGAGGCCGAGACCGGCCCTCTGGCCACCAGCTGGCAGTCCAATAAGTTCCTGAACCCGGTGGGGGACGGCGCGGTCCTGCCCATTCTCCACCTGAACGGCTACAAAATCAGCAACCCCACCGTCTTTGGCCGGATGACCCACGAGCAGATCGAGCATTTCTTCCTGGGCTGCTCCTGGAAGCCCTATTTCGTCGAGGGCGACGACCCCATGACCATGCACCAGAAGATGGCCGACACCCTGGACACCGTGATCCGGGAGATCCACGAGATCCAGCGCCGGGCCCGGGCCGGGGAGAAGATGGGCCACATCCAGTGGCCGATGATTGTGCTGCGCACCCCCAAGGGCTGGACCGGCCCCAAGGTGGTGGACGGCAAACCCATCGAGGGGACCTTCCGGGCTCATCAGGTGCCCATTGATATCACGGTGGGCACCCCGAACCAGGAGGAACACCTGCGCCAGATCGAGGCCTGGCTCAAGAGCTACCACCCGGAGGAGCTGTTTGACGAAAATGGCACCCTGATCCCCGAGCTCCAGGCTCTGGCGCCCACCGGCGACCGGCGGATCGCGGCCAACCCCCACGCCAACGGCGGCCAGCTGCTGCGGGATCTGCGTACCCCGGATTTCAAACAGTATGCAGTGGAGATCCCTGCTCCCGGCGCCGTGGAAAAGCAGGATATGATCGAGCTGGGCGGCTACATCCGGGATGTGCTCCGGCTGAACGCCGACGCCAAAAACTTCCGTGTGTTCGGCCCGGACGAGACCATGTCCAACCGCCTGTACAAGTGCTTCGAGGCAACCCAGCGGGATTGGAACTCCACCATTGTGGAAGGGGATGAATTCCTGTCCAGCGACGGCCGGATTATGGACTCCATGCTGTCCGAACATCTGTGCGAGGGCTGGCTGGAGGGCTATCTGCTGACCGGCCGCCACGGCTTCTTTGCCAGCTATGAGAGCTTCATCCGGGTGGTGGATTCCATGGTGGCCCAGCACGCCAAGTGGCTCAAAGTTTGTAACCAGCTGCCCTGGCGTCAGAGCATCGCTTCGCTGAACCTGATCCTCTCCTCCAACGTCTGGCAGCAGGATCACAACGGCTATACCCACCAGGATCCCGGCTTTTTGGATCACATCGCCAACAAAAAAGCCGACGTGGTCCGGCTCTATCTGCCGCCGGATACCAACTGTCTGCTGAGCTGCTTTGACCACTGCATCCGCAGCCGGGACTATGTCAACGTGCTGGTGACCTCCAAACACCCCCGGCCCCAGTGGCTGACCATGGAGCAGGCAGTCAAGCACTGCACCCAGGGCGTAGGCATCTGGGAGTGGGCTTCCAACGACGCGGGCCAGGAGCCGGATGTGGTGATGGCCTGCTGCGGCGACACCCCCACTCTGGAGACGCTGGCGGCGGTGACCATCCTGCGGCAGGCTCTGCCCGAGCTGAAGATTCGGGTGGTGAACGTGGTGGATCTGATGAAACTTCAGACCAGCGCCAAACACCCCCATGGCCTGACCGATGCAGATTACGACGCCCTGTTCACCCGGGATAAGCCCATCATCTTCGCCTTCCACGGCTATCCGGCTCTGGTGCGTGAGCTGACCTTCGAGCGGTTCAACCGGAATCTGTCGGTCCACGGCTATCAGGAGGAGGGCACCATCACCACCCCCTTTGATATGCGGGTCCAGAACGAGATCGACCGGTTCCACCTGGTCAAGGATGCGGTTCAGCATCTGCCCCAGCTGGGCAACCGGGGCGCGTATCTGATCCAGCAGATGAACGACAAACTGGTGGAGCACAAGAACTACATCCACGAAGTAGGTCAGGATCTGCCCGAGATCCTCAACTGGAAGTGGCAGGTTTAAAAAATAGTTGGATTACCCTCCCTAAAATAGAATAAACACAAAAACCCCCGGAGAGATTATCCTCTCCGGGGGTTTTCTGCACCAGGGTGCTTTTTAAAGTTTATTGGAACAAAATTGCCTCAAAAATCGGGGTCCAGATTTGCACCATTGGAGGCGATCACTTTTTTGTACCAGTAGAAACTATCTTTCCGGCTCCGGGCCAGGGTGCCGCGGCCCAGGTCGTCCTGGTCTACATAGATGAAGCCGTAGCGCTTGCTCATCTGGTTGGTGGAGGCCGAGATCAGATCGATGGGGGCCCAGCTGGTGTAGCCCCACATCTCCACCCCCTCATCGATGGCCCGGCCCATCTCCTGGATGTGCTGCCGGAAATATTCGATCCGGTAAGGGTCGTGGATGGAGCCGTCTGGCTCTACGGTATCTTTGGCGCCGATGCCGTTTTCCACTACCATCAGGGGCAGACGATAGCGGTCGTACAGTTCGATCAGACTGTAACGCAGGCCCTTGGGGTCGATCTGCCAGCCCCAGTCGCTGGAGGGCAGATAGGGATTTTTGACGCCCAGAACGGTGTTGCCGGGGGTGCGCTCGGCGTTGGGATCCACCGATTCGGTCATGGTCATGTAATAGCTGAAGGAGACAAAATCCACACAGCCGGCTTTAAGAATGGCGGCGTCCTCGGGCTGCATTTTCAGGGTGATCCCTTTGCGCTGGAACATCTTCTGAATCAGGCGGGGGTATTCGCCCCAGACATGGACGTCCGCGTAGAAGAGGTTCTCCAGGTTTTTGGCCTGGGCTGCCAGCTCGTCGTCCGGGGCACAGGTGCGGGCGTAGGTGGTGAGCTTGGTCAGCATGCAGCCAACCTTGCTGCCGGGGATGATCTCGTGGCAGTCCTTGACCACCAGGGCGCTGGCCACCAGCTGGTGGTGCAGAGCCTGGTAGCAGGTTTGCAGCATCTGATCTTCTGGTATCCGGCTTGGGATAATACCCGCCGTAGTAAAGGGATGGCGGATGATGCTGTCCACCTCGTTAAAGGTCAGCCAGTATTTGACGTCATTTTTGTACCGCTCAAAGCAGATGTGACAGAACCGGGTGAAGCACTCGATTACCCGGCGGTCCAACCAGCCATTGTATTTGACAGCCAGAGCCAGGGGCATCTCGTAGTGGCTCAGGGTCACCAGCGGCTCGATGCCAAGGCGGTGCATCTCGGCAAAAAGCTCGCTGTAAAATTGCAGCCCTTTTTCGTTGGGTTCCAGCTCCTCGCCGGTCGGGAAGATCCGGCTCCAGGCGATGGAGACCCGCAGCATGGTGAATCCCATCTCAGCGAAGAGGGCCAGATCCTCCTTGTACCGGTGGTAGAAGTCGATGCCCCGGCGCTTGGGGTACATCTGGTCGTCGGGGTCTGTCATGGCGGCCTGGATGGCCTCGTCACTGATGGCTACATGGGCCTGGTAATTCTTTACGTCCAGATTGGGCTTATAGGTGGCAACGTCCGCTACACTGGGGCCTTTGCCGTCCATGTTCCAGGCGCCCTCAGCCTGGTTGGCGGCCAGTGCGCCGCCCCAAAAGAATCCTTGGGGAAAACTCATACATACAGCCTCCGATTTTCCTGTCTTGCTCCGGGCGCAGTGGGGACAGCCCGGCGTTCGGTTTTAGTCTATCTTGCCCTGGGGGCCGGGTCAAGCGGGAATCTTGTTGACCTGCCTATTAAAATGCGTTCCCGCCGGTTTTCTTCCCGGGAAGGAATCGTTGGATGGCATCCTGGATGCAGAGCTCCCAGTAGCGCCATTCATGGGAATAACCCTCGGTCTCGAAAAACTCTGCCCGCAGCCCCAGGCTCTGGGCGTAGCTGCGGAATTTACAGAAATTTTTGTACATCAGTGGGTCACAGGTGCCGCAGGAGAAATAGAGCCGGGGCAGATCCTCCCGACCGGCCATTTGGGCGGTCAGGTCCCAGGTGTTTTGGGGGGAGGCCAGGTACCCTTCCAGCCCGCCGGCATTGGTTAGGCGGTTCTGGTTCCGGCTGGCCCATAAGGGGTCCTCCAGCTGGGTGCGGATGTCCTGGGGCACGCAGGACATACTGTACACCGCCGCAAACTTTTCGGGATGACAGTAGGCATACTGGATGGCCCCTCGCCCACCCATGGATAAACCCGCGATGAAGTTATCCTCCCGCTTTGGGCTGGCGGGCAGCCAGCCGTACACCAGGGGCATCAGTTCCTCGGTCAGATAGTCGGCCGCCTGGTAACCCAGCCCGAAACCGGGCCAGTTGGCATAGTCGGTGTTCAGGGCGGAAGGCATGACCACAATCAATTCCTTTTCGCAGGCATAAAGCTCCACGTTGCTCTTCCGCAGCCAGTCGGTGTAATCGCCGTAGGTGCCGTGGAGCAGCCAGAGCACCGGGTATTTTTTGCCGCTGGCGTAAAATTCAGCGGGAGACTGGCCCCGGGGTAAATCCGGCAGCAGGATATTTACATCGGTGTTGCCTCCGAGGGCCTTGCTGGGAAAATTCAGGTGGACAAGAGCCATAAGCCGCAGCCTCCTTTTTCGTTTTAGTGCTGGGGTGCAGCTGCTGCCAGGTGGAAGGCCAGCGCGCCGATCAGGTTGGCGTCGTTGCCGAACTGGCAGCGCACAATTTCCGGCTTGCCGAAAGCGGTGAAGGAGATGGCCGCATATTGGCGGTCTACCGCCCGGGCGATTTCCTGGATGATTTCGGGCCGGGCGCTGATGCCGCCACCGATGGCGATTCTCTGAGAGTCCAGCACCGACTGGATGGTGTAGATGCCCGCCGCCGCGTACCGGCCGAACTCCTCCAGAGCCGCCCGGGCCTCCGGTTCCCCGGCGTCGTAGGCCCGGAAGAAGCTGAACCCGTCCAGCGGGGTATCCGGGGCCAGGTGCTTGTGGACCCGGTAGATCCGCAGCAGACCCTTGGCGGACATATAATGGGCCCAGACCGGAGTCAGGTCCTCGCGGCTGTCGGCAATCCCCTTGGGCAGCAGCTGGTAATCCACCGCCAGGAAAGAGAACTCCCCGGCACCCAGAGTATGGCCCATGTAGACCTGGTGGTTCAGGATTAAGCCGCCACCGGTCCCGGTGCCCAGCACAATAACCACGCCGTTTTCTACATCTCTCATACTGCCCTGCCAGAGCTCGGCATTGGCGGCACATTTGCCGTCGTTGGCGATGGTCACCGGCACGCCCAAACGCTGTTGGAGCAAGGGAGCGATGGGGGTGTGATGAAGGAAGGAGAAGGTGCCGCCGGTGTGGGCGACGCCGGTTCGGGTTTCGATCCGGCCCGGCATGGAGATGGCCACCCCTTGGTAGGGGACGGTGAACTGCCGGGCAACCCGCTCCAGAAGATCCAGCAATTCTTCGGCGTTGGAGCAGGTGGAGGGGGTTTTGCCCTGCTGGGTGAGATTACCTGTCTCGTCTGCCAGTGCGTATTTGACCAGGGTGCCGCCCAGGTCGATGACTACATAGTGCTGCATAAAATTACCTCCAAACAGCGGAATGGTGTTTGAACAAAGCTTTAGTCAAGCTCCAAATCCTCAAAACCAGTGGCGGTGGAAAATCGCTGGGTACGCACCTCCAGCATCCGAGTAATCAGAGGGGCCGACAGGCCCAGCCGCCCGGCGGTGCGCACCAGCTCGCTCAGGTGAGCGACGGTCAACCCGGGCTGCTCCGCCAAAAAGTCGAATAACCGGGAATATGCTTCCTCCCCCGGGGTGTCCGGCATGAACTGGGGCGCTCGGCCGAAATACTGCACCAGAAGGGCCAAGTACCACTGTCGTGCCCTCTCGTCAAGGCCGCTGGGGCAGGCCAGGCGGGCCAGCGCCATCCGGGCCGAAAAATCCAAACGGAAAGCGTTTTGAGCCATCTGGTCAAAAAACTCCGGCCCGTTTTGAAAAAAGGCAGAAGGAATTCGCAACAGCTGGCCAAACCGGGCGTCACTGGAAAGAATCTTGTCTCGGGCGGGGGGCAGGCCCAGGGCGTACAGCACCCGCCCGCCAGGGTCCAGTTTTTCCAGCCAGAGCAGTGCAGCGGAGTGGTCGAAGGCAGTGGCTGCCACGTTGACCGGGCGGCTCCACTCAAGACTCGGGCCATCGATAACCCGCAGCCGCACCAGCCCCGCGCTGTTGAAGGTGTGTGCTCCAAGAGTCTGGACTCCGGTCGGCAGGATTAGCTCCCGCAGGGCGTGGCATCCCGCAAAAACTCCCACGTCCGGCATGACCTGGTCGGTGAGGGCGGGGGTCCATCCGATGGTCCTCAGCCGGTCGGGCAGGTGAATTTCTTCCAGGGCAGTGCATTCTCCAAAGCACCCTGCTGGCAACTCCGAAATATCCGGGGGCAGGGCAATACGTTTCAGGCGAGTACACCGCCAGAAGGCATAGGGGCCGATCCGGGTAACGCTGTCCGGCAGGGTGATCTCTTCCGGCCCGCCTTCGTCCCGGGGTTCGGTGGTGGTGTGCCGGCCCATCCGCATGCAAAACACGCTGAAACTCACCGGGGAAGAGTACATCTCCCCGAATTTTCCTTCCGGGATGTGCAGGGGGGCGAAGGCAGTGGCGGCGATGGCGGTCAGAGGCTGCCCGGCCACCGTCCGGGGCAGATGGGCGGGCCGAGCCAGCCTGGGCCACCGCAGCAACACCATCCCGCCCTGGCCGTCCGGCGCAAAATCTGCGGTGGGGGGCAGGGCTTCGGGTATCGGCTCCGGTTCAGAGCTGTTCAGCCGGGCAAAATCGACGCTGACGTCCGGGGCATCCTCGCCCCAGTCCTCGTCCTCTTCTTCGGCACAGGCAAGCAGATCGGTCAGCGCTGCCCCCGGCTGGGCAGCCGTCGGAGCAGGGGAGGAAGTCGGGGCAAGGCGGTACTCCTCCCCCAGGGTGCCCTCGTTGGTGATGTAAAAGCGCAGAACAGTCGTCTCTTCTGTTTTCATGGCGTTATACCAGCCCCGTCAGGTCGATTTCGTGCAGGAGCTGTTGCTCCTGCTGGTGCAGCATCAGTTCCCGGCTGGCGTCGAAATAATCCCGGCTGAGGAACTGACCCAGAAAAGCCGCCGCTTCCGGCGAAACCGTCAGATCGTTGACAGCCAGGCTCAGCTCGGTGCCCGGCCCAAAGGCCGACTTGAGAAAATCCAGCAGATGTCCTAGTTTAGATTGGGTCTGTTCTACCTCCTGCTGGAGAGCGGCCACCGCCTTGCGGTAAACTTCCCGCAGGGCCGCATAAGGTGTTTCCCCTGCGAGGGCGGTGCGCCACCCGGCGGACAAGCTCAAGAGCTCCATCCAGGCGGCCTGCTGCCGGGCGGGGGCCTCTTTGGCGGCAGACCGCCAGTGGTCTTCCAGATCTGCCAGAGCAGTCAGGGGTTCGCCGGGGGCTTCCAGGGCGACCCGCCGGGCTTTCAGGTCGGCGGCGGCCAGGGCCAGGGCGTCGTGGCGGAGGGTGCAGCGGTGCATCCCGTCAAAAACGGCCTCCAGCAGCAGGCTCACCAGGGTCAGACGCTCATCCAGCTGTGCTGCTCTGGCCTGGGCTAAGGTTTCCTCGGTCCAGGTGCCGGCCAGGATGTCCTCGATCTGGTAGGTCTGGCGGTATTTTTGATACAGCTCGTAGTAGATGGCAAAGTCCCGGGCAATGGATTTGCTTTGAAGGTACTGGGCGGTCAGATCCTCGTTGACGGGCAGGCCCAGTTCTTCGTGGGCCTGGAGCATCTCAGAAAGATCTTCCCAGGCCCGGGGGGTAACCACATTTAGTCCATCCACCGTGGTCTCCGCCTTGTAGAAATCTTCCTGCCGAATGTCCAGGTAGCTCAGCACACACCGGCTGACCCCGTGCTCGATGGCATAGGGTTTCCAGGCCGGGTAGCTGGGCTCCACTTCCAATACCTTAAGCCGGTCGCGGGTGGCGGCGTCGAACTCCCGAACGCTCTTATTGAAGCGGGGCGGGTTGCCTGCGGTGACGATCACCCAGCCTTCCGGGATCATGTGGCCTCCAAAAATTTTGTACTGTAAAAACAGCAGCATGGCCGGAGCCAGTGTCTCGGAGACGCAGTTGATCTCGTCCAGAAAGAGAATCCCCTCGGTGCGGCCGGTCCGGCGCATGCAGTCGTATACGCTGGCGATGATCTCGCTCATGGTGTACTCGCTGACCGAGTAGTGTCGGCCGCCGTATTCTTTTTCCACAATGATGGGCAGGCCCAGGGCGCTCTGGCGGGTGTGGTGGGTCATGGAATAGCTCACCAGCCCCAGACCCATCTCATCCGCGATCTGCTGCATGATGGCCGTCTTGCCCAGGCCCGGGGCCCCCAGCAGAAAGATGGGCCGCTGGTGGACCAGGGGCATCTGGTAGCGGCCCAGGGGGTCCTTTTGCAGATAGATCTGTACGGTGTTTTTGATCTGCTGCTTGGCAGCTGCAATGTCCATGATCAGGGTTCCTCCTTGAGCAGACGGATGTTGTCGGTGGTCAGCACCGCCCGGATGGCCCAGGGCGGCACCTCCGGGCTGAGGCAGTCATCTCGGTTGAAGATAAAAGCGGTCTTGTAAGCGGGGACTTTTTCGGGATAGGCCCCCGCCCCGTCGGTGAAATAGAGTAGCCCGTTCAGCCGGGTCAGGCGGCGGGTTTCCAGCAGCTGATCCACATATTCAAACACTGGGCGGAAATCGGTCCCCCCAAAGCCCCGCAGCTTCAGTTGAGGGATTAGCTCATGCAGCTGGTCCAGATCCGTCAGCCGCTGGACGCTCTGGATTTCAGCGTCGCACTGGACCAGATATATTTCCACTCGGCTGGTAAAACTGCCGCTCTGGCGCAGCACGTCGCAGGTGCGCTGCAAAAAGCTCTGGACGATCTCGCCCTGGACGCTGCCCGAGGTGTCGATGGCGATGACAAACTCCCGGATCCGTTTGTCGTCCCGGTATTCCAGGGGCTCGATCAGGGGTACGTTGCCGTATTTTTTCAGGCCGTAGGTGTAATAGATCAGGTCAAAGGCGTCGTCGGAAAGCTGCATCACCTCGTTTTGTTCCCCGAACCGGCGGAGAAACTCGCTGTAATCGCACTCCTCAAAGGTGATGGGAGCCAGCCCGTCCATCAGGGCGCCGGCCCGCCGCCCATACCGTCGGCTGAAAAGTTTCAGATCGGCTTCCGCCTTCCGGGCCAGCTGCTTCCACTGCTGGCGCAGAGTTTGCCGCCGCCGGAGCAGAAGATTTTCCGCAGTCTGGTCGTTCTGGGGGCGGATGGTTTCGGTCTCCCGCAGGGGGTCTTCCGATTCTTCGCCGGGGGTTGGCGCGCCGGGGGAACGGGGGCCCGACCCGCCGGAGGCGGAGCGTGTATACCACAGGGCATGACTATCCCGGCTGAAAAGACCGGTCAGCGCCGCGGCTTCTTCCCGGCCGGGGCGGTGTTCTGTCAGATAG
>OEQR01000022.1_pt1 | contig 43813 bp, 52 predicted proteins | sample 1539761 | NCBI WGS metagenome assembly OEQR01 (sample SAMEA3891879, study PRJEB23780) | metagenome | biome: terrestrial biome; feature: animal house; material: Caecal content | place: Italy | collected 2015-05-05 | reverse complement strand
GATATAGGGAGTATTCCAATGAAAAGGAATAGGCACAGTAAAAGAAAGAGTGTAACGACAAAAATTGTATAGGCAAGTGGCTTTGAGGATAGTGTATTAGTCAAAAAATTTAGATATTTTGTGAAAATATACATTTCACTGGCAAAGAATAGAATGAATATTGGGTGATGCTGAAAGGAAAAAATAGCACACCCAAGAATGTATTGAACAACTAAAAAAACGATTGTATTTATTGACAGAGTTATCCATTTAGAAAAGAAATTTTTATTCATTCAATCTTGCCTCCTTTCACCTTTCTTAGACTATGTAATAAACCATTGGAACCATCTCCCTTAGACGGAAATAGGTGAGAAAACTACTGCTCAATTTCCTGGCCCATCGGAATCACCTCTTTCTTGTAAAATCCGTAATTCAAGCATACTAAATCACAGAAGGTCATTGAAGACTTGTATTTTAACAAGTGGTTTCCTTCATTTGCTTATATCTTTTAAACGAATGAAAATGGTCATTTTGGACAGTTACCTGAAAATCTTTTGAATTATTTTTGCGGATGCCTATAACACGCTTGATCCCACACCTGGGGGGGCTACCACCTTGCCAACAGCGGGGGGCTATTTCTTATTAGATATTTTTACAGCATCGCCTTGGGCATCATCACGCGGATTGTCCGGCAGAACCTGTGATAGTATAACGTAAAGCCCCCGCTCCAGCGGCACTTACCTATGCCTTACTGGAGCGGGGGCTTTGTTATTTTAGGTCCGCTCATCTATTTACTTAGTTCATTGCGCTTCAAGCTAACTACACATCCGTCAGAGTCATACTCAAGGATTATCTGGTAAAAAATTTTTGTAGTGTCCAAATCTTGAAATATACTTCGTTATTAAGTATAGGGGATAAGTTTAAGGGAATATAGTCATCCTGACCTATCGTAGATAGCGTTTCCGTTAATCTGGTAGAGCTGAAGTGGACGCAGCTACCGCAGTTGGTGGATCAGGGACAGCCCAAGAGCAGGTGAAACCCTTTTAGGAGAACGTAGTAATAAAACGTATGAAATGAAAAACAATCGCACCGCTTTGCTATAATCCGGATTGAATATGACGAGGGCTGGTACCTGCTTGGATTACTGAAGTATTAAGAAGCTGCTTTAGTTCAAGGAAAAGAGGGGGATTTTTCTATGACGAAAAAAATCTTTTTGAAATTGGCTATTGTGAGTATTTTGGTCTTTGTATTGATTTGGGCTATTTCCGTGGTTTGTAGTGAAAACAAAAACTGCGCTACTATTGAACTAAGGCAGCAGTATCTTAATGAACTGGTTAATTTAAGAGATGTGAATATTGATACTGAAATTAAAATCGATGATTATATTATTAGTGGATACACTGGTGCAAACGGCATGTATGGAATGGCTGTTTTTGAGCCGATAGGCAGTGGTGAATACAAGTTTCAAAGTAATGCAAATAAGGACGGGAGCGAAAGTCTTATTTCAACGGTTTCCATTCATGGTGTGAATTATAATTTGTTTTGGATAAATAAGGGAAATTTAGATTTTGCTCAGGTCACTTACTCTACATCTGATGGGATCGAGGAATACAAACTTGACATAGAAAACAATGAGATTTTGTATATGCAGGCGCCAGATAAGCAATATGAAGTGTCAGTGGTATTTGTAGCCCAAAGTGGAGAACAATATCGCTAAAAAAGGGGCTGTTGCCCCTTTGCAACAGCCCCTTTTTTAGCTTTATCGGTCGTTCACCCAGATCTGAATAACACCAGTAGACTGGTTAATGCTCTGGGCAACATTGACGGTTGCATCCACAGTATGGCTCAGTTCGACAACAAAATCCCCATGGCTATTAGTGGCACGGATACCCGGCTTGGTAGTAAATTCGGGTTCGTTGCCGAAATTGTCGATGAAAGCCCAGCGACCATATTCGCCGCTCATGCTACTTAGGTTCTCAACGCTAAATCCGTCGATGTTAAATGTGTAAGAAAAGCTCGGCACACCAGCTCCATCAAGACCAACTGTAATATCCCCGCCAGAAGTGGACTCGGATGGGCCGTAAGCAATAAGATGCTCATTAGGCTGGTCAACGCTCAGTCTGGTGTACTGATTATTCAAACGCATAGCGTCCACTTTTTCCAGCTGGGAGAAAGTCGTAACATCCCAAACGGAACATGCCACGCCGTCAACCGTCGAATTACTCGATTTTCTGTCGCAGGTCACAGCTGTGGTGAGGGATGCCATGGTCTTTCCGTTTGCAGGAAAGGTCCATTGATAATGCTTGATTGTGGACATTGGGGAAACTGACGGAAGCTCAGAAAGGGAAAGTTCGCTTTCATAGTCAGCAACTATATCTGACAACTGGGCTTCACTCATGGAACCCCCAGAGGTAAAATGAGCAGTTTCGATGATCTTTCCATCCACAGGAATGTAGGTTACGGCAACCAGACTATTCCCGTCGTTCTTGCCCTCAGCGAAATAGTCAGAGATCATCAAGTTGCCGTTGTTGTGGATAATCACTTTATCGTTAGAGTTGCTAAGTGTAGCAGGCGTAGCGGATCTCTGGGAGAAAGAACTTTGGACGATTTCTTGGTACCCATCGAAAGTGCCGTCAGCTGCTTGTTCTTCGGCGGCAAAAGCGGTAGTGCACATGGTAAAAACCATAGCAAGTGAGAGAATCGCAGACAGCATCTTTTTCATAATGGAACTCCTTTCCTACATCTGATTTCGGGAATAATAATTTTTCTTAAACCTACCGAGCATCCTATTTTCACCTTGCTTTTTAGTTTGTGGGCCAAGCCCATAGTATTGTATAGACTTTGCCCATATTGAATTAAACCATTTCAAGTTCACCTCCACTCCGTTTGTCACCGTTGCTTTGTCATCAAAGCCTAGGGCCCAATTTGCTTATTTGTATGTTTTTTCAATAGAAAAGCGTGGTAGCGTCTCGCCCGCAAGAGTAACATCAACTGTTAATTGATAGGTTTGTCCTCTTGATACCGTTGCTGTGCCACTGAAGGCAAGATCCCCAACAGAAGATTCCTCCCAAGTTTTGATACACCGACTTCCTTGCCACAATTTTATTACCGCATCAATGTCATCAGTCATTTGCTCTGCGTAAATATATACCGTACAGGTGGCGGTTGTTCCGCTAAAAGAAATTCCGGGGACAATCGGTGCTACTCGTGGTGAAGCAGCATAGGCAGTGGAGGAAAATATCATGAGAAAGACAACTAGGATTGGAAGAATTCGTTTTTTCACAGAGATGACCTCCTTCATTCGTTTATACCCTGTAAACGAATGAAGGAGGTCATTTTGGACAGCTGCTTAGAAATTTTTTTGATTATTTTTTTGGATGCCTTCGGCCACTTTTATTATTGTGTCTTTAGGCAAAGATGCCGTAATGCAAAAGCACATATTTTCTTCCTCTGATACCCAAACCAACCCATTAGGAGATGTTTCCTGGCTGGCTTGATAAAAGTCTGCGTTTATGTTTCCAATTTGAACTGATTGTACCTCTGTGTAGTCCGCCGCCATAAACAAACTTGTGGCATCATTTCCTTCCAAATAGGAAAAAAGTATGCGCTGCCCAGAATCATTAGCATAAGTGAGATATGTGCTATTACTAAGGTCCTGTTCTTTTTGGAAAGAAAAACCTTCAGGCAGCCATGTTAGCTCATACTCTACAATAGTGTTTTCTTGCGGCGCTTCGCCAATAAATCTGTACTCAACAAATGCCGCGTACTGCTCTCGCACCCATGCGAAAAAAGCAGCTCTCGCTTCTGCATCCACTGTCAGCCATGTGCCGCTGGCGAGAGCTACCGTAAGCACAAAGCAGGCTGCATATTTGGGCAGTTTATAGATTACAGGGTGTTTTGCTTTGCGAAAGGTGCGGCGCATCTTTTTTTGAAACGATGGGGAAAACTCATGCTCACATTCTGCTGGAGCGGGGAGCGAATCCCGAATTGCCTGATCCGCTTCAGCCGCCGCCTTTTTCAGCATTTCCTCGCTTATCACAGGATTCCCGCCTCCTCACATAGTTTTTTCAATTTGTTTTTGGCTCGTTGATCCAGTTTAATTGCAGCCGACAACGACAGTCCCTGCATCTGTGCAATTTCCCTGACAGTGTACCCATGATGATAGCGCAGCAAAATCATTTCACGATACCTGGCGGGCAATTTCAAGATACATTTTGTCAAATCGTTGTCCCCTTCATAATGAGCATTTGTGCCTTGAATTTCCTCGATCAGTTCGACAGAAGGGTGTTTTTGTAACCGTCTATACTGATCTATTGCTTGGTGTTCAACTATTGTAACGACATAGCTATGCGTTTTTGGACACACCGGATCATCAATTTTTTTAATGTTTTCTGCTATTTTTACGAAAGCCTGATGCACAGCGTCCTCTGCATCCTGCTCGTTATGTAAAATTTCGTAGGCCACATGATACATCAGGCCACGGTACTCCAGATAGAGCTGTTCAAACAGCGACTTCTCTTCTGGAGTTTCAAGCATCTGCAAATAAATCAACATTATGCGAACCTCCAGTCATTATCTTTGCTATTGTATCATGCGGCATGGGCTTCCAACAAGTGGGGAAATTACACTTTTAGAGTAAATCCAAGAACATTTCTATTGTTCCGACGAGGACATATCACTTGAATCAAAATAATGTGTCATTGTCAAAGAAACGGGAATCGTTGGCCACTCTGACTCAACATACCCATCAGATCTAAGCTCGACGCATAAATGCCATTTCAATCTCCTCTATCTTTGATTTTATTTTTTGTTTGCGTTGATTTTTCACAAAATACGGGGTATAATATATAAAAACGCTGAATTAGGAGGTTGTTTATGCTGATTCAATTTAGTGTAGAGAACTATCTGTCTATCAAAGATAAAGTTGTCTTATCCTTGCTGTCCAGCAGGGACAATGAGCATCCAGAGCATCTCATCGTAGATGGAAGCAAAAGCTATCTGAAATCCGCTGTTATTTATGGGGCCAATGCTTCTGGGAAATCCAATGTCTTGAACGCATTCTGGTTTATGGTAAACTATGTGCTGACCTCACATAACCAGCAGCTTCATAAAACGATTGCGCGTTCACCGTTTAAGTTCGATTCGGAAACGCCTGCTCGCCCCAGCAGCTTTGAGGTCATCTTTACTACAGAAGGCGTTCGATATGCGTATGGCTTTTCTGTAACAGATAAGGCTGTCACAGAGGAATACCTATACTACTATCCCAACGGCAGACAGGCGATTATTTTTGAGCGGAAAAACATCAAGGATTTTCGTTTTACGGTCGATATTGATGAGCAAAGCACACTCAAAGAGCGCACTTCGGCAAACAAGCTCTACTTGTCAGTCGCCTCAAACTGGAGTTACGCCAAAGTGATCCCTGTCCTGGAGTGGTTTGCTTCCTGTCAGATCATCACGAAGAATTCCGTTGCGGATGCCTATGGAATCGAAGCAGAGCAGCTGAAAGACGATGACTACCGGCGTGTGATCGCATCTATGCTGCGTGTTGCGGATCTGGGGATACAGGCGCTCCAAATGCGTGATTCAGACATTGCTCCCTCTCAACGCGGTGACATTTTGGCAAATATTGATGCCATTCACACGGTACAGGATACCAACGGAAACGCCTGCTCCTATGCTTTGAATATGGCAGAGGAATCTGACGGCACCAACAGTTATTTCAAACTGATTGGTGTTGTGAAAAAGGCTTTAGACCAGGGAACGCTTCTTGTGGCTGATGAAATGGACGCACACCTCCATCCTCTTCTGACCAAGCATCTGGTATCTCTTTTCGACAGCACAGAATTTAATCCAAAAGGTGCTCAGTTGATCTTCACATCACACAGCACCAATCTTCTTGATTTGGATTTTTTGAGAAGGGATCAGATTTGGTTTACAGAAAAAGATGATCAGACAGCAGCCACGGATTTGTTCTCCCTTTACGATTTTTCCATTCGCAAGGATACCAAAGTAGAAAAGGGATATTTGATCGGCCGTTTTGGTGCAATTCCTTTTATCAAGGGAGGGCTATAAAATGGCGCGAGGACAGATCGAAAAACGTGGACAACGGCGCAGGAAATTAAAACCTGTCATCCTGATTGTGACGGAGGGCTCTCAAACCGAACCAAAGTATTTTGAGCATTATCGCAGCCGCCAGACCAACATTGATATTCGTGTGGTCGGCAGCCACGCCAAAGGGGGCGAAACCGATTACCTCGCCCTGATTCGGAAAGCCGTGGAATACCAAAGCAAAAACCAGCTTTCTGCATCCAATGGCGATGCTGTATGGGTCGTTGCAGACGGTGATGTGAACTATAATATCCCTGATCCTATCGCTGCCAAAGATAAATTGCTCTCCAAAGCACTGAAAATGGCCGATGCGAAGGGCATTCATATCGCCCTCTCTAATCCTTGTTTTGAATTTTGGTATCTGCTTCACTTTCAGTACACCACAAAATTTTTCAAAGACTATCCCGCAGTGAAGAATGCCTTGATCGCTTACCTCCCGGATTATGAGAAAACCGGCGATGTGTATCTACAGCTGTCTGAGCGTACAGCCGATGCGCTCCAGAACGCCAAGCGTGTAGAGCAATATCATCTTCAAAATGGAAACAATAAGCCATTTGGAATAGCTGTCAATCCATTCACCGACATTTATCAACTGGTAGAATCGCTGCTGTGAATTGGCACAGGATTGCCCCTACATTGGCACGGTCCTGCCCTTGAGCCGTAAATCCATATCTGTTATACTTTGTACAGTCAAAACTTTGTAATGCAGCCGCTCCGGCAGGGGCGGCTGCTTTCTATTTGTAAGAAAGGGTGGTGGTTCACATTCATATTTTCCTGCAAAAGCTCCGCAGGACATTAAAAAATGAGCGGGGTGAGGCCAACTACTTCTCCACAGTGGTGTTTATCTTCATCGCTGTTATCCTGCTGGCCTTTATCATCGACTTGTTCAGCATCATCTCTACGAAACAGGAGCTGGACCATGCGGCCGATCAGATGGTGAAACAGATCCAGTTGTCCGGCGGTATCAACCGAGAGACCGAATCGCTCTTTGACTTCCTGTGCTCGGAGATCGAGGGGGCGGAGAATATCACATATTCTATCGACGCCACATACAAGTCACCCACTCCGTCCGGGATGTCGCGGGCTATCCAACTGGGTACGCCTTTCTACATCACTATCGAAGGCGATGCCAATCTAGGCGGTTTCTGGAACCTGGATCTGGTCAACATCACGGTGGTGGCCCGAGGCTCCGGCGTCAGCGAGCACTACTGGAAGTGAGGTGGCCCCCTATGAAGCGTTTTTTCTCACGGCTGCGCCGGCCACTTCGCAACGAGAAGGGCGAGATCACCTTCTTTGCCTGTTTCTTTGTGGTCGGAGTCGTCATGCTCATTTCTTTTCTGCTTCTGTATGCCTCTGTACGGATCACTTGCATCAACATCCGCAACGGGGCTAAAATGGAGCTGAACAACCTGAGCGCCACCATCTATGCGGACACCTACCGCTCTCAGCGGGAAACCAACTTTGAAGAGTACCTGCGCACTCTTTACTCCAGCAATGACTATACGGAAATGCTTGAGGCCACTGTCGCCGGCGGCCTGGCGGAGAAGATCTCGCTCTCCACAGATGACTATGAAGTCTCCAATATCAGCCTGGAGTTCAATGTGGTGGGTGACCGGGTAGAGTACATCTTTTATTGTGATGTGGAGTTCTATGTACGGATGTTCGGACACAGCTACCCTACCATCACTCAGCGCGTGGAGCTGACCGGCTACCACAACACCAAATTTTAGCGGTGCTGTTGAAATTTCAGTCAGCCCCGCAGTATAGGCTTAATATAACGCAAAAAAGGAGTGTGGATACACATGAAGAAGTTTTTTCAATCCAAAGGCTTTATTGTCTCGGCTCTGGCCGTCCTCTGCGTCGCCATTCTGGGCGTGTGCTGGTTCGTGAGCCGGGACCGCTCGGAAGAATTTCGGCCGGATGAGTCCCCGCCCAGCAGCACCAGCAGCGATTGGTCGGATGGCGGCGTGCAGTCTGGTGACGGGAGCGGGGGCGCAGACGCCTATGCACCCGGCCAGTCTTCTGGCTCTGAGGAGGAATACCCCAAGGTGACCTCGGAAACGGATGATGAAGTCGTGATCGACTTTACGGATACCCAAAAGCCGGAAGATACCCCGCCCGCAGTGCCGGAGGGCAAAACCGAGCTTGAAGATCCCGGTGAAGACCACCCCGTCAATCCCGATCCGGCTGTGCCGGAAGTCACGGCGCCGCCGGCGGAGGAATCCCCCTCCAGCAGTGAGCCCGCCCCCGGCTCCAGCAACGGCAGCGGCGCGGTGTATGACCCTGTGTTCGGCTGGGTAGTTCCGGGCAACGTGCAGCAGTCCACTGGCGACAGCGATGGTGATCTGAACAAGCAGGTCGGTAATATGGGCGGCTGAGAAGAATACAACTGAATATTGAGCAGGAAGGCCGTCACGCAGTTGTGGCGGCCTTCCTAATTTTAAAAAGAATGGAGTGTGATGCAGTTGAAACGATTTCTCGCCCTCCTGTGCAGCCTTGCCTTGATGCTGTGCCTCCTGCCCTCTACTGCTTTTGCGGACGGCGGCAACGGAAACATAGATGGAGGCGGAGGCGGTATGGGCCAGGGAACCAGCAGCAACTTTTGGAACCCCGGAAACGATGGCGTTCGCATCACCGTTGTAGATGCGGACAGCGGGGCCGCGGTATCCTCTCCCCTGGACTTCTCAAACAGGACGCAGAAAACCAGTATCCTCCACTTTGGAAAGGTCAACAAGCTGCAATACCTGAGCGGGACGGGCCTCTCCCTCCAATCCGGCGCGGCCTATTCCTGCATCAAGCCGGCTCAGTCTATGCCCACCATCGTCAGCAGCAAAGGGCAAAACAATATTGACGCCATCAAGCGGTACTTCTGTTCGGAATATGCCTGCATGATGGTCGCCCAGGCGGCGGGGGTGGACTATGAGCGAATGATCGCCGGTGAATATAAGCTGCTGATCGAGCCCATCGCCTACTTTACCCATAATGGGCAGTATTACTGCATGACTGCTACAGAGGCCGGTCTTTATGATCAGATGTCCGGCGGCGCGCTCAGGAAGACCATGACTTCGCTCACCCATAAAAACCTGCCGTTGGCGATGTTTCTGGAGTTCAGCGATCTTGGCATTTCCGCGTGGACAGGCAACACCACTGGAACACAGAACAACTCCGACATCATCAGCACGCTGGGCGTCGGCATCGTCTGGTTTGATGAAGCTCCGCCGGAAGGCGATATCGAAGCGCCCGATGTGGAGTACCGGGTAGACACGGATGTGATCACCGCTGTCACTCTGCGGACAGATACTGACCTGACACCGGACAACCCGGCTTCCGTAACTTTCCATATCCTTGGCACCACCTACCGGGTCAATGATGTGGTGATTCCCGCAGGCGACAGCCAGGTGGTGTGGGTCAAGTGGCATACCCCCTCCACACCGCAGACTGTTATCATTACCGTGTCCGTCAGCGGCGCCTATACTGCCCAGGACACCTTTGTGGCGGAAATTGTGGATCTGAATGAGCATATCCCGCCCGATCCGATGGCAACAGACACCAGCCCTGGCTATTCCATTCCCGCCCTGCCCAATGAGTCCCAGAAGCTCACTGCCAACTGGGGCGTCTGGAGCTGTTACTGGGTGCCGGTATGGGTCTGGTGTGACCATGGAGAAGATGGCGGTCACTGGGTCGATGAAGGGTACTGGGAGTATGAATACACCGGCTATTCCGCCTCCATCAGCGGAGTGATGTCCCTGATGCCGGACGATATTGTTCCAACGGCATCCGGTAAGAGCATGAAAAGCGGGTACGGCGTCAAGCAGGATGTGACGGCTACGCTTTCCACCGACGCGCCCACCAGCCACATTACTCATCCGCAGACCGCGTTTTCCGTATTCCCGGAATTTCAATATGAAACTTACCTGCGCCTGCTGCAGCGGGTATCCGGCGGCCGGAGCGCCAAATTCACCTTCCAGCCCAATGAGTTCTCAACCTACAACCGGACAGTGCATTTCACACCCATTTGGTTCCCGGATGCCACAAGCTACACGATCTTCACACAGGTCTGGGACACCTGGACGCCGGATGGGATGCTGAGCATCAATCTCAACGATTATGTATCCATTGACGGGAGCCTTTATGATGACTGGTACACCAATCGAGAATAGCGTCTGGACAGGCTATCTGCTCATCATTTTTCTTGTGGTGGCAGGTTTCGCTGTTTACGACACACTTTACAGGCGGGTACCCGACCGGGCGCTCGCCTTTTTTCTCCCGCTGGCGGCACTGGCCCCGCTGATCCAGGTCTATTTCATTCTGGAGTATGACCGGATGCCTATTTTCATCTGGCCCATCGTCACCGAGGCGCTGGTGGGCGCGCTGCTTGGCTTCTGCATCCCGCTGGCGGCTGCCATGGCGGCCGGCGGCAACGGTATGGGCGGCGGGGACATCAAATTCTGCGGGGTGCTGGGACTGGTCTACGGCCCTTCCGGGATGGCGCTGGTCTTCCTCGTGGCTGCGGTCTTTGCCATGCCGGTAGTGCTGCTGTTCCGCCGGCTCTTTCGGAACCAACAGCCGGTTGCCATCCCGTTTTTACCTTTTCTGGCCTGCGGCTGCTCCGTGGCGACGCTGGCTGAACTATTTTTATGACAGGAGAATATGCTTATGAAACTCAACAACCGATTTATCTTCGGTATTTTGTCCCTGGTTTTGGCGGCAGTCATTGCGTTTGTGGCCCTCCCCACCATCGCCCGGCAGACCAATGGTAAAACGGAGATCGTCCGCATCACCCAGCCTGTGCTGAAGGGTGAGCAGATCACCGGCGACAATGCCGAAGTCGTGGAAGTGGGCGGGTATAACCTCCCCTCCAATGTAGCCCACAGCTTGGACGACGTGGAGGGCCTGTATGTAACCGCTGACTTGGCTGCGGGAGACTACATCCTCACCAGCAAAGTTAGCACCGTACCGGTATCCTCCGATGTGGCGCTCAACGATATCCCTTCCGGAAAGGTAGCGATCTCGCTGACTGTAAAAACACTGGCCTCCGGCCTGTCTGACAAGCTGCAGCCCAATGACATCATCCGTATCTATCATTTCCTGGAAACCGCGGAGGAAGTTCCTGAACTGCGTTTTGTCAAGGTCCTCTCCGTTACCGATTCCGACGGCATCAATGTGGACAATGCAAAAGAACCCACTGAGGACGAGGAGCCGCAGCAGTCCGCCACCATCACAGTGCTGGCAAGTCCGGAGCAGGCGCGGATCATCACCGAGCTGGAGAATGACGGCGTGGCCCATGTGGCGCTGATCTCCCGTAACAATGACCAGCTGGCTGAAGAACTGCTGGCTGAGCAGGACAGGACCCTCCAGGAGATCTATTTCCCTGAGACGCTGACAGAAGAAGGTGCTGAAGCCGATGAAAACGCGGATGGGGAAAACGCATCGCCCGCTGAGGACAATGGCGCTGAAACGGTTCCCAAAGATGGCAGCCAGCCGGCGGAGTAACGGAAAGGAGGTCTAACCTATGGGAAAAGTCATTACCGTCTGGGGCAGTCCTGGGAGCGGGAAAAGCATGTTCTCGTGCATCCTGGCAAAAGCCCTTACGCGGGACAAGCGGAAGGCCATCATCATCAATGCGGAGATCAGCGTACCCATGCTCCCTGTCTGGCTTCCGGAGCAGATCATTCAGACCAACGCCTCTGTGGGGCAGGTCCTGAGCAGCGTGGAGATCGACACCACGCTTGTCGCAAGTCATGTCACGGTTCTCAAAAGCTATCCGTTCATCGGCCTGATGGGCTATTCTGCAGGTGAGAACCCGCTCAGCTATCCTGAAACCAAGTACGGGATGGTGCTCCAACTGATCAATGCCGCCGCCAAGCTGGTTGATTTCGTAATCCTGGACTGCGGTTCCAACATGACGAATGTGTTTACCCCTGCGGCCATTGAAGCCGGCGATCTGGTGATCCGCATCCTGACGCCCGACTTGAAAGGCGTCAATTACTTGAAGGCTCACCAGCCTCTGCTGGTAGACGGACGTTTCCACTATGAGCAGCACATGACCTTCGCCGGCATGGCCCGGCCTTTCCACGCTCTGGATGAGATGGGCTATATCATCGGCGGTTTCAACGGACTCCTGCCCTACGGCAAAGAGATCGACCGCTGTGCCACGGAAGGCGGAATGTTCCAAGCCATCAAATACTGCAATCCCAAGTACACCGCCTCGCTCAACAAGGTGCTGGATGCGCTGGAGCAGATGGAACTGGCGGAGCAGGCCGTTGAGGAAGATCCCGATGACGTGGACGAATTTGAGGAGGACGATTCCGATGAATAATCTCAACGATATATTCTTCGCACCGGCGGCCAACCAAGACCTGACCTATGACCAGGTGCTGGAGGATGTGCAGCGGTATTTTGCTGAGAATCATGCCTCCACCATTGCCGAGGCCGGTGAGGGCAACGCCGAACGGGCCACCACTCTGCTGAAAGAGCTGATGGTGCAGTACATTGTCAAGCGGAAATATGCCATTGAGGGACTGAGCTCTGAGGAGCTGTGCGAAAAGCTGTATGAGGACATGGCGGGGTACTCCTTCTTGAAAAAATGGATCTACCGCCCTGGCATCGAGGAAGTTAACATCAACGCATACAACGACATCGAGGTGATCGAGGCCGGCGGGCGCAGCATCAAAATCCCGGACAAATTCAGTTCTCCCCAGCACGCCATTGATGTGGTGCGCCGTATGCTCAACGCCTGCGGCATGGTCATCGACGACACCATGCCCAGTGTGGTGGGCTTTCTGGACAAGAATATCCGTATCTCTGTGGATAAAACGCCGATTGTGGACCCGGATGTGGGGATCAACGCCTCCATCCGTATCGTCAACCAGCAGACGGTCTCTGAGCAGAAGCTGCTGGACTCCGGAAGCGCCACGGCCGAAATGCTCCATTTTCTGATGGCCTGCATCCGGTATGGCGTCAGCGTGTGCATCGCCGGTTCCACCGGTTCCGGCAAAACCACCATCATGGCCTGGCTGCTCTCCAATGTACCCAACAACCAGCGCCTGATCACCATAGAGGAAGGCAGCCGTGAGTTCGATCTGGTCAAGCGGGACGAAAACGGGAAGATCCTGAATTCAGTCATCCACCTGCTGACCCGCCCCAGTGAAAATCCGGCGCTGAACATCAACCAGGACTTTCTTTTGGAGCGGGTACTGCGCAAGCATCCCAATGTTATCGGCGTCGGCGAAATGCGGTCTGCCGCAGAAAGCCTTTCAGCCGCAGAGAGCTCCCGGACCGGCCACACAGTCTGCACCACCATCCATTCCAACTCCTGCAACAGCACTTACCGCCGTATGATGACGCTGGCCAAACGGAAATACAGCATGGATGACGCGGTGCTCATGGAGATCATGGTAGAAGCCTATCCCATCGTGGTGTTTACCAAACAGCTGGAGGACCGCTCCCGCAAAATCATGGAGATTTTAGAGGGCGAAGATTTCCGGGATGGGCAGTTGATCTCCCATACTCTCTACAAATTTGAGGTAGAGGACAATGTAACTGACCAGAACGGAGAAGTCCGTGTGGTGGGACACCATCGGAAAATGGGTCTGATCTCCGACGCCTTAAAGAAACGGCTGCTGGACAACGGCATTTCCAACAAAGAGCTCCAGGAGTTCATGCAGCCCCCGAAGGAGGTGGATTAAAGGTTGCAGTGGATCTACATTATCTGCTTTGCGCTCATCAGCGCAGGCCTCCTGGCTCTGTTCCGAGTCCGGCCGGGCGACTTCATTGACGCTCTGTTCCGCTCTCAGCGCAAGGCGGCCACCCTGACGGATGAACTGAATGTTCTGATGGGAACGCCGGCCAAAGGATTCTTCAACCAGGATTATGAGTTGAAACAGATTTTGAAAGGCACCGGCCGGGCCGACCGCTATGAGTCGGTCAAGCGCCTGTCCCTTATCCTGTTTGCGGTGGGCGCCGTGCTGGCACTGCTGATCAACAATGTGTATATGGTGCCCATTTTGGGCATTGGGTTCTCTCTGGCTCCCATTTGGTATCTGCGCAGCACTGCCGCCAGCTATAAAAAGCATCTTAACGAGGAACTGGAAACAGCTATCTCCATCATTACCACCTCATATTTGCGTACCGAAGATCTGATTCGGGCGGTCAAAGAGAATCTGCCCTATATCAATGAGCCGGTAAAGGCCAACTTCGAGGCGTTTGTATATGAGGCGGAGCTGATCAACGCGAATATTACCAGCGCCATCAATAGCCTCAAGATGAAAATTCCCAACCGGGTATTCCATGAGTGGGCCAACATTCTGATCCAGTGTCAGTCAGACCGCTCCATGAAGAACACGCTGCCCACCATCGCCCAGAAATTCTCCGATGTCCGCGTCGTGCAGTCGGAGCTGGAGGCCATGATGCAGGGGCCGCGCCGGGAAGCTATCACAATGATGTTCCTGGTAGTCGCCAATGTGCCGCTGCTCTATTTCCTGAATGAAGACTGGTTCCATACCCTCATTTTCACGACGCCGGGGAAAATTGCCCTGGCGATTTGTGCGGCCATCATCCTTTTTGCGCTGACACAGATCATGAAACTGAGCAAGCCTATTGAATACGGAGGTGACGGCGCATGACCCTACTGGCTCTTGTGGCAATCATCTTCTTTGGCTTTGCCACCTATAATCTGACCTGCGCTTTCGTGGACATTCCCACCAAGCGCACCTCCCGGATGATGATGCTGGCCCGAAAGCAGCAGGGCACCAAGGCAGAAAAACTGTTGGATGTCTACATCGCAAAAATAGCCGGACTGATTGCCCCGTATCTGAAACTGGACAAGCTCAAACGGAACAAACTCCAACGGGCGCTGGACATTGCCGGCCTTGAGTTGACGCCGGAGGCCTACACGGCCAGAGCATGGGTCATAGCCGGCGGCGTGGGGCTTACCTCCATCCTGATGGTATTCATCATGCCGCTGCTGGTTCCGGTTCTGATCGGCCTGGCGGTGGCGCTGTGGTTCTCCACCTATTACAGTGTCTTTGACTTTGTAAAAAAGCGCCGTAAGCTCATTGAGGGTGAGATTCCCCGCTTTGCCTTGACGATTGGGCAGAATCTGGAGAACGACCGGGATGTGCTGAAGATCCTTACCTCCTACCGTCGGGTAGCAGGCAAAGATTTTGGCGCAGAGCTCGACCAAACGATTGCCGATATGAAGACTGGCAACTATGAAAATGCCCTCATTCACTTTGAGACCCGTATTGGCAGTCCCATGTTGTCCGATGTGGTGCGTGGCCTGATCGGTGTGCTGCGCGGCGATGACCAGCGGATGTACTTTAAGATGATCTGCTTTGATATGCGGCAGATCGAGCAGAACAACTTGAAAAAAGAAGCGGCCAAACGCCCCAAGAAGATCCAGCGGTACTCCATGATGATGCTCATCTGCATTATGATCATCTATTTGGTGGTGCTTTGCACAGAGGTCATGGGGTCTCTTGGCGCGTTCTTTGGCTGACAGGTATCCGTCCGTGTTCTGCCACGGGCTTAACATATACCCGCTCCTCCGGGAGTGATTCTTTGATGGAGGTGATGCCTTGTACTATAGCGGTTTCCCATAACCGCCGGTCTTTCGGCTGGCGCTCCCCTTGATCCAGGCCGGCCTGTTCTCAGGCCGGCCTTTCATTTACCGTCTGAACAGGAGAACTCCATGACGAAGAAACGATATATCCCGCCCAACAGCGAAGATGGGCAACGGCAGCGGTTCCACTGGCTTCTGCGCCAGAAACCGAAGGCTTATCCCGCCACGCCCCGCTCCAACAAAAACGGCCTGCTCAAACCGATTCGCCGTTCCTGAGCGGCCATAGACAAACACAATTCAAATATCACATTCACAGGAGGTAGTTCCATGAAGAAGTTTATGACGCATATCCACAGCAAGGCAGACGCCCTGGCCCTCCGGGCACGTATGGCGCTTTCCAACCAGCGCGGAGATTTTTACATCTCTGATGCGGTCAAGATCATCATCGCCGTCGTACTGGGCGCCCTGCTCCTGGCGGCTCTGACCCTCATTTTCAATGACACGGTGATTCCGAGGATCACGTCTGAGATCGAGGGTCTGTTCAGCTAAGTCACTATTGGCGGGGATCGGTTTGTGGATTTTCACGACCGGTCCCCGCCTTTATTTTTTCAGAAAACGACTACTGGAGGTAGAGGATGAAATCGTCCTGTAAAATTTACCCCTTTCTGCGGGCCGTCCGCGGAAACTGGCGCAATGCCATTTTTGTTCGCTGTGGATGCGACAGCTGTATGGATGGACGCCCATCTCCCTGTGCCGGTTTTCTGCTGGCTGTAGATGAGTGCGGACAGATCATGCTGCTGTCTGCTGAAACCATACACACCCTGACCGGTGAAGAAGTGGAGCCGTCCGAGTGCAGCGCCACATTGTCCCGCCGTGCTTTTGATTCCGCCTTTTCCAAATATATCGAATGGCATGCCCCAGACCCTGCCGCATGTACGCTCCTGCAGCTTTGCCTGCAAGCCGAATGCGGCCGGGATAGTTGATTTTTGCACGAAAAGACGCCATTGCGCCGTCTTTGGTGCGCCTTTGGAGGTGATGATTTTATGACGAAGCAAAAACAGATCAAATGTCCATACTGCCACGCCGGCGCGTCTCTTCGCCCGGCCAGCGTAGTTTATGGCTGTAACCGTAGGTCTCAGGGGAAGTTTCTCTATCTCTGTGATCGCTGGCCGGCTTGTGACGCCTATGTGAGCGCCCACGACCGGACACATCAGCCTATGGGGACGCTGGCAAACGGAGATCTCCGGCACAAGCGTATCTTGGCGCACCGGGCATTGGAACATCTGCAGCAGGTCCGCCACATGGAGAAGTGGGAGGCCTATGTCTGGCTTCAGGCTAAGCTGGGTTTGAGCGACCGGCAGGCCCACATCGGCCAGTTTTCAAACTGGATGTGCGATGAGGTGATCCGCCTCTGCCATCAGGCCGCCGCTCCTCTTGATGGCCTTCAGCCGGCAGCATGACAGGAGGAGGTGAAACCATGACCAGCCTTACAAAGCAGCAGCAGGAACTCGTTACCCAGAACCTATCGGTAGTACACTGGGTCATCTGTGATTACATCCACGTCAATCCCACCATCTGCGGTTTGGAATACGGAGACCTTTTTCAAGAGGGCTGTATTTGGCTCTGCAAAGCCGCAGCCACCTATGAGGACGATGGACGGGCACAGTTTGCCACCTATGCCAAAAAGGTGGTACGCAACGGACTGATCTCCTACTGTCGGGCCATCTGTGCGCGAAACAAGAACTTCAGCCGTCTCGTCATTGGAGAACACGGAGAACTGGCGGCAGACGGGGACACCTTAGACCCGCAAGCCAATCAATTTGACACGCAGGTATCGCTGATTGAAACGCTCTCTCTTTTGGAAGCCAGTAAGAAGGATTATGACGGCGTGGCCCGCCTCGGCATTGAGGCGCTTGCACTCAAACTCCGGGGGATGCGGATCACGGATATTGCGGAGCTCTACCATGTACCGCCCTCCCATGTGGGGGCGTGGATCTCTCGCTCAGTCGCTAAACTGCGCAATGACCCCCGTTTTCTGGAAAGCCTGCTTTAAATTTGTTGAAAACCACATCCTCTCCGCAGTAGAGGATATGTAAAAGGAGGCATTGATAAATGGAACAGAAAATTCTATATACTGCAATCGGCCGTCTGGAGCGGGAGACAAATAGCTGCGGCCGATCCTGCCCGGTCATCCGGCTGGGCGGGCAGCCCTATATGATGGATATGCAGGAGATGGTCGTTTGGACCACCCTGAACTGGCGGATTTCCAAACGAGAGGACATCTCGCTGCAGTGCGATAAGCTGGCGTCTTCCCTGGGAGATTGTGTCTCCCGCTCTTGGGATGCCTGCGTAAACCGACTGCTCACCCGCGGACTGCTGGTATCTGGCTGCGGTGAAACGGAGTACGATGCACTATATGATTTGCTGAGTTCCCTTGGCATCATTCCAACCAGCGGCTCTGTATTTGTGCGGTGCCTCTCTTTCGCCAAGCTGGTGCTGAGCCGCCGCGTCCCTATTGCGCAGGCGCTAAAGCTATTCCGAAAAGACCGGCGCACGGACTACGAGGCCCGCGTTATGCAGCTGGCCCGGCAAGCTCTGCTGTCCACTGCCGAAATCGCCAAGTGCATAGAGCAGGATGTTACCGTTCTTCCCAATGAACAGTTTTTGATGGAAACCGTGTATGGTGATAACGAAACCACATGCCACAATATTGCCAGCATCATGAAAAACAGCCGAAGCAGCCAGGCCGTGACGCTGGCCGTTGCCAACCTGTATTTACGCCAGCAAATCATTTTTGAGAGGATCAGCACATGAAAAACCAATGGAGCCAAATGCCCTTTGTCCTGCGGCGCAAGATCCTGCTGACATATCTGGCCGGCATTGCCAGTATTGCGGTCAGCCTTGTAATCTTCATTGCAACCGCAGACCACATCCTCCTGGCGCTGGGCGGGATTATTTTTGTCGCCTCCCTGGTACTGGGTAAAAGCCTGTGGAGCATCGCCGCCCGGGGCCAATACGAAGTGGTGGAAGGAATCTGCACCGGTGTCAGCACGCCCATGCTGCGGCGCTACCGCAAGATCCATCTGATGGATGAACTGGGCACGGAGCGCACTTTGCTGTTGAGCAAAACCGCCAAATTCCAAATTGGCGCCCGCTACCGTTTTTATTTCCAAAAGGGGAGTAGGCCTGCCATCGGCAACGACTATCTGGATGCCACTCTTTCCACCAACAATTTCCTGGGATATGAGGCACTGGAGGACACAGTTTCCCTTGATGGAGAGATGGAAAGCAGGAAGTAAATACCCCGGAATAAGAAATAGGGATACGGCACTAAAGTCATAGCTTCAGTGCCGTATCTCTCTATTTTTTTATTCTCAGCCGGTATCCATGTCCCCAAACTGTTTCAATAATATCGGCGCCCAACTTACGGCGGAGCTTATAGATCATACTGGAGATTCCGGTCCAACTGGTGTCAAAAGACTCTGCTGCAACGAATTCGTAAATCTGGCGAGCGGAAAACACCTGACCCGGTCGGCGAGCCAACAAAAGCAGAATATCGAACTCCATTGGGGTCAGCTTAACCGGCATACCAAACAGCCGTACCAAGTGTTGCTGAGGGTAAATTTCTAATGAATTCATCAATAGTGGCGCATCTTCGGAGGCTGACAGTGTAGAAAAACCCGAAATTGCGGAAAGTCCAGAAATAAGTTCTTCTAAAGCTTTCTCTTCATCATCACTGAAAGACAGTATTATAAGTTTTCCCAAAGCAACACCTCACGATGACTTTACTCCATCCGCAGACGCTCCACAATGCTGTGTTTTTCCAGATTGCGGAAGCACAGATACGGGATCAGCACAGCGAAGATCAGCAGGACAGGTGTACAGAGAACCAGAGGCAGCAGCGTAAAGCGGAAGGTGGTAAATCCGCCCTCCACCATGGCCCGAACCACCACTCCTACAGCCAGGCTGCTGAGCAGATATGATGCCGCCAAAGTCAATGCCGCATAGAGCAGTCCCTCGCCCACCAGCATCCGATTGAGCTGTTTCTTTGTCATACCCACACTCTGAATTACCGCAAACTCCCGCTTGCGGGAGACAATAGCTGTCACCATGGAATTGATGAAGTTCAGCACGCCCACCAGGGCAATTACCACACTGATCGCGTTGCCCATCACAGCAGAGGAACGGGTTTGCTCCTCATATTGCTGCGCCATAGACTGACGGGACGCCACTGGCAGGCTGGGATCGGTGGTATCCATATAATCGTCCAAGAATCCCTGCACCGTGTCGATATGTGCATCGTCCACATTCAGGAACAGTTTTCGGAGGGTGTGATCCGGCCATTGCTCCCGAAAGGTCTCAGCGGGGAGGATGAAGCTCAGATTGAACTTGTTGCCTGCCCCCTGCTGCACCGGCAGCCCGGTCACCGGATTCAACGGGTATACCACCGCCATCACTGTATAGGCACGGCCATTTAATTCCACGGCGCTTCCAGCCGAGGGAACCGGCAGCACAGGATATTCCGTTTCCAGTTCTACACTGGGCCCTACGGCAAGGATATAATTCCCACTGGCGAAATCCTCAGCGTCAAAACTGCCCTCTATCACATACTGCTCCTGGGTGATGGCCTCCAAGGGAATACCGTCCAAGCCGTACAGAATGGCAGAGCCCTCCCCGGTTTCCAGCGTATCCCGCAGCGCCTGCGCACCGGCGGTGTCGTAGGTCTCCCAATCGGCCAGCTTATCCTCTGTATAGAAAGCTGCCACATTTTCCAGGGTGCCTGCGTCCATCTGCCAATCGATTTGGGCAGAATAAAGGTGTCCGGCGGTCTCCACTCCCTCCTGGCTCTCCATCTGTACCACCAAGGAATCATTCAGAGTGGTGCCGTGGGGATCGTAATTGTTGATATAGTCCTCGCTGGTGGCATCGGACAGTTCAAAATCGGCCAGAATCAGGTCGGCCAGATATTTGTCCATATCAAAGGCGGCATTCTTGGAATAGAAGCTGCTCAGGAGTACCAGTCCCAGGGTCAGAGAGCAGATTACCGTGATAGTACGCTTTTTGTTGCGCCATAGATTCGCCCAGGACATGGAAAGAATGGACGCAGTACCGAGATGACGCTTGTGTTTCTTTTTGCTGGCGCCGTCGGCATCGCTCATGCGCAACGCCTCAATGGGCGACACCTTTCCCGCCAGCCTGGCAGGCCGCAGGCAGGAGATTAACACCGTCACCCAGGCAAACAGTGCAGAGCCGATAAAAATCACGGGGCTGATGGATACTACCGTTTCCCCCACCGCGGAGCCCATCAGGACAGGAACCAGCTGAGCGCCCAGTAACCAGCCCAGAATCAGGCCCAGAGGAATCCCAAAGATACAGAGTCGATTCGCTTGGCCGTAAATCAGTTTCTTCAGTTGCCTGGTGGTGGTTCCCAGGGTTTTCAGTTTGCCGTAAAACTGCACATCGGCAGTAACGCTGATCTGGAAGATGTTATAGATAATTAAATACCCAGCCAGGAACACCAATGCCATGCCCAGATACATGGGCAGACTCTCCTGTGCGGCCATAGCCCCCATCTCCGGGGTGTAGGCCAGATTTACATTGTATTCCAGACCAGTGAGGCCGGTATCTGCCAGAATGCGGTCCATGGTGGTCTCAATGTTCTGGTCGCTGGTCAGATTGACCTGTACCATATAGAGGCCCAGCACCTGGCCTTCATCGGTGGAGATGATGCCGCCAGTCATTTCATCGGCATAGGCCCGGCTCACCCAGGCCATGGAGGAATAACTGGACGCATTGCCCTCCCAGAATCCACAGAGGGTAAAGTCAGCGGTGGTCACTTCGTCGCTGTTCAGGTCCTTACGCCACTCCAGAGTGACGGCCTGGCCCAGTTCGTGGGGGATGCCCAGCCGGTCCAGCGTCATGGTGTCCAAGGCGATCTCATCCACCGCCTGGGGCATTTGCCCGGTGGTGGGGGCAGCGAAGGAGTGCTCGGCATAGGCATCGTTGGCCCATCGAATTTCCACCGACTGCCCAGCGAGTCCCCGGTTTTCTGCCGGTCCCAGTACAATACTGCGGCCCAACTCCTCCACATCCGGGTGTCCATCAATCAGGTCGGCCTGTTCCTCCGACAGCCCGCGCAAAGATACCTGTGCATCATAGCCAGTCTGGCGGAAGGTCATCTCCACCAGATTACGGCTCATGCTTTGGGTTAGGGTGAACAGGGTGGCAAACATCATGGTGGTCAGCAGAATCGCCAGAATCGCCACCAAATTCCGGCCCCGGTTGGTATGGAACATTCGCCTTGTCAACACTGGGATGGGACGAAAGATATTTTGCTTTTTCATGCTGCCCACCCCCTCACTGTGCTGCAATCCGCCCGTCCTCGATGCGGATCACATGGTCTGCCATGGCGGCGATCTCTGGGTTGTGGGTAATCATCACAATGGTCTGGTCAAATTCTTGGCTGGTCATTTTCAAAAGGCCAATCACATCGTCACTGGTTTTGCTGTCCAGATTGCCGGTAGGCTCATCGGCCAGAATGATGGAAGGCTTGCTGGCCAGGGCACGGGCAATCGCCACCCGCTGCTGTTGTCCGCCGGAAAGGTTGTTGGGCAGACTGTCCAGCTTCTTCTCCAGCCCCAGCAGTTTCACGATCCCCATAATGAACTTCTTGTCCGGCTTACGGCCATCCAGAGAGATGGGGAAAATGATGTTCTCCCACACACTGAACACTGGCACCAGATTATAGTTTTGGAAGATAAAACCAATCTGCTTGCGGCGGAAGATGGTGGCCTGCTCACTATTCAACTTGGCGAGGTCAGTATTTCCCACTTTAACGCTCCCCGCCGTAGGGGTATCCAGACCGCCCAGCATATTCAGCAATGTAGACTTGCCGGAGCCGGATGTGCCGATGATGGCGGTAAACTTGCCCCGCTCGATGTCCAAATCCACCCCATCCAGAGCATGGACCTCTGTTTCTCCTTTGCCATAGTATTTCTTCAGCCCGCGGGCCTGTAAAATTGTCTCCATACGAGGTTCCTCCTTCTTTGCTTGAGAAGTCTCTCCTTCTCTTTGCTCTTAGCATAGCAGAAGAATATCTCATTTCAGGTACAGCAAAGGTACAGTTTTGTAACATACGAGGGGAAGCGCAGAAAGCTCTTGCTTTCAAGATAAAATTATGATAAAATTATGCCATAAAGGAGGCGATTGTATGCTGAATATTCGTCCCATCTCGGATTTGCGAAATCACTTCTCTGAAGTAGAGGAGGATGTTTTGTCCAAGGGCGAGCCGGTTTTCCTCACGAAAAACGGTTATGGCTCCATGGTACTGCTCAGTCTAGAGCAATACGAACAGCTGACCAATGATGTGGAGCTTGCTTTGGACGAGGCGGATCGCGCCGCTGACCTCTCCGATACCCGCTATTCTGCCGACGAGGTTTTTGGTCGGGTAAGGAGGCGTATCCGTGAACGGAAAGCACTATAAACTAAGCATCCTTCCGCTCTTTGAAGAAGATCTGAGTGAAATTGTGGACTATATCACCTATCGGCTGCGGAATCCCGCAGCGGCTGAGCGGCTGGTCGATGATGTGGAAAATGCGATTCTGGAGCGACTCTCCTGTGCGGAATCTTTTGAACCGTACCATTCCTCCCGGGAGCGCCAGCATCCTTACTATCGGATTCAGGTCCGTAATTTCACCGTTTTCTATGTGGTAATCGGAAACACCATGGAAGTCCGCAGGATTTTGTATAGCCGCAGGAAGTGGAAAGATCATATCTAAGGAACAGCGCCCCTGTCCATCATACATGAGGACAGGGGCGCTGTTGTGTTGCTTAATTCTTGATTTACTCCACGGTGCCCAGCCGCTCCTGGATGGTGCCTTTGGTGACAAATCCCAGGCAGAGGAACGGCGTAGCCAGCGCCAGCACTGCTACCACCGGAAGGATTACCCAAAGGGGCAGCACATCAAAGGTGTAGACGGCCACCCAGGAGGTCTCCGCAATGACTCCGGGCATCACCCATAGGGCAAAGGTGAGCGTGGCCGGGATCAACACCGCCGCCATTCCTGCGGCGGAAACGGCGCCCTCCAGCAAAACCAGCCTGCGCAGCTGGCCCAGTGTCATGCCGAGGCTCTGATAGACAGCGAACTCTTTCCGGCGGCTCACCGTCTGGGTCACCAGCAGGTTGATAAAGTTCAGCACGGCGATGCCCAGCAGGACCGCGCCCACCATGCCGATGATCAGCACCATGTTGAGACGCGAATTCTCAAAGTTCTCCTGGTAGTCACTTCGCAGGGTGATGCTGATGCCCCGGTTGACGCCCTGCTCATATTGATTCAGAAACGCCTCGAAGGGCGCCTGCTGGCTGTGGTCGATGTCTACCGCCAGCTGCCGGTAGCACTGACCGGGGAACAGTTCATCAAAAACAGACAGGGGCACCAGATAGTAGAAAGTAAAGGAAGCCTCCGGGCTGTTGCTTCCCTCCAGATAGGTGTTGTCGTGCATCAGCGACCCCATCACAGTGAAGGTTTTCTCGCCCAGTTGCAGGGTCTCCCCCGCTTCCAGACAGGAAACGCCATCGTAATTCACCCCTCCGGCGATCACAGAGTCCCCGCTCTCGAATGCCGTCTGGTCAAAGCTGCCGCTGGTGAAGGGACAGTATTCCAGAATATAGCGAAGATATGCTCCATCCAGGCCCACTACAACAGCGGTATAGTCTCCACTCTCGGTAAACCGATCCAGGCCTTCCATCCAATCCGGGTAAGCGGCCTGTGACTCCTTCAGAGTCATGGTCTCATCGTAGGGCTGGTTGTAGTAGTCCACCACCCTCTGGTGCAGGGTATCGTCTGCCGTCAGAGTGACCTCCCGGCTTTTCAAGGCGCTCACCGAAGTGACCTCCGGGCGCGTTTTCAATTCGTCCACCATCTCCTGGGGAATCCCCTGGTTGCGTTCGTTGTACCGCTGGTAACTGGTGGCCGCCGAGGCGTCCGCAATGGAGTAATCCCAGGGGGAGAAAGCGGAGAGGTACAGATCCTCCTGCAAACTCACATACTGCATCCGAATATCGGTCAGCAGCAGCACCGCCAGGAGCATGATCAGCACGGCAAGGGCCCCGCGGCCCTTGCTCTGACCCAAAATCCGCAGGGCCAGCCGGGGCAGCGTCACCATTCCATTGTCCGAACCGATGCTGTGACCGATGCGGGGCGTATTCTCCCGCATGGTCTGCGCCGGCGTCATCCGGGACAGACGCCAGGCGGGCAAAAGATAGGCCAGCAGCACAGTGCCAAGGGTACACAGTGCCGCCAACACAAAGGGAATCCAACTGAGGAAATAGAAGGCCGGGTTCTGCTCCATGCCCACCACCACCCGGGGCGTGATGGCAAGGTCCAGCCCAAACCCAATCAGGAAGCCGGGAATCAGGCCCAGCGCCGTCACCGCAATCCCCTTTTCCAACAGATAGCGCCGCAGCTGGCGGGGCGTCAGGCCCAGGGCTTTCAGCCCGGCCAGCCAGGTCCGATCCTGCTGGGCGGTCACCTGCACAATGGCAAAGACCATCAGAAAGCCGCACAGAAGGACCAGAAGCGCCGGGGCGTAGTAGGGCTGGGCCTGTTGGCTGGCAGCCTCCATCCGGGCATCGTTATAGGCCAGGTTGGTGGTAAAGGGCAGTTCTGGTAAGCCCTGATCCGTCAGCAACTGGGCGGCCTGAGCCTCCAGATTCCGGGGCTGATGCAGGGTAACACCCAGAGTTAGATTGGCGGTGGTTTCCCTGTCGTAGTCGGGAACTAGGGCCTTTGCCGTATCCGCTGTGATCCAGGCGCAGGCCTCGGTGAAGTTGGTGGGACTTGCCCACCAGCCGCACAGGGTAAACTCGTCTGTGTGTGTCTGCCCCACAGCGTCCGTCCATTCCAGCGTTACCGACGCGCCGATCTCCTTCAGCACCCCCAGGGAGCCCATGGTAAACTCGTCCAGTGCGATCTCTCCGGGCTGTTGGGGGAGGCTGCCGGTGGTGGGGATGGACAGGACCGTTTCCGCATAGTCCTGGTCGGTCACCGCCAGCTTCACCAGCCGCTGGCCCATCATGGGATCGGACAGGACGCCCACCGTACTCAGCCGGACGGTGCTTTTCACATTGGGATGCTGGGAAAGCAGATCCGCCTGATGCGCCGTCAGGCCAGTGTAAAGAATGTGGCTGGTGGAGCCGTAGGTGTACTGGTAGTTGAGCAGGTATGCGCCCTCTACTGCTCCTCCCAGCAGAAAGACAAAGGTATAGAGCCCCGCCACCAGAGCCACCGCCAGGGCAAGCACCGCATTTTTGACCCGGTGAAAGCAGAAATCCCGTCGGGCCAGGGTCCAGCAGACCTTCAGATTGTTATTTGCTAACATGGTCCGGCCTCCTTTAGTCGTGGAGGCGGCCATCCTCGATGCGGATGACCCGGTCAGCCATTTGCGCCAGCTCCAGATTGTGGGTAATCATCACCAGGGTTTGGTGATAGGTCTCCACTGACAGCTTCAGCAGGCCTAGCACATTCTGGCCGGTTTTGCTGTCCAGGTTACCGGTAGGCTCATCGGCCAGCAGGATGGAGGGCTTGGCAATCAGGGCGCGGGCAATGGCCACCCGTTGCTGCCCACCGCCAGAGAGTTCCCCCGGATAGGCGTTCAGCCGGTCGTGCAGGTGCAGCAGCTCCATAATCTCGTCAAAAAACACGCCGTCCGGGGTGGAGCCTGCAAGACTCAGGGGAAACAGGATGTTCTCCTTCACGGTCAGGGTTGGGACCAGGTTGAAGTTCTGGTAAATAAAGCCTACCTTGCTGCGGCGGAACACGGCCAGTTCCTTTTCCTTCAGGCCCCGCAGATTCACGCCGTCCACGATGATCTCTCCCTCATCGGGGATATCCATGCCGCCGATCATATTCAGCAACGTGGTCTTACCAGAGCCAGACGCCCCGATGATGGCGGTGAATTTCCCTTTTTCAATGGCAAGGTCGATGCCGTCCAGGGCTTTCACTAGGCTGTCGCCCTTGCCGAAGTATTTCTTTAGATTATGTACGGTAACAATGTCCATGGGTGGATTCCTCACTTTGCTCAACTCAATAAATAGACTGAAAAGGTGGTGCCTGTTCCAACCTTTGATTTCACACTGATATACCCCTTCTGCCGGATGATGATGCCGTTGGCAAGGTACAGTCCCAAGCCAACGCCCTCCTGTGCCGCCACCTCTTGAGCACGGTAGAACCGCTGGAACACATCGTTATAGTGCTCCTCTGGGATGCCGATTCCAGTGTCAGTAATGTCTACCCGGGTGTAAAACTGCCAGGGGCGCACGGTGACCATTACTTTGCCGCCTGCCGGAGTATATTTCACGGCGTTGTCCAGAATGTTGCCGACAGCCTCCGCCGTCCATTTCGGATCATGCTGCACCGTGATGGCTGGATCGCATTCTGCCGACAGGTCGATCCCCTTGGCCTCCGCCTTTGCCCATACAGTGCTCATAGCTCGGGCAATGGTGTCGGAGAGATGGGCTTCCTCCATGTGTAGGGTAAATGTTCCGGTCTCCAGCCGGGACATTTTAATGAGCGACTGCATCAGAAAGTCCAGCTTGTCAATCTGACCGTCCATCGTCGCCAGAAACTCCGCCCTCTTCTCCGACGGTAGATTGTGGCCCCGCAGGATGCCGGTGAACATCTTGATGTTGGCAATGGGCGTCTTGACCTGGTGGGATATGTCGCTTACCAGACTTTGAACAGTCTCTTTGTCCCGCTGGCTCTGACGCTTGCCCTCACTCATAATGTCAAAATACTGCATCAGCTTGCCTTGCACCTTTGCGGTCAGGCTGTCCTCGTAGGGCTGATAGCCCTCCACCGCCCGGCCGGACATGAGCGCATCCAGTGTCTCGCACAGGTCGTCGGCAAACAACGATACCTGCCGTCGTTGATACCAAGCCCATAGGCCAACCACTAGGAAGATGGCTACACACAGGGCCAAAATTCCGTAGCGCACCGATGCCCGGGGAACCGTCTGCCACAATACCCACACCAGGGCGGCAAACAATGCAGCCGAGAGTAATACCATTCCCACACGCAGGACGCTCATCCAACGCTGCTTCATGACTTGCCTCCTGTCCAGATGTAGCCCATGCCCCGCACAGTCTTGATATAACTGTGCTGCTCGTCCTCAATCTTGGACCGCAGCCGGTTCATGGTCACCGTCAGGGTGTGATCATCAATGAAGTTTCCCGCGCTGTCCCACAGACGGTCCAGCAGCACCTGCCGGGTAAGGATCTGTCCACTATGTTCCGTGAGGGTCTTGAGCAACTTATATTCATTTGGGGTGATGGCGAGTTTTTCCGCTCCTCGCTGGGCGGTGAGGGCGGTAAAGTCCAGGGTCAGCCATCCATCGCTCCAGCGGTCGGCCTGTGCCGCAGGCTGCTTTGCTCCCATCCGGCGTAGTGCCACCTCTATCCGGCGCAGGAGGATCTGCATATTGAAGGGCTTGGTAACATAGTCCTCGGCACCCATATCAAATCCATTCAGCACATCCGCCTCCAGGTCATTGGCGGTCAAAAAGATCACCGGCAAATCAGACTGCTGCGCCTTGATTTCCCGGCACAGATCAAAGCCGCTGCCATCTGGCAGGTTCACATCCAGCAGAGCCAGATCAAAGGCATCGCCCACCAGCAGCTGACGGGCCTTTTGGCAGTTATAAGCGGCCACGGTGAGATAGCCCTGACTGTCCAGTTCAAAGCAGAGGCCGGCACTTAAAGCAAGATCGTCTTCTAAAACTAGAATTTTGTTCATCTTTTCACTCCAAAACACGCGATGTATTCAGTATAGCAAATTCTGCGCTCTGTGTAAAAGGAAAGTTGATCAGAGAAGATCATCTCTATCGTGCAATGCCTTTGCAAGCATCTTCCAGCTTTTATTGCCGGGAACGCAAAAGCGAATTATGCCTTCTTTTTTCAAAAAGTTTGATCAATTTGCAGAAAAAGCGAAGCTTTTTCCTATTTAATAAGTAGAACACTGAAAAAGGAGGTTTACCCCCATGTACAAGCCACACACCATTGAGCAATTCAAAGTCCAGCAGTTTCTGGAACACACTTTTGCCATCGACCACTTTCTGGTTTCTCCACTGTCCCGTACCGCACTCATGCTGGAGGATAAAAACGGTGAACGGATCGCCTTTTCCTTCTCGGATAATGAGGTCCGCGAGATCCCAATTCCCCCTGCCGCAGATTTGGAAAAGGTAAAGGCCTTCATCCGCCAATTTCATGCGCTCGACCCTAAGCCGCATCTGCGCACCTTTGAAGAAATCACCCGTTGGTGGCTGGACCATCCTAATCCGCTGACTTACCAGCAGGCCCTTGGGCTGTCGGACGAGCTCTACCACCGCTTTCTCTCTCATCCCATGATTGACGATGAAGACGCATGGCGCATGGCTTCGTCCGGTCTTGTCTCGGAGGATGGTTATCGTGACATCCAGCTCTGGTATTTTAACGGCAACTCTTTTACCTGCTGGCTGGGGCCGCTCGGTGTGGACGGAACCGGCAATTTATACGCCCTGACCTTCAACTATGGCACGCCCAGGGCCAGGGAGCTGAGATTCTATCTGTTGGACGATTACTACCGCGACATGAACCACATATTGTAACTCGCTACGGCGAAATATCTATATATAGTATTATACCGCTTGACAAACGCAAGATATAGTGTTACACTTAGTTTGTAATTGATTTTTGTGCGTTCCCCATGTGGGATACAGACTAAGCTTCTGTACCGCAGATTAAAAATCTGCATTGCACACGCAGTCAAGGTTGTATGCTGTATCAAGTGTCAGTGGTATTGCCGCGCCCTTTCGGGGCTGGTATCTGCTGGCACTTTTTATATATAGATATTAACGCCAGAGGCGAAGAAAGGAAGTGTTATGGCACAAATCGTTGTATTTGGCCGAGTCATGCACGAGCTTGTCCCGAAAGAGGGCCAGTCAAAACAGCAATATGTCTGTTTCGACCTGATGGAGCGTTCCGGCAACACCCCGCCGGACTACTACCAGGTATGGGCCCGCGGTGACGATGTTACCCGGCTCATGCGGCTCAAGGTCAAAAAGGGAAGCATGATCTGGCTCACCGGATCGCAAAAACTGGTGGATGTTCGCCAAAAGGACGGAACCACAGTCAAGAAGCTGAAAATATGGCTGACGGACTTTGGATTTCTTCCTGGGCAAACCTCCAGAGCGAAGACTGAATGTGAGCAGCATGACTCCGACACAGCGGCAACCGCTCCAGCGCCTTCCGAGGTAATGGACGGTGACCGCGAATCCCTGCCGGTATAGATCCGGTGCTGTAAGAGGGACCGTATCAAGTTTTCAGAATGAACTGAAGCTTGGTGCGGTCCCTCTTTTTTTGTTTTCAGGCAAAAATCGAAAGAAAGGACGGTAACCACATGAGTAATGACAAGGGACTTTTGAGTGGCAGCATTACGATCCTGATAGGTGCTGTCATCGCTATCATGGCTCTGGTTCGCGGGCCCTGGCAAGCATGGCTGTTGATTGGGGTATTCACCCTCTGGGGGCTTTGGATCGTGCTGATCCTCCTGCTCCCGTATATGCAGCAGGCCAAGCGCCGCCGCCAGCGCCAGCATCGAGAGCGTCAGCTCCATGCCGAGGGCATCGCACAGAACACCTTTACGGTGCCGGAAATTGAAGCACCAGTACCGGATGATCTGCTGCTCCGCTATGCCAACCATCGGATTCTGACCTATCTGCGTTCATCGTTTTCCAACGCCTGCTTCGAGTGGTGTGAAAAGCGGCCAGTGGATCTGATCCGTGGAAATGGTACTGGGCGCATCCGCCTTTACAATGTGGAGGCGTTTGACCACGCCGACATCACATTTGGCAAAGACGCAACGATCCGTTGTGACCTGCTCAAGATCGTGCCGCTCACCAAAGCAGGGGCGGAGCAGGACGAACAGGCCGACATTCCGCCCAACAAGCAGCCCGTCGATCCGCGCATCTGGTATGAAAACAACGGGCGCACGGTCATGGAAACGCTGATCGCTGACCTGAACTCCCGTGGGCACAGCAAGCTCACGCTGAAAGAAAACGGCGATATTTGCATTCAGCAGGGCGAAGAGCTTGTTCCGCAGGAACACCTCTCCAATTTTCCGGCAAAGGTCTATTGGCCTCGTCTGGTGGAGGTGCTGGAGAGCAATGGTCTGGCGGCTGAAACAACGACACAGGGCATTCAGGTCTCCTGGTGACCACTATTGCTGCAGGAAGGAAGTGAAATAATATGAAATCTGGGATCAGTCTTGTGGACATGGCAAAGGAGATCCAGCGCCAGGCCGACTTAAAAGCCGACTATGCGCTGGACACCCGCAACCTCAGTCTGGAGCCGTATGGCTCGAAGCTGTATCTCAATGCCTATGACCAGCCCGGTGTCCCGGCGCTGGAGCCGTTGGAGATCAATTCCATCGCCCACCGGCAGATCGGTACCCACCTGAAAATTCCGGCGTCCTACTATGACAAGATGCTGGAGGAGTATCCTGAACTGCTGGCGCAGAACGTGAACGCCTGGTTCCAGCGCGATCCCTCCGTCCGTTTGGTTCGGACCATCGGAGGTACGGCGCGTGCATTTCTCAGTACCCGCTACCGGCGTATTGACAATCTGGATATTGCGGGCATTGTCCTCCCTGTCCTTCAGGACATGGACGGGATGCATTTCGAGAGCTGCCAGCTCACCGAGAGCCGTATGTACATCAAAGTGGTCAATACCCGCCTGGAGGCTGAGGTCGTGCCTGGTGACATCGTTCAGTCCGGCATCATCATCAGCAACAGTGAGGTGGGCCTCGGCTCGGTGAATATCCAGCCATTGGTCTACCGCTTGGTGTGCAGCAACGGCATGGTGGTAAACGATGCGCAGACCCGCCGTAACCATGTGGGGCGTGTCAACGAGGTATCGGAGAATTACCAACTGTACTCGGATAAGACACTGGAAGCTGAGGACAAGGCGTTCGCCATGAAGATCCAGGACACTGTTCGGGCCGTGGTAGATGAGGTTCGCTTTACCCGTGTGGTCAACATGATGCGGGAAGCCAAGAATGCTCGCATGAATACTGTCGATGTTCCTGGCATTGTGAAGCTCGTCAGCAAAGATTTCCATATCACGGACGATGAAAGCTCCGGTGTTCTGCAGCGGCTGATCGAAGGCAATGATCTGACTTTATATGGTCTGTCCAACGCCGTGACCCGCCACAGCCAGGATGTCCAGGATTATGACCGGGCGACTGCTCTGGAAGGCATTGGCTACAACATTCTTTCCATGCCGGCGCGGCAGTGGAGCCGAATTAACCAGATGGCCGCTTAGACGGCTGCCATCCATCTAAATTTGACAGGAGGAACGAACTATGTACGAACAGAACACTTCTATGATGACCGCAAACGAGCAGAACAAATTCATGCTCCCGGCAATGGTGGATGGGGATTTCAGCAGTGACGAGATCGCGGAGGACGCGGACGGCCTGCAGATGATGAGCTTCCAGCGGGTCAAGATCCCCGCCGGCGGCGCCCTGCAGTTTGAGATCCCTACGGAGGACCCCGACAACCCGGACTACGCCCGGACGCTGGAGGGCGTCATCCTCTACAATCATTCCGCCTATACCCTTTGGCCGGAAGGCAGCGAATACGATGAGGACACCAAGCCCCTCTGCTCCTCTGTGGACGGCAAGACTGGTATTGGCGAACCGGGCGGCGCCTGCGCCACCTGCCCGATGAACGCATACGGTTCGGCTCGGGACGGCGGCCGCGGCAAGGCATGCAAGAACATGCGGGACATTTACTTGCTGCGCAGCGGCGAGTATATGCCTCTGCAGATCTCTCTGCCGCCCACCAGCATTAAGCCGTTCAAGGAATTCTTGAACAGGGCCTTTGTCTACCGCCGGCGCGCCACCTATGGCAGCCTGATCCAGATTGCGCTCAAGAAAGAGAACAATGGCAACGACTACAGCGTCGCCACCTTCCGCCTTGTGCGCGACTTCCAGGGTGATGAGCTGGCTCAGATCCGCGCCTATGCCAATGTCTTCAAGGAGCAGATCAAGGCCATCAACATCCAGCGCGCCCTGATCAATGAGGAGCAGCGCACCAGCGACTGCGACTATGTGATCCCGGAATCTGCGACTGCGGCGCCGGGCCCGGACGGAAGCTATGTGGTCGGGGAAGTCAACGGCGACTATGAGAAGTTGCCGGCGTAACTGTTTTTGTTGCGGCGATGCCGCATGAAATGTCAGCAAGGGGATACCTTCGGCTCAGGCCGGGGGTATCCCTTTTTTCATTTTAGAATGGAGGAAATAAGATGTTAAGCGAAGTACCGTTGACCAAAGAACAGCAGGAGTTTGCTGCAGAGCACCACGGCCTGGTCTATAAATTTCTCAATGACAACCATCTGCCGGAGAGTGAATTCTATGATGTGGTCATTTTTGGCTATTTAAAAGCTGTCCGAGACTATTTTTCAAGAGAATCACTGCAGAAGTATTCTTTTTCGACGATTGCCTGGAAGACAATGTATCGCAACTTGTCGAACTATTATTTAAGTCAAACACGACGTAAGCGTAATGCAGAGGTCATCAGCATCCATCTGGGCCTGTACCCGGACGGTGTTCCGCTGGAGGAATTACTGCCGGCTCAAGACCGTGTGATGCAGGAATTTGAAATGCAGCAGATGCTCCATGAACTGGCCGCCCATATTTCTGAGCAGCAGATGAAGATCGTCCGCATGAAGGGTTACGGCTATGGCATCAGGGAGATCTCCCGCCACGAGAAACTACCGATGAAACGCATCCAGGAGCTCCTTGAGGAAGCCCGCACCGTGTTTCTGCGGTTATGCCACGAGTGATCATCGACTTATTTTGAATAGAATGGAGGTCGAATTATATGACGAAATCAAAGAAATCCATTGTGATGCGCGGAGCTCTTCTGCGCCCTCTGGCGCTTGGGCAGAGCGCCCTTCTTCACGCGGGCGGTAAGATCTACCATACTTCCCGTGTGGTTGCCGTCCATGAGCAGTCGGATGACCTGGTGCGCTTTGAAACGCTCAATTCCATCTACTGCCTCTCCATGTCCCCTTTTCCGCTGGCGGCCTGCAACCCGCTCCCGATGATGAGCTTGGCCGCATGTGCGTAAAGCGGTTGTAAGATGACACGGGGACAACAGAATTTGTCCTATATGTTTTGGGCCGTGACGGATCTCCCGTCACGGCCTTTTTCGGAGGATTGCCATGGATAAACAAGAAACAATGGCGGTGTTGGTCCACACAAAAGACGTTGTTAACTATCAATGCCGCAAATGCGGTCAATGCTGCCGCCATATTGAGAACAGTGTGATGGTGGAAAGCCTGGATGCCTACCGGCTGGCAAAGTATTTGCGTGACCGAGATCCCAGCATCTCCACCATAGATGAAATGCTGGCCCGATACTGCGAGCCCATGCCGCTGACGGATACTTGCTTCCCCATTTTTACACTGAAAACCACCGGACCGGATGATTCCTGCATTTTCTTGAAAAACGGCCTGTGCAGCATCTATGAAGCGCGTCCCCGGACCTGCCGGCTTTACCCTTTTTCTGTTGGGCCTGGCGAGCGGGGCCATGATTTTGAATACTGCCTCTGTTTCGACAGCAATCAGCAATATCATTTCAGCGGTGGGAAAGTCTCCGTCAAAGACTGGTTCTATCACAACTTCCCCAGACTGGACAAAGAATATTTGAAACAGGAGTATGCATCCATTGCAGAAATCGGAAAACGGATGCGCTCTATTGATCCAATGCTAGATAAACAGGTAGTCTTTCAGGTGATGTTTTACCGCTACTATAACTTCGATTTGGATGCGCCATTCCTCACTCAGTACGAGCAGAACACCCGGCTGCTGCTGGAGCGGCTCCGGCGGTTCGAGTTGGAAAGGTAGGATGCCGCTATGATTTATGCGTTGGAGCATCTGACCCTTCAAGGGCCGGAACACCCACAGCGGTGTCAATGGAAGCAATATGCTTTCTGCGCCAACAAAGCCCTTTTAGAACGAATCCGGCTGAAACAACCCCATCCGGAAAAATGGCGTGTCAGGCTATCTGTACAGCAAAGTAAAAAGAAAGCAGCATAGGAGGCTATCTATGGAGCAGAAACATTATTTTCCGCCTCTTTATGGCGGTGTGGATTGCGGAAAATGCGAAGTGCAAAATTGCTGGTGCCGAGGGAAATACCAACGGAACCGGCGTGATATGACTCACACATCCGGAAGATGCCCCAGACTACCAGACCTAAAAGGTTTTGTGGAAAAGGAAGAACGTGAGCTGTATAAATCGACTTTTATGCTCGTACATGCAGAGTGTGGTGCCGGCGGTCTGCATTTGACGCTCACGATCCCCGGTCACAAGAGAACTCGGAAGGTCTACCAGACCAAAAGCGGATACTGGTACTGCAACTTGACCAATGAGGAAGGGCATTCTGAACGGCAAGTGCTGAATTTGGAGGGTTACCAATCCAAAGATGATATTTTACAGCACATGAAAAGCCTTCGGACCGATTACATCATCCTGCGATGCAGTATGGAAGGCTTTACTGTCTAAGCTGTTCCGAACCAGCCAAGGAATCTGCCGCTATTGGCGGCTTCACATAGACCGCCGCAGGCTCCAAGCTGCGGCGGCTGCTTATCGACAATAGGAGGTGTCAATTTTTTGAATTTCCACGAAACAAAATATGGGCATATATTTTACGAGGTCCAGCTGCCCAGGCTCATCAAGGCGCTGGAGAGAATTGCTGATGATCTGTCCAAGTCCTCTTCCTCTATGACAGGCGGTGTGACGGTTGACCCCAACTTCCTGCACGATCTTTATTTTGGCGAATATGAGCCGAGCGTGTTTACAGAACAGAGCGTAGAACAGCGGGCGCTTGACCGCAGGGTTTCTGCCGCTGAGCAGGCGCTTCAGCAGATATTCGCCGGTATTCCTGCGGCCGCAGCCGCTTTTGAGGCCTACCAGCTTGCCGTCAGCGAACGCAACGGCGCCACGGTGGAGCAGGCGTTTGAGTCCGGCTATCAGACTGCTGTGAACATGCTGGCGGCCGGACTTATGCTGCCTGGAAGCAAACAGGATGCCGAAATTCCTCTTACCACGCAGGAACTTCGGAAGATGGATGGCGAACAGGTCTTTTGCCTCGATATGAACGAGGATGTCAGGGTTGTAGCCCGCAAAAAAGGATTTATCCAGATCACCAATGACAAGGAGATCCACCGCATAGTAGGCCTGACCTTATATCGACACCGGCCGAGCTGGTGCCAATAAAATCCCAATGAGCGCGGCGGAGGATATAGCATGAAAATCTCCGAAGATGAAGCCAGGCGATTCCTTGAAAGCCTTTTGCCGATGCAGGAAGCAGAACAACAGCTTCTCTGTCCGAGGTGCGGTCGCAATGAATTATACACTGGGAAACACTCTTTTCTAAACCCTTTGAGCAGGTACGCTCATGTGCATATCTGCGAAAGGTGCTGGATGGATGAGGCGTTGAGAGAGATCGACAACGATCCTGTTCCCTTGACTATTTGGAGCGCGGTTTTTTCTTTTGTTATGAGCGGCAAAGCCCCTCCGACAAATAGCTCCCATCAGGACAGCGACGCCCCACAGGCTTTATAGGCTGGAGATAAGCACAACGGCTGGCAGACTTTGTTTGGCACAGTCTGCCAGCCATAATTTTTACGAGGTACTGAGGATATGAATCAGGAGAACTATAAGCTGCCCGGAGGAGTAGAATTCTCTTCCATTACCTATGAGGACATCCTCTGGCAAACCGGTGTGTTCCGCTATGAACGAACAGGCTCTGGCAGAGACAAAAAAACTTTTTACTGGAACGCTGTAAAAACCAAGCTGGGGGAAATCGAAGAAAAAAACTGGTGCAGATTGGCGGAGGCCCTGATTGAGCGAGAAAATGAGACACAGCTGCTGAAAGACCTGATCCAGTGGTGCACTGAGCACAACTATGTCAAGGCTTCTGCTGCTGAGATACGAAAAGATGCCCTGCAGCTCCATGTGGCCAGATTCTTCGATGATCCGCAATGGATCGACTTTATCCCATTCAACAAAAAATACCGTCCAGAGGTCTTGGAGACCGCCAATATCGTTTTTGTGCGAAATGAGTGCTGTCAGAAGGTCGGTCCCGTCACACAAGAGCAAATTGACCGCTCCCATGCCGGAACCATCGCTTGCCCTTTTTGTGGGAGATGGAGCAGGTATATCGTCTTAGGGACCCGGCTCCGGCCAGAACCACTCGATCCTTGCTGGGACTGTGACTGTAATGACCCTGATATGGGCTGCACCATGCCCAGCATTGATAAAAGCTACGCCTGCCCCCTGGGCAGCACTGATGATAAGCAAATGGAGGTGTTAGATGAGTAGATATTTGAAGCCGCGGGATCATGGCTATTTGATGGAAGCGGCAGCCTGCACGAAAGTGCTTCGAGATCTGCACCGCATAGAGGCTAAATTTGCCCGGGCGGTGGAGAAAGAAGGCGATGCCCGGCAGGCTGAATTTAAAAAAGTGATGCAGTACCGCAACGAGCGGGAGATCCAGGATGATTTCGGCTGGGGCTTCATCACCGAAGCCCAGTATGACCGGTATCTGCTTCTCTTCCAGCAGGGGCAGGCTGCTATGGAGCAGCTGCCTCCGACAAAGAACGAACTTGCCATGCGTCTGGTGCGCCGCATCATCGCGGATATTGACAGGGACCGCCGGGAGTGGGAATTTTCTGCTCTCTCCCCGGAAGATCAGCAGGCGGAACTGGCGCGCGCTGAGCAGGCAAAAAAGGCATGGAAACAGAAAATTGCGGAATTAAAGCGAAAGCGCGGCATCATTGAGGCCAGCGAGGCACAGGAGGAAACATGATGGAAACTTTATGCGAATTGGCCTTTGAACGGGCCGTAGAACTGATCCGGGACAGGCCGCAGGTCTACTATCGGCATGGCGTATGGAATGCGTATTATCAGAGAAGCACAGCCGATGTGATCACCTCGATCATGCGCAGCGGCTATGGGGCCGATGTTTATGAGAAGGATGGAGACCTGTATGTTTCTGTTCCCGCCGACTGCGATATGTGGTAAAGCCGCAGCAAATGCAGGGAGTCCCCGCAAGGATGCTCCCGACATCTTCAACGGGCGCTGCCCCATTCGATCAAGGAGGGCGATAAAGGTGATGCAAATCTCTATTGAAAAGAAACTCAAAAATATCAGGAAACCAGCCGTTTACAGCATCGTCAAACGGTCTGTTGGTCATTGGCAGGACCCGCCCAAGAGTCTTCAGGCATATCGTTCCTATTCCGCCGCCCATTTTCATGTTTATGAGCGGTGCCGTCATTTTCGGCGCGGATAGCGAACATATCTTGCCGATGAAAATTGGGCAGTCTTCTGATTCAATTTTTTAAGGAGGAGTTGCTATGATTTACAAAGAACCGGGCGAGAAGCTCATGTATGAAAACGCCGCCTACATAGTAGGTGGGCGCGTTCTCGCCAATGAGGCAAGTGAGTATGATGGACTCTTTGGGCGCATCCTTGAGATCCGCACAGGTGATGACCGGGAAACCGAAAATGATACGCCGGACATCTATTGTGCCTTTGATCCGCCGCCTCTTTCTGCCGCCCGCGCTGCGCTGGAGCAGACCTTTTCTCAACTCTATGATACGCCAAAGCGCGTGGAAGAGCTGGGGCTGGATCTGGTCATCATGGCGCCTGAGATGCTGACGCCCCTCGCCGTCCCGGAGCAGGAATACGCTCAGGCAGACCTCTATGTGGTCGTATCACACTGGGCCACAGATGGAGAATTTGGCTCCTATGAAATCCCGTTCACCAATTTGGTGGACGCTCGGCGGCAATTCCATGATGACTTAACCGCTGAGCTGAACGACGGCTGCATCGAGAAGTGGCGTGAGAACAGCCAGTTTGTAGAGGAGGAAACTGCAGAAAGCTACGAGTGCTATCTGGATGGAGAATACTGCGAGAACCATTTCCTGATTGCGGTTGAGAAGCGGTCCTTGCCGCTGGCTCCCCAATTTATCCGTACTGTGGCCACGATTTATGACGATGAATGCGCACAAAAGGATCTTCTTGAGAAGGCTGGGAAACTGCCTGAATATCTGGCGCTGACGGAGGCGCAGAAAAAGCAGCTGCTCCAAGACGAGGATATTCGGGGGCGCATCAACCACTATCTGGGGCGCTGCGATGCCTATTGGGATTGTTATTGGGACGCAGTATCCGAGGCTGCACAGGAACTTTTACGGAACTATCATTTGTAAACGGCCTCTACATGGGTAGCAGGCTGGTAATCTCTTGGGAAAGGGAGGAACACTATGGACGAAAAAGAATTGCGCAAGACACTTGAAATTCAGTTGGATACCCTCCGGCGCAACTTGGAGGTCGTATCGCTGGACGTGCTGAAAACAAAATACAAAAAGCCTTATGATGAACTGCGGGAAAAGATCTGCAAGGCGGCCACAGCATACACTCGTCATGTGGCCCTGAGCAATATCCGCATCAGGCATAGCCTGTTTGATGAAGCTAAAACCTATATTGATGCGGCGATTCAGCAAACGCAGTGCCTGAAAAAGATTTCTAATGCAGCCTTCCAGCGGCAGGATATGGATGAGATCGAAGCATTGGCCCACACCTTGCGGGGAGAGATCGAGCAGTCCCTTCACTATTTCTACCTACAGCACATGTGCCTGCTTGTTTCTCACGAATGCATCAACGATCCCCAGAAAGTCCCGGAGATCTATAACAAGGCCACCTCTTGCATCTGGCGTGACGGCGCCTGGCAGCCGATGGAGGATACCGGAATGGACCTCTTGCTTTCCGCTCCCGTCATCCATGAATTGCCCCCGGCGGATGAAGCGGATAAAGCCGCATGAAAATGCCAAGGTGTCTAAACAATGATTGGCCTTTCAAACTCCAGGCAAAGATTCATCTCCATTGCAAACGGCGATGCGGGTGAGCAGGAACTGCATGACTGGATCATTCGGCACCTAAAAGCGCCTTCCGACTGATTAGCCGGCGCAACTGGATATACTTTTTTCAACAACAACTGCCTTGCCCTCTGGCAAGGGCCACTTTTGAAAAGGGACCGACAAACAGCGCATTTGCTGTTTGCCGGCCCTTTTGCTTTTTAGAGAATGTCATTGTCTGAAGAAATTAACAATTACTATGGAGGGATCTGCAATGAAAAGAATTCAACTTACTTTTCTGTTTGAGGACACCGGCTTCTGTAAAGATGTGTTCCGGTCTGTCAGCCAGCCCCACTACTACTGCAATCGTGATATGGTAGACGGCACCTGGTACACTTCTACGCCGGATTGCTATGAAAACGACAGCCGCATCCGAAAGGACGTTATCATTGAGGTCATCTCGGATGGCCGGGTAATTGCGCTGGATGGGAACGGTGATTTTGAAGAGAAACGGCCTTTCATCCCGTTCGACACCTTTAGGAAGGAACTGGAGCAGTCGTTTTTGAAAGAGCACCCGGGACTTCATGGCTATGAAGACATGAAGCAAAAGCTCCTGTCCCTGCCGGGCGGGGAGGCATACGCTGATCCGGACAGCTGCCGGGACAACTGGGTCTTTGACCTTGATTTTGATAACGAAACCGAGCAGGTGCTGGAACCTGCTCACTGGATGGGCCGGGAGTACCATGTCCTCGCTGTCCAGTACACTCACAGGCCTACCGGCTTTGTTTTTACAAATTATCGGTTTCGCGCTGCGGCTCTACGCCCCAACACATCCAGCCATGACCTCCTGCTTTACGACTGGCAGGAGGACTGCTGAAGGAGGGGAGTTTATGGGAATGCTGCTGATTCGGGAATTGAACATCAACGGCTGCGGCGATTTTGCTGATGTGCTGGTCCAAACCAATCAGCCGGTAACACCGGAGCAGATGAAGAAACTGCACCACGAGCTGACACGCCTGAACAACGAACAGGAGTGCCCGGATACGGATGATGTGGTCCAAGAGGCAGTACGAAATATTTTGGGCAGCACAGCCCGGTGCATCGACTACAATTTGCTTGAATATGGGGGAAGGATGACTTTGTGAGCGAGCATTTTTCAGGTCAGCCATATTCCTCCAGCAAAGAGACAGCCTGAACAACAACATTTAAAGGAGAAACACCATGAATATACTGGATGATAGATCTTTTATCAATAGCTCCAGCACAAAATGGATGGACCGGGGCTATGCCAGGGAAGATGTTCATTCCCTGAGACTGCAATATCTCTACACCGAAGAACAGCGGGAAGCAAATCGCCAGATGTCCGACGCTGGCCCCGATCAGGCGTACCACAATATTAGACGGGCCGCTGAGTCCAGAAATGCTGTAATGGCCTCTGTTATGGCGGCTATCGCCAGAGAGTTTATCTGTTATCAATATGAGGCGGAAGATCCTGCTCCTTATGGGAGCCCCGCCTGGGACTTGTTTTTCTGGTGCAATGACTTCAGCAACACCCTTCACGGCTATGGACTTTCCGGCCGGGACTACTCCTATTTCACACTGACATTTAATTCTGCTCAAACTGTAGAACAAAGGGCAGGGGTCTGTGGGCGTGTCCTGGACTTTCTGGAGACACAGTTCAGCTCAAATCCCAATCTGGTGGTTGCCGTACAGCGTACCATTTGGTATGACGAGAGAAAGATCTTTGCGGACGCCAAAAAGATACAACATCTTCTGGATGGCCGCCGCTATACCTACAACTCCAAAGAAGGCAAATTTTTTATGGAGGATGGGCAGCTTTTCTTTCATCCAAAGTATGCCAGACGATATAACTACCGTGTGGGTCCGTCCGATATTCTCTCAATATGCTGGGAACTGGATTTGATCCCCAATGTTGGAACGGCGCCGGTCAAGGCCCCAGCGCCGGCTTGGGGGAATCACGGGCCCCTTACGTTCCCTTATGAGAAATACGGCGCCATACATCCTATCCAGCTAAAAATATCCGCTTATATGGACGGGAACCTGTCGATTGCCATGCTTACCTGGGAGAATGGTTATGGGGAGCCTTGGGCGTCCCTGACGGTCAACCTGGAGGGTACTCGGCAAAAGGACTGTGCTTTCATCAACACCAACGGAGACCCTGATTTCCCTGTCTGGCTGATCCGCCACGGCCTGGCGATCCCCACGGGAATCGTCCAGCACAGCGGAAACTGCAAATACCCGGAATACCGATTCCGGGCGGAGCGGCTTCAGCAGATCGACGCGGAGGGATATTCCGGCTACCTGGCTCTGCAGAATGGGAGGCACAGCGCATGAAATACAAAGAAATATATGCGGCCTTGAACCAGCGACGCCAGGAGGTTCCAGGGTTCTCCTATTCGGATTACAGCGGATGGCGGTGTCTGGAACAGTCCTCCGCTACGCTCCCACTGTGGGTCGAGGCAGAAGATCCCGTTCATCACCGGCGCTTCATTTTCAAGCACTATGGCATTATGATCCAAACAATCATCATTGACTGCGATACACACACCGAGCAAAAGATTTTACATCGCCGGCGCGATGACTTGGGGACTGATCTGCTGGCCTTATTTCAAAGCGAATTGCCTGCCTCTTCTCCATGGCCCGAGGCACGGCGTCAGAAATGCGATTTTTTCAAGGACTAAAGATCGGATTTACAAAGAAGGAGGATGTTAAGTATGAAGATCATTTTATACCCAAAAGAACTATTGGAAATGGCCTGGCGCAAGGATAAAAAGCTCTATGTGGACGATGACGCAGCGGAACCGCCCAAGTGCCTGCGTTGCGGCGCTGTCCTCGCTGCCCACCTTCCCATCAACGCGCTTAGCCGCTATGCAAATGTATATATCTGCGAGTCCTGCGGCATGGATGAAGCCCTTCGGGATGCTGCCCGCAAGCCCATCCCCCTTGAGGAATGGGAGGCCATCAAACAAGGCTGGCTCCCCAAACCGGAAAAAGGCCGCATCTGCTGCTTGACCACAAATTGCACCTTTGAAGAGGTGTTCCAGCACACCTACACGCCGCCTATGCAGATCATCAAACGTCCCGTCAGTGAAGTTGTTTATTCTCGCTCAGATTATGACGGATACAAATGGTGGACGACTTGGCACAATGAGCGTGGACAAAAGCCGGCGCCGGAACTGGTAGCGGAAATCGACAAATTCCAAAACACTCTGTTTAAGCTGCCGGCTTTTCGGACTTTGGACACCATGAAGCGGTTCTGCAGATATGCGCAGCCTACCAATGGAACGACAGAGTTCAACCTCTATTCTGAAACAGAGCATTTGTATATCTGGATCAGACTGATCACCCGTTTTCGGGATTACAATGTCTATGTCCATTATTACGACAAAAACGCTGTGGAGGGTACTCAGTAAACAAAGGAAAAGCACAGCAAACCAGTTCTTGTTGTAACGGGGCCGCAGGTTGGGACTTCCCAATCTGCGGTCTCCTTTTCTTCTTTTGGAATCACTTTGTTGGACAATGATGAATGATACAGAGGCTTTCTCCGCTCCTTTCATCGTACTGAGTCGCTTGTTGCTATTTCTAATATGAGGTAAAATATTTTTCGGGATCTTATTTGTTGTGAGGTTTCTGTGACATTTGGTTGATACTCTATAAAGGAAAGGATGTGAACGCACATGAAAATTTTAGTGGTTGAAGATGACCGCATTTTGAATACAACCCTTTGTTATAATTTGTCTGCCGCAGGCTATGAGGTCGCTACTGCCTTGACAAAAAGTGCTGCGGAACGTCTGTGCAAAAAGCAGGAATATGATTTGATTGTCCTTGACATCAATCTGCCGGACGGAAACGGATTTGATTTTTGCCGGGATATAAAAGAACGGCACCCGGACACAGCGGTCATTTTCCTCACGGCTAACGATATGGAAAGCGATATGCTGAAAGGGTACGAGCTGGGGGCGGATGATTATGTGACAAAGCCCTTTCCCATGAGCGTATTTCAGAAAAAAGTATCTGCTCTATTGGCCCGAATTAGAAAACAGTCTGGCGGCGATTGCTACAATGACGGCAATCTGTTTATCAATTTTTCAGAAATGTCCGCGACACAGGGCGGGGAAAGCATTTCCTTTACCCCGATGGAATACCGGCTTTTGAAAGTGTTGACAAAAAATCCGCAGATCGTTTTG
>OEQR01000012.1_pt1 | contig 106449 bp, 84 predicted proteins | sample 1539761 | NCBI WGS metagenome assembly OEQR01 (sample SAMEA3891879, study PRJEB23780) | metagenome | biome: terrestrial biome; feature: animal house; material: Caecal content | place: Italy | collected 2015-05-05 | reverse complement strand
TATCCCATATATTTTCGAATACCTCTAAAAAATATGTAGTAAAACGGATACTTACGTTTCTGACAGAGAAATGCAGATGCTCTCCGCCCGTCCTTCCGAGCTGTTGTCCCGCCTTGACCGTGTCACCGACCTTGACGGATACTTCGCCGAGATGCATATAGGAGCATTGCACCTTGCTGCCGCCTTTCCGGCTGTATTCCACGGTCACGGACTGCCCGGCACCGCTGCCTTTTACCGAGATGACCTTGCCTCCGTTTTCAGTAGCGAGTACGCTGTCATCATTGCACCGGATATCCATTCCCTTGTGTACTTTCTCTCCGCTGTCGGAGGATCGGCTCTCCACACCGAACGGGGTGGTGACGAAAAGGAAATCCTTCCTTTCGACCGGAAAGGAATAGGCCGCGCTTTCAGATTCTCCCAAAGGATTCTCTTCAAGTCCGAAACACCGTCCCTGTTCCTTCATCTCCAGCATGACCTGCCGGTCATATTCCTGCAGCCCGTTCTGTTCGATGATTTTCTGTAATTTGCCGGCATAATCGCTTCCCGTGGCATACCCGGCCTGTGCGATGCCTTCCGTCCACCCCTTGTAGTCATCCGGCGACAGATTGAAGCAGGCGGCATAGCGGTTGTTTTCCTTCAGAAAACGGGAGTGGTGCTCGTAGGAATCGCCCACGGAGTCATAACTGCAGAACTTCTCGTCCGGCCTGTCGTCGGAGTACAGGGCATACCGTCCCCCCTCGGCAATCCATGACGGCGTGGCCTTGATGCCGAAGTGGTTGTTCTCGTTCTGTGCCAGACGGCTCTGGCCGTTGCTGCTCTCCAGTATGCCCTGCGCCAGTGTCACGGAAGCCGGAATACCGTACCGGCGCATCTGTTCCATCGCGTATCCGGCATATTTCTCTGCGTACTCTTGGTTCTTGCTCATATCATATATGTATTCATCGTTTCAGTCCGGTGCTTTGTTCTTCCTGCTCCCTCTGTTCCGGCTCCCTGTCGGCCGATGCCGCTGTTTCCACGGCATTGCCCTGTGTCTGTCCTTGCCGCATCACATCAGAAAAGAGCGAGGCGGCGAGGTTCCGCTTGTACCCGTCTTTGTCCTCCGCAAGCCACATCCGCTGCCACTGCTGCTGCGTGACGGCTCTCGCTTCCATCCTGCGCCCGTCGATGGTCGCCGCACACAGGATGCCGTCTTTCTTCGTCTTGAACACGCTGACACGCTGGATGCGGGTCAGGTCGATGTCCTTCACTCCGCAGCTGAACAGGTCAACCTTCAGGTCGGGCTTCGTCTCCGCAAGGGTGTAATACTTGTTGGCCAGTTCCATACGCACTTTGTCGATGTTGTCCATCGCCTGCTTGAGTGTGGAAAAGAAGCGGTTCACATCTTCCTTGTCCGGATAGACGCTGTAACCGCTCTCGTTCTCCGGCTTGATATAGAGTGCCCAACGGTTCTTGTCATCCTGAATCATTTGCACCCGGTCGAAGCCGACCTCGCAGGCTTGCTTCACTGCAGGAGCCACATCCAAGGTGGATAGTTCCTGTATCTCCCAGTTCTTCAGCCGCGCAAGGGCAACTTCTTTTCCGGCGAAATAGCTGTCGTCGGGCCTGAAACCCAACGCCCCGTCCGGATTGTAGAACCTGATCTGCTCGAATCCCTCTTTCAGCAGGGCCCGTTCGATGCGGGCCTTGTTCATTCCCGGCACCTCGTTGTCCACCTCCGCTGACGCACCGGCAGGCAGAATCACATCCGCAGACTTCGTGGCCTTGTCCCTGACCACGACAACGGTTTTCCTGTCCTTGTCCGGATGCCGGGCTATCTCGTCCGCAATGGCATGGTGCTTCGGCAGCTGTCCCCTCATGTCGGTCGTCTGCTTCCGGTTGCGGATGGTGGCGTATTCGATTTTCTCGCCGCGCTCCGCCTTGCGGATCACTTCGAGGGCGTTGTTCACGTCGCTTTCGAGGGCGGCCATCATGAGCGGGTTCTCCCGCAGCTCGCGGTTCCAGTAGTCCACCGTCTTCAGGCTTTCTTCCGACAGTCTGGCAGGTAGGCCGAGCTCCAGCATCTTGATTCCGGAAGCCACTTCCACGACAAGCCGTTCCTGTTTCAGCGCATACTCCGAGGGTGCCATGCCGTTTTTCATCACCATGCCTTCACGCGCCAGGCGTTGCTGGTGCCCGGTGGCGCTGACTATCTGCCGCAGGGTCTCTTGAACATAGTCGTGGTAATGCTCGAAATTCCGCTGCCGGGGCATATAGACGGCATCCCTGTCCGTCTCGTAATGAGGCATTCCGCTTCCGTCATAGCGGACAGGCACGAGGTTATCTTTCATCTTCTGCAGGAAATCATTGAACCGGATATGCAGCTTGCGGTCATCGGCTTCCGTATAGCCTCTGTCGTCGGCACTGCCGTATTGTCTCAATGCGTCCTCATAGGATTCCCGGTCTATATCGGGGAGCGTGGTCTGGTCTATGTTGAACAGGGTGCGCACCTCCCGGTTATGCACGCCCTTGTAATGTTTCCTGTCCTGTTCGTCCAGTCCGAGATAGGCCGTGCGGCTGATGATTTCCTCCGGATTGTTCCGGTTGACATACCTGTTCCAGTTGTAGAAAAGGAAAGGCACGCCCTGCTCGTGATCCAGGACGGAGGCGCCCATCGCCCTTGCCTCGTTGAAGAGTGCAAAGAGATTCGTCCTGCACCCGTTCCGGTCCGAATGGAGAGCCATGAACAGCCCGTTGAAGGGACTGACGGACACGCCGTGCGGATAGAACTTCGGATAGCCCTTGCCGGAGGCGTTCATCCAGTACCCGTTTGCGTTTGGGGCACCGTTCAGGGCTTCGGAGAGCAGGTCTATCTGCTTTATTTCCGCATTCTTCTCTATGGGTGATTTCTCTTTCATATCCGTGTTCTGCTGGTTGGTTACGATTATTGGATGCCCCGTGTCCGCATGACGGTTTCCTGACGGCTGTCGTCATAGTTCTGCGAAGCCAGTGCGTTCATGCGGTCGCTCTGGGCGAGTACGGCGTTGGCCAGCGTGTTCAGCGGCAGTGCTCCGGCTTTGTACGCATCCGCCACTGTCGGGCTGAGCTGCACGGTACAGGGGATATGGTCTATCGTGGCGACCAATGTGCATCCTTGCAGCATCGGGTTCACGATGCGGGGATTGAGCGGTTCGTCGGGATAACGCTTGTACTCCGTTTCCCGATTCCCGGCGGTCAGCCCCTCCGACCGCTTGCGTTCCAGTGCCTCATGCCCGGCCTTGTTCAGCAGGTTAGCACCGCCCAGCCCGATAAGGAGCATCTTCAACAAAGGATTACGGACAAACAGGCCTGCCACGATGCTCGCCATCGGCAGCAGGTTGTCCTTCAGGTGCAGCGATTGCGTTTTTCCCGTGAAGGCGCCCAGCAGGATGTCCGGAAGCATGGCCATGACATAGCCGAGGTTGCCGGTGATGTCGCCCAGATTGTCCAGCCCCATCGACCGGATCAGTCCGTCCCATCCGCTTTCATTGGTCTGGGCGGCCTGTGCCTGCGGGCTTTCCGGTCCGATAGCGGCAGTTGCATTACCGCCAAGATTTTGGTCATGTGATACCGTTTCACTTTCTTCCCTCTGTTCGGTATCCTGCACAGCCTGCACTTCTTCGGCCTCCGCTTCCTGTCTTTCCATGTCCCGCAGGTAGGCTTCCTCCTGACCGGGGGCGATGACCAGCGGCACATCCTTGTACCTCTCGTCCCGCTCACGGTCGCTTCCGCCGAAATCCGGCCACCACTGCGTGTTTCCCACTTCCATCCATTTCGTGAAATCAATCTCGTACACGGGAATTTTCTTATGCAACGCATGGTTGGCTTCGGCAAGGATGCCGTTTTCTTTGGGAGGGATGACGGCGGCCTCCTGCCGGAAAGCGGCGAAGACATCGCTCCCGCTGCCGAACAGACCCTTGCTGATGCACGCTTCCACCGTAGGGCCCTCCGGCTTGTCCTTTTCGAGGTGTCCGGCGACAGCGGAGATGGCGGCGTCCGCTCCGATGAACTTGGCGAATGTCGCCCACGAGCCTGCGCCGCCCAACATGACGGCATCGGCCGATGCCCCCAGTGCCCAGCCCACGCCTTTCTCCACCTTGCTCGGGCGGTAGGCGGCCTCGCCACGGGCTTCTATCTCTTCGGCAAGCGGCGAGCGGCCCAGCACCTGCGGCAGCCCCAGCAGGCTCGACTCCGCCGCCTTGCGGATGATGTATTCTGCGGAGGACTTGGGCATCCGTTCCTTGACCAGCCTGTCTATCATCAGCTGCTCCATGCGGTAGTCCACATAGGCATAGGCGAGGTCGCACCCCAGTTCCGCCGACAGTTCGTCATAACGCTCCCTGCCGACTTCCTGCACGGCGGCACGACGCCACTGCCCGGCGATATAGGCAAGATCCTGCTGCATCTCGTCGGACGAGACGATTCTTTCACGGCACATCGAGATGTAGTCCTCGGTGGTTTTCGAGTTCCACTCTCCCGTGACCTTGAGGGTCTGGTAAGGGTCGCCGAGCGGCTGTCCCGCCGTCGCCATCATGCTGAGTATGCCGCCGAGGGAGGTGGAGTATTCCATCATCTCCTCGCCCTGTCTCTCGTTCAGGTATGCCTGTGTCTGTTTCATGACAGGGGCTATGTGGCAGCCGAAATAATTGCCCATGAGGGCTTCCGTCTCTGCAAACTGTCTGCTGTGCCTTATTCCTTCCATTTTGTTGTCATATCATGTTCACCTGTTTCAGTAACTGCTCCTTCGTCTGCTCGATGGCGTTGTGGTACACCTCCATCTGCTTGGGGAAGAACGCTTCGAGCCATGCGTCCTTCCCGATGCGGTCATGGATGAAGTCCACGGCCTGCCTCCGCTCTATCTCCACGGAGGCTTCGCCTTCCTCCCGGTTGTTGAACCATGCTTTGGTCCACCACCGCAGGCCGGCACGGTCGGGATAGACGGTGACGATCCTCGGAATGTCGAAGCTCTGGATGTCGATGTCAAGTTCCGCCAGCGGGTCGATGATGCCGCCGGAGGCTACTGCTTCGGCATGAAGTTTTTTTTTATGTTTCCGCCCATTGTGGAGAGGTACACCCCGTGCTGCAGGGCGAGGTAATTCAGGAAGTCCGCTATCAGCAGGTTCTGCACCTTGCACACCAGAGGCAGAGCCTTATGCCCCAGTCCGAGCGGGTTCGCCATGCTCGGCATGCGCTCATAGAAATACTCCTTCATCGCACCTGTCGTGAAGATGTTGCGCAGTGACTGCTCCGTATGCTCCGGAACCGTATATCTTCCCAGCCGCAGGTCATCCATGTACAGCGGCAGGAAACGGAACATCAGCCGCTCAATCTCCTCCCTGTCCTGCTCGTAGGCGGTTTCGGGTGCATCATCATAAAAACCGCCGGAACTGTTTCCGCCCGCTTCCTGCATCGCCTTGATGTTGCCGTACAGCATGGCGAGGAACTCCAGCGGGTCCATTTCCTCGCCCTTGAACCTGACCCCGATGTGCAGCAGGTCGCCGCTCATCGCCACGGTCTGCCCGGCTTTTACTGGACTGCCGAACTGGGCGAATACATTGGACAGGTGTCCGTATGTCACCTCGTACTGCCCGTAGCGGATGGTCTGGCAGATGCCGTGCTCCGGGTCGTTGCATACGCCCGACACGACACCGCTGGCCACGGCGGACAGCATGTAACGCCGCACATTGAAGTCGATGCCGTGATGGAAGAACTTCTCGCCGCTCTCCGGGTGGGTCTGCTCGCCATAGCCGAGCGACATGGCCACATCCCTGCCGTCAGGTTCCGCGAACGGCATACAGTAGCCGCTGTCGGAGTGAAGTATCATTTCTTCTGTATATTTCATTTCTTTGTCTGTATTTATGTCCTATCTTCTCATGCCTCCGCCCTGTGCCTGCCCCTCCTCTGCGGAAAGATCCTGAGCGGAATCTCTGCGGACGGTTTCCGGGGCTTCCGTGCGGACAAGACCGGCGTTGTTGCCTATGAGCATCATGCCAAGGAACAGGCCCGCTATCTTGCCGAGCCATCCGGTACGCCCGAAGACCAGAAAGGCGGCGGCGACAAGCCCCGCTATGCTCAGTCCGGACACATTGCCGCGACCGAGGTTGCGGAAGAAGCTTCCGAGCATGTCGCCGAGTCCGCCTCCGGTGGCCTGTCCCATGAAGTTCGACACCCCGTTCAGGCTGGAGCCGATGCTTTCCGCCGCACCGCTCACTGCCTCGACCGCTTCTCCGGCCTTGCCTTTCAGTTCCCTGATGCCCTCCGTCGAGCCGGCAAGGGCGTCTGTGGCAGACTCGCCGATGACGGCATCGCCCACGATCCTCGCCACGCTCTTGTCCGTGGTCAGTTTCTCCCACGCCACATAGCCTGCCGCGCCGCCCACAGCGGCGGTTTTCATCGCCTGTCCCGCGCCGCGCAGCGTCTGCGAGGGATGCAGGACGGCCTGTCCCGCACTCCTCCCGGTGGCAACCGCAGCGTGACCGGCACCTTTGGCGGCCTTGCCGCCGTATTTCAACAATGTATTCCAGAATCCCATATCCTTACTTTTTTATGGTCTCACATTCCTCCCGTTCTGCCGCCAGCGGCGTTTGGCGTTCTCCACGATGTCACGCTTGTCCGCCAAGGGGACCGAGCCGCCGTCAATCTCTATCCAGACATCTCCCATCGTGGTGTACTTCACCGCTATGGTCAGCCGTTGCAGTTTCTTGTTCATCATCTTGAGCTTCGGTCGTATGCCGAACACGACCTCCATCCGTTCCTGCTCCGTCATCTTGTTGTCTGACAGGCAGGCTGTCCGGATGTCGTTCACGATTTCCACGCTGCCGAGTATCAACTCACGGTATATCTTGTTCCGGCGTGACGACAGGGCGACGGCAAGGGCGTTGGCTGGATGCTTCGAAAGCTGCTGTGAAAAGTCACCCAGATTGTCCGCCAGCTGCGCTATCTCATGGTAGAAGCCGTAGGTCTGTGCGGCATAGCATACGATCGAGCGGAACGAGTCCAGATAATCGTTGAACTCCCTCTGCAGGTCGGTGGTGGCCTCTATTTCCTCTTTCGTCCAGATATGGCCGGTGGTCTGCATCAGCATCACCTTTTCCTGGCTTTTCAGCTCCTTCTGCGCCTTGTCGGTATAGAGCAGGATCATGCCCGCCAGAACGGGGTCGTTCTGCGCCCGGAGTTCCGATGTCACGAAGCACAGCAGAGGAATGAATATCAATGTTATGGTCAGCCTGTTCATGCTCCTCCTTTCTTTAATGTGCGAGGGCGGCAGCACGCCGCCACCGGGTAAGGGCCAGCTGTGCCACTTCTCCGTTGCTGCGGTCAATCATGCCTGCCGTCACATTGTTCCATACATCGCTCAGCGTATAGTACCGTATGCTCAGGTAGAGCAGGTGCAGTTTCCGGCTGAAGGAGGACAGTCTGTCGTTCAAAGCCCACAGGGTCTGACTCCGTTCCGCGCCTGTCAGCATGTTCTCCTTTCCGCCCTTGGCCACGGCATCATTCAACAGTGAGAAAACGGATACCAGTTCCGTCGCCGTCTCGATATAGAGGTTGTTCATGCTCATGCCGGCGATGATGCCCTGCGGATTGTCCTTGATGGCCTTGCCCAACTTGCCGAGGGTAAGGAATATCCTCACACCGTCATTGTACAGGTGCGTGCAGGCTTTCAGCGACGAGGCATAGCCGCTGGCCGTCTTCAGGTAGCTGTTGTATTCCTTCTCCCACTGGTGTATCCGGTTGAACTCTGCGGCGATGCTGTTCTGCAGTACCGCCGTCTGTGTCTGTCCCTTTATCTGTTTGTCAATCTGACTGTTTATAAGTTCGTTGCCTTCCGCAAGGGCCACCCATTCCAACGGATTGGAGGCCGCTATCTGCGCCTGCGCGAGCTGCGGCAGCAGGAGGGCGAGAACGGCGGCAAGGCAGATGCTAATGATTCGTGATCTCATATATTCCCTTTTTTCGTTTGTTATATTCCACCCGTCCCCGGATAAGAGGCACGATGTCGTTTTTCCTTCTCATTCCCGTCAGGTCGAGCCGTGGCGTGTTCCGGTCGGTCGAGAAGATGCGCACCGTCTTCAGTCCGCAGAGCTGCTGCATCAGACTCTGGTGTTCCTGGAAGTCCACGACACGGTAGAGTTCCATGTAGTCCACCTTGCGGACAAGCACGCCCCGTTCGCAGACAAGCTGCTCGGTGCCGATGCGGTAGCGGATCCTGCACAGGCAGATGAACCGGTAGAGAAGGACAAGCATTAGGCAGAGGAAGACGGCTACACCGACAACCGGGTATGGCACACCCTCCATGCCGCCGTAGATGCCTCCGGCACAACAGACGACAAGGGAGGGCAGATTGTCGATGACGAACTGCATCCTGTGCGGTCTCAGCACAAGACTTTCCGGCTGTGATAGGGACGATGTGGCTCTCATCGGTGGTATCCTGATTTATGTTCTACATCTTCCTGTTCTTCCCTTGTTCCCTTGCCCGCTACCGGAACAATGCAGTCCTTTGTTTCCTGCATATATTCGGAGCTGACTTTCTCCAACAAAGCGTCGTTCCAGTCCTTATAGCATGGAAGGATGGGAAATGTCCTGATATTGTCGGGATTGATATTCATCTGACCGGCTATCTGCCTGAAACGTGCGTCAAATTCACGTCCGGCACGGTCGTTGTCGAAACACAGGTAATGGTGTGTGTCGGGAGCGACGGAAAGCATCCCTCTGATCTGGGCGTCTGTCGGAGTGCCGCCGGTGGACACGAACACGCTTTTATTGGACAGTTCCGGATTGCTCCTGAATGTTTCCCTGTGTATCTGATAGAAAGCCATAGCGTCGTATGCGCTTTCAAACCATGCCACGCTTCCGGCTTTTTCCAGCGGCCCTTTCAGATTGGCTATCCACAGTCCTTCACTCGAATTGCTTCCTTCCGCCTTGCCCTTGTAACTGCCGCTTCCGTCCATCCTGGCCCGTCCCCGTTCCTCGAACCCGACAATCCTGTCCGTGTCCTTGGGCAGGCGGAGCGGAAAAGCGAGGTTGGTGTAGCTCTGGCCGCCCGGACGGTGCCGGGTCGCCAGGCAGAAGTCCCGGTGGAAGGCATACTGTGTATACAGGTCGATGCCCCGGTGCTTGAAAAAGAAATAGAATTTCTTCTGCGACGCCCTGTCCTGGGGATTGAACTTGTGGATGTCGTAGTCGTCGATGCTGAAGGGCCTGATGTCCCGTCTGGGCTGGATGATCCGTGTATCCCTGTTCTCGATGGGATGGTTCAGCAGGCGGTTGCACACGAGGTTCACAAGCCGGTCGCCGGATATGCCCGAACGGTATTCCGCAAAGAAGTGCGGATGCTCCTTGATAAAGGAGATGATGTTGTACAGTTTCTGCTGGGGCGGCTGGAAACAACACTGTCCGTTGGCAGTGACGATGAACTTGTCACCCCTGACGCGCCTCCCGTCGCTGTCCAGCCGGACATAGGAAGGATAGCGCAGGCCGTCCCGCCTGTTCAGCCGGTAGCCTGCATCGATGAGCACGTCCTGTATGGACAGTCGCCGCAGAAAGTCGTCGTAGGTCAATTCATTCCCATTCATAAGGCTACCTCCCCATACGCATGTCGCTGATTTCACGGTTCATCTCGGCCTCGAAGTTGCGTATCGCCACATCGCGCGGCGTGTCCACTCCGGGCTTGAAATAGGGTCTGGGAGGACCGCCGAACCGCTCGCCGTAGAACTCCGGCGCATGATGGCAGTGCTTTATCCCGTGTACGACGCCTGTCGTGACGACGGCACCGGCCGTCAGAGCGGCGAATATCTTCACGCCGAGCCCTTTCCGGGCTTCGGGGTGCATCTTCATGTCCACCTCGCTGAATATCTTCGAGAAGAGTTTCATGCGGTGAAAGTCATCGACTGCAAGGAACTTGTCATAGTCCTTCTGGCTGATCTCGTGGCTGACGACCTGCCCGTCGATGACGGCGGTCATCCTGTACTTGCCCTCGGTCTCTGCCGGGTGGACGGCGATCTCGTTCACTTCCACCTCGCGTCCGTGCCGTCCTTCCCTGTACCAGCCCCTGTTCTCGTTGAGATAATAGAGGTCTCTGCCGTCGATGACGGCACCTTCTGTCATCTGTCCTATAGGATTGTCTTGCTGCTGCCCCTCAAAGAGCTGCTGCTCCTGTTGCTGCCGCAGGGCAAGGTCTTCCTCCACTTCCGGATGCAGGCCGATGTCGATGCGCCGGTTGCTGTCCAGGGTTTCCATTGTCACCTTGTCCCGGTAGTCCGCTGCGATGATGTCGTTGATGAGCCCGATGCGCTTCTCCACCGGATGCTCCTCGATGGAATTGGAGGTCAGCACAGCCGTCTCTTCCTCAGTCAGGTCATAGACAAGGTCGGCGGGGACCGACTCCGACTGTACGGTCAGTGTCCGGCTCTCCGCGTCCACAATAAGGCCGTGCGAGGAGAGGCACTCCTGCCACTTCTCATTGGAGAAGTACACGGGCGAGCTGACCAGCTCCTTGTACGGAATGGCAGGTCCGGTGTTGCGCTCCCGGGTGACAAGCGGCGTGATGACGGTCTGGAGGTTCTGAAGCACATCCGCCGGTTGTGCCGGCGTTTCCCTCCGGTCGCCTTTGTAGTAGAATCCGTAGCCGCCGGACTGGAGTTCCCCCGGCTTCATGCGCCCGTCCCAGCGTTCGGCGACGACGGGACCGGGATAGAACAGCTGGCCGCCGACCCTGCGCAGGTGGAAGCCCCACTGCTGGCGGGGTGTCCATCCCAGGAACGGGGGCGGCATACCCATGCGTCCGGTACGCCCGTATTCGCCGATACCGATGCGGTATCCGTGAAGTCCCATGGCGACACGTCCGTTGGCGTTCCTTGCATGGACGAAATCCTTGGGCAGGAAGAAATCTTTCCCGACAATGCTTGTGAACACGTTATAGGCTTTCTTGTTGGCCGTGTTCGTCCCCCAGTCGGTAAGCGCGAGCATCTGCCGCTCGGTGATGGGATAGGCAAGCAGGGGCGAGTCATGCCCCTGCACGACCAGGCTGTAGCCTGCGCCGTCAGGCACGATATGGGCCTGCATACCGTTGCGCATCAGGATGTCGCGCATCTCCGGCTGCAGGTCCATAGCCCGTGGGTTGGTATTTTTTCGTATCGCCATTGTATGATCGGGTGTTAGATGTTATGCTTCTCCGGCTTCGAGGGCTGCCTCCAGTTCCTTGTCCTTGAAATGGACAAATGCCTCTGCGCTTGAATCGCCGGTCAGAAGGCCGTTCTCCCTGCAATAGCGGAGATACTCCTCCTGCCATTCCGCCGAGTAGTGGTTGACATAATCGAGCCAGCCGTATTCGCCGCTTTCCAGTTTCTCTATGAGGATTTCCTCCGGATAATATTTTCCCTGCTCCATGACTGTTTCCGGTTCAGAGGGTTATTTGCGGAGGGCGGCGGCACGGTTACGCTCGGCGCTCTTCTTCTGTTCGTTCCACAGCTCCTCGGTATAGTCGTCCTCGGATACATAATTGAGGTTGCCATCATCGTCCATGACCCAGCAGCCGTAGCAGCCGAAGGTGTATTTGTCCCATTCCCGTTTGGACTGCTCCCTCCACCGCTGTCCGTCGCCGTGGCAGAAGCGGATGCCTGTCCGGGTATTGAGGTCGATGCCGACCGTGACAGGCTCGTCATCGACGACGAGCGTCAGCGGCTCACCGCGCTGCAGGCTGTTGACTTCCGTAGTGCCGAGGTGCAGTTCCTCTGCGGCTACCTGCAGGTTGCGCCCGATGATGGGAGTGGGCACGGAAAGCACCTGCTTCGTTTCCGGGTCTATCTGGACGAACGCCTTGCTGCGATGTCCGTCGGGGGTATCTACGTCCACGATGACGGCCTTTCCGTCAAGCAGCTGTTTCTGCTGAGCCTCGCTGTATTTTTCAAGCGGAGAGGTCTTCAGCACCGGATAGAACACCACGTCCGCCTGACCGTCGTCCTTACGGACGAAGGCGATGCGTGTGCGGCTTTCAAAGCTCTCGCCGTTCTCGCCGGTCACACGGACGGGTAGCACTGGCGAATGTCTTCCCTGACAGATGTCCTCCAGGACATACATGGGAAGATCCTCTATCATTTCCTGCGTGAGCCCGAAGCGGGCAAGCGTTCCGAACGGCAGTTCGGTCAAATCAAATCGTACTTGTTTCATATTCTGAAATCATACTATAAATTATATGCGGCAAAGATAGAGCGATTTTAATATGACTGGCAAATATGGCTTATAATAATGATTTAGAATATACTATTTTTATGATTAGAATATGATTTTGACGGAAAAATCATATTCTGAATGGTTAAATTATCATATTCAGAAAAGAAAGTCCTCACGGCATTTGCCCGTACCGGATACGGCTTGTTACCTTTGCCGCATGAAAAAAATGATTATGATGATTGCCGCCGGTGCCATACTGACTGCGGTGCCGCTCTCCGCACAGTTTAATACGCTCATGGCCGGCACGGAAAACACGGACGGGGACATTTCTTTGGAAACCGGAACCGGCGATACGGAAGGGGCATCCGGCATGACGGCTGATGCTGTCAGGGAAGTGTGGGTGCGGCGGTATCTGAGCGTATGCTACCCGCTCCGGAAGATGAAGGTCAATTCGCCATACGGCTACAGGACGGATCCGTTTACCGGAAAGAGAAGATTCCACAACGGTATCGACCTGCACGCGCGGGGCGACGAAGCCCTGGCCATGATGGAAGGCACGGTACTCAAAGTGGGTCAGGACAGGACATCGGGGAAATATGTGGTGCTGCGGCATGGCGAGTTCACCGTCAGCTACTGCCACCTCTCACGGATTCTGGTCAGCAAAGGCGCATCCGTCCGCCCGAGGGATGCGGTCGGCATCACCGGCTCTACAGGGCGCAGCACCGGGGAACACCTGCACATCACATGCAGGCGCAACGGAAAGTATGTGGATCCGACAGAGATTTTCGGTTACATAAAAACCACGCGGGAGAAATGCGTGGCGGCATTGGCGGAAATGTCACAGGATGTGTGACCTGTGTTTAATTGCGCGGACTATATGTTCGCCCCATACATGGGCCTTTATCAGGAACAGCGGCGGTATCGTGACCGTCTTCCCGTAGAAGATGGCCGCCACCACCTCGCCGCCGCACCGTTCTATTTCACCTTTGAAATCCAGCAGGCTCTGGCCGCTTGTGAACACGTCATCGATGATGATGATTCTTTTTCCCCTGATGTTTCCCGTAATGCTGTAGTTCCTTTCCAGAATGCGCTCGCTTCCCTTGCTCTCGTGCAGGCTCTCGCGGGCATCCGCCACATCCACGTCGTAAAGTCCGGAGGTCAGTTCAGGCCGGTGGGTCGTGATGTACCAGTGAAGTCGCTTGAAACGCTGCCCGTAGTTTATCCAGTTGCTGCACGGCATGAACATGATGTGGCACGAGGCCGTATCCAGCGGCAGGGCCGCCATGCAAGCCTTGAAAAAAGGAATGCCGTGGTTATCTCCCTCCTTGAAGGCATAGAGGGATCGGCAGAACTCGCGCTGTTCTTCGCTGAGTAGCCTTTTGTACCGCGACGGATAGTAGTGCCCGTAGAACGCCACGCTGATGCCGTGGAAGCGGAAGGGCTTGAGCGGATGCCTGTCCTCGAAAAAATCGGGACGGGCGAAGCAGAACATCCGGCAGGCATCCCTGTTCCCGGCCATCACAGCCAGACGGCAGTAGCGGTCACGTTCTTCCGCCTTGTCCGTGAGCAGGGCGGCGGCAAATGCGGCATTCCCGGCTTTCTTTCTCCAGTAACCGATAAGGTAAATCAGCACGACCGCTATGCAGACCAATATCAGAAACACCAGCCTCGGTTCCATTGCAGTTTAGATGGTGACAATGGCTACTTCACATTCTGTCTTTCCAAAGATTTTCGTTTTTCCAATCGTCAGGAAAACCCATTGCCCTTACATCGATGGACGGATATCGCTTCAGAAGTTCGCAGAACCTTGGAACAAACGAATGGTTCGGATTGACCGTGTTCAGCAGATAGATGATCATGCTCAATACGAAATAGGTCTGCTGTGTTCCGCCGGCCGGCAATACAATAAAAGTGTTGCGCGGAGAACGCGGCATCAGCGGACGGATGCTTAGAGACCTATTCCACAATCGGCTGTGGTGCGCACAGATATTCCTTACATACACGATGCAGTGCAGCCATGATGCGAAAACCTTGTCTGCCAGCCCAAAGTAGGCGGCTATGGAACGCTTGGCCCGTCCAGGCAACAGGTTCCCGTACAAAATGGAGAGTGTGCCGAATGAGGCTATTTCCATTGTAATCCAGCTTGGCGGGAAGTGGTCAGAATATTTCGCCTTGAACGCCGTTATGAACTCTTCATCGCTGCGGCTGTATTCTTCATCGATTTTAGACAGGATTTTTGCATGGCGGACAGGGTTTGAGAAAAGCGAGGCATCTTCAAACCAGTGCGCATGATACTGTGACGAAAGGATATATGCCGTCTGTGTACGGACAGCCACCTCTATCTTTTCAAGCTCGGCTATAATCAATTTGCGGAGTTCGCTGTCAAACTTGTAGATGTTATAGGCAGCCTCAAATGTGCTGCCCGGTTTGAAAATATGCTGTTGCTTGTCCGCCAGAAGCGGATACCAGTAACCGCTCAAACGGTAATAACTGATGTTCTGGAGCAGGTGGAGGGCTTTGGCTTCATCCCCGAAAACCATGCCCCTCTGTTTGAGCAGACTTATCTGATCCGTAAAGGATATGAGCTGTTTGGGATAAGGTGTCTTGTTCGTTGTCATGGGTATATAAAATAAAAAGCTCACCCTGAGCGCGCTGTTCTTACGGGAAGCGGGGTAAGCATGTTGCTGCAAAGGTAATACATTTCTCCTGTCCCACAAAATTTTCATCAAGTTTTCTTTTCCGTTTTATAATTTCCATCTCTTCCTTATCTCGTGCATCCCATTATATACTGTTTTCATTCTGCAACGAAATCCTGCATCGGGAAAACCGTCATTACATGACACTTTTTTCGATTAGTACATCATCCCGAAACCGTTTTCACTGCTTTTCTCTTTTACCCTGCATTCCGTCCATTCAGCCGTGCAGCCTTCCGGGAATTATTTTACTGCAAAATTCCACGGCCGTCACAATCCGGACAATGCCGTCAGGCCACCGGGGGTGATCCGGAAAAATCTTCCTCTCCGCCGTCGAGCGTATTTCTCCGTCCAGCCTTGTACGGTTGTTCCTTGCCGCCCTTCGGGGCAGAAAAATAATCCCGGCGGTCGCAAGCAGGCCGAACAGAGGGAAAAGAAAGACGACAGATAATGTTAAATTTTAAATATCAAATGATTATGACGGAAGAAATAAGACAGGACGGCAAAGTGGTATTGTCAAGCGACGCCGAACACGCAATACCCATGATTTTCAACAACCTTTGCGGAAAGAACTTCTCAGGGGAAGAATACCGTAACTATATCCGCTATGTAGCCCTCGGCGAAATGGGCTTCAAGCCCGGACGTATCGAACTTTACAGGAATGGGAAACTGCTGAAGCATGGCGACATCCCGAAACTCTGAATACACTCATGTCATCAAATTAAAATATAAACAGTCAAACTTATGGATATGGAATCGACCAACATTCATCCGGCGGAAGCATATCTGCGTGACACGAATAATCCGCCATCGCTGTATGTGAAGATATACGGCAAACGCAGACGGCTGTTCATCAACCGGGACGAGAACGTCATCGGTATTGTCGCACCGGGAAAACGCAAGTCTGGCTATTACTTTTCAGACTGGCAATCCATAGAGAAAATCTATTATCCGATAGTCGAAGCGGATACGGACAAGGAGCGAAAACTCGTCTTGAAGTACAAACGCCTTGCAGCCCTTGCCTCCCATACCAACAGCTGGCTCCGCAGGATTGCCGCAGCCGACCCGGAGAAGTCCCTCTATGAAAACCATCTCACGACAGGGACAAGGATTGACGGGATGTGCATCCGCCTGACAACGATAGAGAAATATTGCGGCAGTACGGAAATGGCTCTATTCAGAAAGGCAATGAAAGACGGAAGAAGTTTCTCGACCTGTCGCTTTGATTTTTGCGGCTATGACGGCTCACTCTGGTGCGAGCCGGACAAAGACGGGGGTATGAAAGCCGGCTTCAGCAAGGAATACCGGGGTTGTCTGAACGGCTACTATTACCTGATGATAAACGATGAGTTCATGATTGGTTATGATGTGGACTGAAGCGCATCAAGTCCAGGAAGGAGCCGTGTCGGACGGCATTGTCTGATACGGCTCCTGTTTTCCGGCCTGCCGGCGGCAAATACCTTTATAGTCTTTTATTCCCTTTTCTACCCGGCCTTTCCCGTCCCTGAAATAAGGCAAGGTGTCTGTGCCGCAGTCCGCCCTGCATTACAGGTACGGAAGGCTGCGCCTTTCATCCGTATCTTTCCATTACGGGCCGATTGCGTCATGGGCAAACGGTGACACATTCCGCTTTGCGCCGTCCGTCGTGCCTCCGGCTCTCGCAAGGCGGAAAGAGTCCCCTTTGTGTTTGCCCGGCAGACCGTTGTTTGTCCCGCCCGGCCGTTGTCACTTTTATAGATTCCATCCACACCGTTTCTATTCCGGCAACGCCGTCATCCCTTTCTACCGTCTCGGAGCCTTTCTTTTCTCGCCGTCCATGCCGCCACCGCCGCAGGTTTTGTCGGTGCGAATGTAGGCTGCCGTGCCTGTTCCCTCCGTTTTGAAGTGCATTTCCGGCAAATTCTTCCTTGCGGGCAAGAGTAATTCGCCGGAAAAAACATCGGGAATGGCTCCTCCGGCGGCCTTCCCTGCACCGTAAAACCCGAAGCGGTTCCGGCAGTAAGGAGCCGAACAGAGGGAAAAGAAAAATAATTATTAACAAATTAAATTATTGAATTATGGAAATGACAAACATTCAGTCGTTAGAGAGAAACATCGTATCGGTGGCATTGGCGGACATTCAGCCGAGCAGTTACAACCCACGCAAGACCTTTGACGAGGCGAGCCTTGCCGAACTTGCCGAAAGCATACGGCAGCAGGGCGTGTTGCAACCTATCGGAGTGCGCCCCATAGAGGAAAACCGCTATGAGGTCATCTTCGGCGAGCGCAGATACCGTGCATCGCTCATGGCAGGGCTGGAAACCATTCCGGCAGTTATGCACGAAGTGACGGACGAGGTGGCGGAGGAAATGGCGGTCACGGAGAACCTTCAGCGAAAGGATGTGACGCCCATAGAGGAAGCCAACGCCTATCAGAAACTGATAGAGAGCGGTCGGCATGATGTCAAATCGTTGGCGGTGCAGTTCGGCAAGTCGGAGGACTATATCCGCACAAGGCTCAAATTTACAACCTTGATACCCGAAATCGCAGCCCTCTTGGATGCGGACGAGATAACCATCAGTGTGGCGAGTGAAATCTGCCGTTACGGGGAGGACATACAGAAAGAGGTGTACGAAAGGCATCTGAAAGACAACGGCTACAACAGTTGGCGTGGCATGAAAGCCGAAGATGTGGCAAGGCGCATCGAGCAGGACTTCACGACCGACCTCAATCGCTATTCCTTTGACAAGACCCTGTGCCTGTCCTGTCCGCACAATACCAACAACATGATGCTGTTCTGCGAGGGAGCTTGCGGTAAGTGCGCCAATCGGAAATGCCTTGAGGACATGAACGCATCCTACCTTGTGGAAAAAGCCGTGCGGATGTTGGAGGAACACCCGACCGCCTCACTCGGCCGTCATCCCTATGCCTGCAACGAGACAGCCGTCAGCCGTCTTGCGGAACTCGGATATGAAGTGGAAACCTTGCCATACCGCTATGGGGAATATCCCGAACTGCCCGAAATCCCCACTGCGGAGGATTACGAGACTGCGGAGGATTACGAGGAAGCCAAAAAGGACTACGAGCAGGAGCAGGAGGTCTACAAGGCTGAATGCGAGGACATACTGCGCAGAAGCGAAGAGGGGGAAATATCACTCTATGTCATTGTCGGGCGCAGCGACCTTTCTCTCGGCTATGTGGAGACCGCAGCGATGAATGCCGCAGAGGGCGCAACCACGGCGGACAAGGAGCAGATGACACCGCTTGAGAAGTTGGAGAAGCAGGACAGGCGCAATAAGGAGATAGCCCTTGAAAAGACGGTAGAGGATACCAAAAAGCGGATTTTGGAGGTGGACACCACCGAAACCAAGTTCGGTGCGGACGAGGACAAGATGATTTATTACTTCCTGCTTTCCTCTCTCCGCAAGGAGCATTACGCAGCCGTAGGCATTGACAGCGAAAATGTGTACTGCCTTTCCGACAAGGACAAAATGAATATCATTGAAAATCTGAATGGCAAAGCGAAAGCCATTATCCGCAGGGATTTTCTGATAGCCAATTTCAAAGACGCATTCGGCAGTAATGCCGTAGCCACCCTCTTGCTCGGTTTTGCACAGAAGCACATGCCCGACACACTCGCCGAAATCCGTAAGGGCTATGATGAAGTGTACGAGAAACGCCACCAGCGTATCGAGGAAAAGAAAGCGGTCCTCATGGTGCAGGACAAGGCGAAGCAGGAAGCCGGGCAGCAGGAAGAAACGCAACCCGAAGAAAGCCGTCAAGCCGAAGATGTAGCGGCCTGACCTTCCATAATTCAGTTCAGAAGCAGGGCGGAGCAATCCGTCCTGCATACTGTCGTGTGCGCCATGACCTTTTATAGCCACCCATCCTTTTCTAACCTCCCGTCAACCCTTTATACCGGTCTGAATTGTCTCTTGTCCCCGTCCTCCATGCCGCCACCGCCACAGGTTTTGTCGGTGCGAATGTAGGCTGCCGTGCCTGTTCCCTCCGTTTTGAAGTGCATTTCCGGCAAATTCTTCCTTACCGGGCAAGAGTAATTCGCCGGGAAAAAACATCGGGAATGGCTTCTCCGGCATCCTTTCTTGCACCGTAAAACCCGAAGCGGCTCCGGCAGTAAGGAGCCGAACAGAGGGAAAAGAAAACAAAACAAAACATTAAATTTCAAGATTATGGACAACATCAAGGAATCGAAAGAGTACAGGCTCGCAAAGGACTGGGAAATGGCGGTAAACGACTATAGTTTCAATCCGAAACGCTTTGCTGCGGCTATCCCTGACATGCACCCCACGCTTCAGCAGAGCCTTTACCGGCTTATCAGGGAGTGCGTCAAGGTCATGGCGGACGACAGCCGCCGCTATGATGAACGCAACAGGGCTTCGCATGAGGAGGCGAAGAGCATCATGGAATACCTCAATGAACACGGAAAGCATATACCACTAAAATAAGGAGGACAATATGAAGACAAAGGAAATCCAGTTTGACGGCAAGAAATACATCTGCCGCATCGTAGAATCAATCGACGGGGAAGAATTGCTGATTGGCTCCACCGAACTGCTCGACGTTCTGCAACCGGGCAGCTTCGGGGATGCGAATGAAGGCTTTGCTAACAAGGAGGCGGAAGCCCTCTATGACGAGGTGTTCTACTTCACGGAGCCGGAGAATCTTCTCCTGCCTGACGAGGAACTGATTGAAGTCTTGAAGGAAAGCAATCCGGACTGGTTTGAATAGCCGGACATGCGCCTGTGTATTGGACACCGCCTGCATATCCGTGTGGGCGGTGTCGTCTTTTACGGTCGGACAGGTGCCGACGGGATTTCCCTTTTATAGCATAGCAACACAAACAGATACGGCCGGAACGGTCGGATAACGTCCTTTTTCCGCTTCGGACAGTGTTTCCAAATAAAAAATTGTACTTCCGGCGAGAATAAATGCCTGTTTTGCCGTTGTAGCATAAAAAAATTCCATACCTTTGTAGCCGGTTAATTATATCACAATGAATTATGACAATAGAATACGAAGGACACGGCAGGCATCCCTTGTTTCATCTGCCTGCGCAGCCACTCCTGAAAGAATGGCGATGCATCCTTTGTGTGCTTCTATCTGTCGTGCAACCGGACAGGATGCCGGAACTTCAGGAATAGCGGACAATCTCCTTGCGTTAAATTTCACTAATGATAGTGAAATTTTGCAACGGGGGGGGGTACACGCAGGAATTTACTCCAAATTATTTAATTTCCAAGAAGTTATTGGAAGAAATTTTTCTTCCTGCGTCCATTCATTACTCAAGAATCACACAAGACATACCGTATCTCCGCCATGCGGCAACGCGCTGGCGGAGACTTTCATATATCCCCGGAACCGTGCCACGCACGTCAATGCTGTGCCCGCAGGTTTCCGGGGCTTTTTGTATCCAACAGCAAACCGATAAACCAAATATGAATATATGAGCAAGACTTTGAGAACCATAGCGACCGCCATCTGCGCTTTATTCCTGCTGCCGCTGTCGGCACAGGAGAAGGCTGATACGGTCTACACTTTCCGCTTCGTCTCTGACCGGGACATGTTCTATGTTCCTTACGGAGGCAACGATGCGGAACTGGAAAGACTGATGCAGTGCGTGGAACAGTACAGGGCTGACATTCTCTCCGGAGAGACTCCGCTCTATGTGGACGGATACAGCACGGCAGGACAGGGTGAGGCAGAAAATCTCGCCATGTCGAAGGTTCGTTCCAACCGGGTGAAGTCAGAACTGATAGTGCGACAGAAACTGACAGAAGAATGCTTCATCACTAAAAATCACTCAGGAGGAGGTGACTATGTGACGGTGCGGATAGTTATCCCTGCGGATAATAACGAAGAAGCGAGACTTGCTACTGAGCGTGCTGAAAAGGAACAGCTTGCAGTGGAGCATGCCGAACAGCAGCGGATAGCCACAGAAAAGGCTGAGCAGGAGCGCATCGCCCGTGAGAGAGAGCAGGCACGCCTTGCCGCAGAACAGGCCAAGGCCGACAGCCTTGCCCAAGCACAGGCCGAAGCCGAAAGGCTCGCAGCCGAGAAATCGAAAGCCGTCGATTCCTATACATTGTCCCTCCGAGCCAACTTTCTGCGCTGGGCGACCCTCACTCCCGATCTCGGCATCGAGTGGCGCATCAGCTCGTCAGTAGGTATCATGGTTAACGGCAGCTGGACGTCTTGGACATGGCAGGACAACGCCCGCCGCTATGCCCTCTGGGAGGTAATGCCGGAGGTGCGCTGGTATCTCGGCGAGAAAAAAGCCTGGTATGTAGGTGCGATGTTCAAGGCAGGCGAGTTCAACTACAAGCTGTCCACCACGGGCAAGCAAGGCGACCTGATGGGCGGTGGCATCACCGGCGGCTACCAGCTGCCTCTGACCGAAGCCCTCTCGATGGACTTCTCCCTCGGTCTTGGCTACCTGAACGCCGATACGGAGAAATACGATGTGATATACGGTGTACGGGTGCGCAGCGGCAATGAGACGAAACACTGGGTCGGCCCGATCAACGCCGGAGTGACACTGGTATGGAAGATATTTTAAGAAAGGAGGACGAGACGATGAAAACGAACAGCATATACAAGACATCACTTTTAACGGCAGCCCTGCTGCTGGCCGCTACCTCCTGCGTGAAGGACGAGCTGCACAATACGCCCCATCCGGACACCGGTAAGATCACCGTCACCGCCGACTGGACCGACCGGGGCGAGGGCGTGGACATCCCTGCGGAGTGGACAGTGACGATGGGTGACTACACCGGCACGGAGACCGGAGAGACCCATGCACCGGATTACCTCTTCAATCCCGGCGATTACACCCTTGCGGCTTACAATACCCCTGAGAACATCACGATAAGCGGCACCACCGCCACAATCACCGGCACCCCCGGCTGGCTCTTCACTTCCGTACATGAAGTGACCATCGAGGCCGACACTGACTATGACCTGACCGCCACGATGCACCAGCAGGTGCGCCAGCTGACCCTCGTCATCGAGCCGACGGGCGATGCGGCGGACAGGATAGAGAGCATTGAGGGCTCATTGTCGGGAGCGGCAGGCACGCTGGACTTCGCCACCGGAATCTACGGAGCGGCATCCGATGTCGCCCTGCACTTCACCAGGATAACCGAGGGTGACGATGCCGGCAAATGGACCGCCACCGTGCGGCTTCTGGGCATCGCAGGCAACCTCCAAAGGCTGACCGCCACGCTGACATACTCAAACGGCAACCCGCAGCCTACGGAACTTGAGAGCGACCTCACGGCAGCCCTTGTGGATTTCAACGCCGACAAGACAGATCCGCTCACCCTCGGCGGCACCATAGCCGAGACCCCGACTGAAGCCGGAGTGGAAGCCGGCATCACCGACTGGGAGAAGATTGACGGCGGCGGAGTGGATGCCGAGATGTAAGACGTACCGGACAGATAACTGAAAAGATATACGGAAAAGAAAAATAATTAATTTAAGATACGATGAATACCAAGTTTTTTGTACTCGCAGTGCTTGCCCTCAGCCTGGCAGCCTGCACCAACGACAACGAAGTAATGGACAACAGCCCCGTGGCGGCCCGCATCAACGCCGAAATCTCCAACACGGTAACCACTCGCGCCAGCGGCACGCAGTGGGCCACATACGACCAGATAGGTGTCTCCACCATAGCAGGCACGGGTACTTATTACAACAACGTGTGCTACGAATGGAACGGCAGCAGCTTTACCACACCGTCGGAGAACGCCATCTACTTCCAGACTCCCGAGAGTGTGACCTTCCGTGCCTACTATCCGTTCACGGGCACACCCGGCGAATCTGCGGGAGTATTGACTGGAGTCAGCACGGGAAGTGAGAACCAGACGGCTGAAAACCTGCCCCTCATCGACTTCCTCTATGCCACCGGAGCCACTGCCGATACGCACCATCCTACGATAGACTTCACCGACAACACCAAGGACAACGGAAGGGACTGTTCCTTCCACCACTGCATGAGCCAGATCACCCTCACCTTCGAGGCAGGTAGCGGAGTAAGTTTCACCGCTGTCAAGCCTGTAAACTATACGCTCTCCGGACTGACGCTGACGGGCAGCTTTGACACCGAAACCGGTGTAGCCAAGGCGGATGAGAACGCGCAGGCAGCCGACCTCACCATGGGACTGGGCGGCGCACTCACCTCGTCGGTCATCCTCTTTCCGCAGACCATAACAAGCATTGACCTGACTGTGAATTTCAACGACAATGACTACAACGCCACGCTCACCGTACCCGACGGCGCATTGAAAGCCGGCAACAATTACACCTGGACCGTCACCGTCCGCAACAAGGACCTGAGCGTCGGCAAGGCCGAGATTAGCGACTGGAATCCGGTAAGCGGTGGCAATGTGAATGCAGACCTGTAAACAAGAACATACAAAATCTGAGGAATCATGAGTTTCAGACATCTATCATATATTCTCTCCGGTGCGGCAGTGCTGCTTCTTGCGGCGACCGCCTGCACGCAGGACGAACTGGCGGACGACACCCGTCTGCCTGAGGGTGAATACCCGTTGATTATCAACGCCACCGGACTCTCTGTAGAAGCAACTCCTGCTTCCACCCGCGCCACCGTGGACGGCGACTGGGCCGGAGTCACGTCCGTGGCCCTCAGCCTGGAAGACGAGACGAAGGAGTACAACGTGACGGCATCCGATGCCGACGGCTACAAGAAGGCCACCCTGAGCAACAACCTCTCCCCGTTCTGGTGGACGAGCCGCAACGATATCACCGTCAGTGCCTGGTGGCCATACGACCCGACCAACATCTCGCAGATGCCCGCCGTCGTGGTGAAAGCTGAACAAAGCACGCAAGCCGGCTTCCAAAGCAGCGACTACATCTCTGCCGAGAACCAGACGGTACACTTTGACGACCCGACTTTGACCTTCAGTCACCGCACGGCTCGTATAACGGTTAATCTTAGAGAGGGAGCCGGTATCAACGACCTGACAGGAGCGGAAGTCTATGTGACCGGTCTCTCCACTGACGGCGGCAATCCGGCCACCATCAGCACCTATGCATCGGGCAACTACACCTACGAGGCACTGGCCGCCCCGCAGACTGTTGCGGCAGGCGAACCATTCATACAGGTGGACTTGAACGGCGGCACTTTCTACTTCCGCCCGCAGAACAGCGTGGAGCTGAAGCCTGGCAGCCGCTACACCTACACCGTCAATGTCACTGCCAAGGGACTGGAGCTGGTCGGCTGCACCATCGGCGGCTGGGCTGACGGCGGCGGCGAGACAGGCAATGCAGAGGATTTGGGGTACTCCTACAATGCGGATACCCATACCTACTCCGTCTATACACCCGACGGTCTGACGGAATGGGCAAAAGCCGCACAAAGCGACCCATCGCTGAACTGTACCCTTACCGCCGACATCGACCTCACAGGCAAGGAATGGACTCCGATAGGTCGTCCCAGAGGCTACACCGGCACTTTCGACGGGCAAGGGCATACCATTACGGGATTGAATATCTCACCTTCAGAGGATGCAGCAGCATTATTCCATCAGATCAACGGTGATGGAACGGTCATGAATCTACAGCTGAAAGATGTAACTTACAACGGCGTTACGGCAATGGGCGGAATAGCCCATGGCAACTATGGCACCATCACCGCCTGCTCCGTAACGGGGACACTGACGAATACGACTAATAATGGTCATGTCGGGGGTATCGCAGCGACCAATCTGGGCACCATCACCGCCTGCTGGTTCAGCGGCACGATAACCGGAGGAAGCAGTATAGGCGGCATAGCAGGGAGCAATACGAATGCCGGTTCTTATAATGGAAAAATCACAGCCTGCTACTGGAGCGGTGAGGAAATTAGCAATGGCGTAGGCTATGATGTGACCGGCAACAGCGAAACCACGAAAGTGGAGGGCAACTGGACGGATGCCATAGACGGCATGAACGCCGCCCTCACTGACAACGCCTACCAATGGACATCCGGCACCGACGGTCTGCCTGTGTTGAAGAAGAAGTAAAAACAGGACGATATGAAACGATATACCATACATACATTCTCGGCACTCGCCCTGCTCCTTGCGGCCACCGCCTGCACGAGGGACGATGCGAGAACGCTGCCCGACGGCACGCAGCCGCTGACGCTGACCGCCGCCATAGAGGGCAGTGCAGGGACCCGCGCCACCGTGGACAACCGGTGGAACGGCAATGAGACAATAGCCCTGCAAGTAACCGACGGAGACGGTACAGATTGGTACGACTATATGGTGGACGACAAAGGCAACATGTCCGGCGACTACTACTGGACAAATCCAGGTTCCGTCACCGTGCTGGGCCTTTACCCGAATATCATGGCGGAAAGCAACGACTGGACTTGGAGCGTGGAGGAAGACCAAAGCAGCGATGCAGACTATCAGTCAGGCGACCTGCTCTGCAGTGAATTCAAGGCCGTGAATTTCGGCCAAACACCCAACCTTACCTTCTACCACCAGACCGCCAAGGTGGTGGTGAATATCAAGCAGGAAGGCCTGCCCGAAAGCATCAGTGCCACAACGGAGAACATCAGCCTGACCATCGGCGAGGGTGGCATCCTCGCGATGGACGGCTCGTTCACCATCCCGACAGCGGCGGACAATGACGGCCGTTGGCTCGGCACCTGGAGGACTGGTAGCACCAAAGGCAGCATTAAGCCCCACCTTGCCACGGCCAAGCCGGAAGGCTGCTTCGCTACTTACGAAGCCCTCGTCATCCCGCAGGACGTGACGGCAGGCACAAGGTTACTTACCTTTACCGCAGAGAAGGGCGGCACATCTTACAGTCCGTTCTACTACACCCTTCAGAACAATGCCGAGTGGAAGGCGGGGTATGTCTATACCTACGACATCACCGTCTTCCACTACGGGCTTGAGGTGCAGGTGTCGGAAAGTATCAATTGGAATGACGGCGGCACGGGCAGCGGCAATATCACCCTGAAAGATTACACTATTTCTGACGATGGAACTTACACTGTCTATACCGCCGAAGGACTGAACGAATGGGCGAAAGCGGCAAACGAAAATTTGAGTACCAATTGTATCCTGATGGCAGACATTGACCTTTCGGGCGTGGATTGGGAACCGATAGGCAATGGAAACTATTATAATAGATATAACGGCATATTGGACGGCAATGGCCATACCATTCGCAACCTGCGGCAGGATGGTTCCTATGAGTATGGCGGATTCATTGGCCACATTGGAACGGACGGCCGCGTGCAGAACCTCACACTGAGTGATGTGAACATTAACAATACCTATTCAGGTAGATATCCCTCCGAAATGGGTGCAGTAACAGGCTATAATGAAGGAACGATCTCTAACTGCGAAATTTCAGGTTCTGTATCTCAAACCTCTGAATATGGGAATTTAGGAAGTTTAGTAGGTAACAATACTGGGAATATTGAGTATTGCCGTTCATCGGCAACGATTCATGGCGATGAGAACAATTATGTAGGTGGATTAGTAGGCCAGCATGGCTCATATGTCACATCTTCATTCGTTAGAGGTTGTTCATTTTCAGGCAATATCATTGGTGGATATTCTGTTGGTGGTATAACCGGATGGTGCCCATATTTTTATACTGTCATCGCTTGTTATTCCACAGGCACTTTATCGAATGAATACAATAAAGGCGGCATTGTCGGTTTTCTGCAACATGGCAGCGAAACAACAGCTTGCTATTGGGAAGGTTTCGATGGTGCAAGTTTCGGCTATTGTAATTCAGGTGAAGGTTCCGGAGCCTACCAAATAGACGGCACCACCCACACCTGGCAGACCGCCACACAAGCCATGAACGAAGCCCTCGGAACGGATGCCGAATACCATTGGCACACCGATGACCCGAACACCCCGCCGACCCTCGTACCGAACAATTAAACGATAACGATATGAACAAAAGGACATTACTCAGCATACTCCCTGCAGCAGCCCTCCTGCTGCTTGCCGCCTGTACGCAGGATGAACCGGGTGGACAAGGCAACGAACTGCCTTACGGCGAATATCCCTTGCAGATAGGCGGTGTTACCCTCGATGTGGAAAGCAGTGCGGAACCGTGGAGCGCAGAGGGACCGCAGACCCGTGTTGCGGAGGATAATACCGATGGCAAGAGCAGTGTATGGCAATGGGACGGCTCGGAAATGATAGGAGTGCGGCTGGGCGATGAAACCACCACTTATACGCTGAATGCCGATAAGACATTGACCACTGATCAACAACTCTACTGGACAAGCGCCGCCCCTGCCACTGTCACCGCCTGGTATCCAACGGATGAGTCGGTTGACCTCAGCGACCAGTCCGAAGGTCTTGCATACATGCTGAAAGCCGAAGTGCCGGGTGCCACCTACAACAATGAAATCGCCCTTGACTTCAAGCACCAGCTTGCCAAGGTGCGTGTGGTACTCAACGGCACACAGGCCTCTCTGGCGCAGAGCGTGGAAGTCTACGGCTGCACCACCTGCACGAACAATGAAGGTGCTCCCGTCACTGACAACACACAGCAAGGCTGGCTCAAGATGAAGCACACCACCTACACCGACGGCGCCGAGTGCTGGGAGGCCAATGTAGTGCCGGGCAATATAACCCTTACCGACTTTATCCGGATAAACGGCCAAACTGCCACGGTAAATGACGGCTTCCCTACTACGCTGGAAGCCGCCAGGATGTACACCATTGACCTGACGGTGGGTGAAAATCAAATATTTGGCGGTGAAACCATCACCAAGCCGGGTAAATATATTGTAAAAGGTACTGTCACCGAAAGCATTACTTTAGACAGCGAAGGTGTTACATTGGTATTGGAAGGCGCAGACATTAATACCAACGGCATAGCCATTAATATTGTGAGTGGTAATCCTACTCTGAAAATCCAAGGAACAGAAAATGCTGTAAAATCCACCACCTCAACAGCCATACACGTAGGGAGCGGATGCACCCTCACCATCGAGGGAGTAAATGGCACTACAGATGATAAACTGAAAGCTGAAGGCGGGAAAAATGAAGGTACAGCATCTGGGTCAGGCAATGCCGGAGCGGGCATCGGAAGCAGCAATGGCGGAAATATCATTATTCGGAATATAACTATAGAAGCCCAAGGAAACTCTTGGTATCACTATTTGGGATATGTGCAGGGAGGCGGGGCTGCCATAGGTTCTTCAGGCCCGGGATATTGTGGCGACATCACGATAACCGATGCTACGATTACCGCAATAGGTGGCCACTATGCTGCTGCCATAGGAATGGGATATTCAGTTGAAGGTTCGGAAGATAGCAATTTGAAGATGGGGACTATTCGCATCAGCAATTCTATTATCACCGCTCAAGGCGGTGAGAGCGCTTCTGCCATTGGTTTTCCATATTTAAGCTATCTACAGAATCCGACTGCCGGTGAGATTTATATTGAAACGAAAGAATCAAGCAATACCTTTCTTAATAGACTGACGATTACTTCGGGAAAATTTAAGATTGGCAAAGGTTCTTTCAATGAATACAATTCGTTTTACGGAACAAATGGAGGCACTTGGCCGGGCGTGACATTGAAGGCAAGCGACGGCACGCAGACTAGCCCCGATGGTATAGGGCAATGAGTAGAATCGCCCATCCCAGCGGATATGCCATCTGCCTGTCATTTGAATTTGCAAATCCGGCGGAAAAACACAGTCCCGGCCAGTGACTGCAAGACTGGCGGCCAAACAGGGATGACACTTCAAAAAATCCAGCGGCAATCTGCGTTTCTTATGCAAATTGCCGCTGTTGTTTCTCTAAATCTGGTCGTTCACAAAACATTCCGGCAGTCTGTAAAACAGATTTTGCTGTAGCTTTCTCAAGTCTTTTGATTTGTAGATTAAAACTATGTATGACTTATGAGAAAGAATCAACAGCTGGTAATCGTCCTCCCGGAAAGTTCGGAGGAGTTGCCGATACGGATTGTGAGAGGTTCACGGAGTATGGAACTGAGACTGCTCCTTTGCCCTCCCGATGGTGAAGAACGACACGTCAACGAGACTTGTCCGGAAAGGAAGTATGTCTTTATCTGGAGACAGAACGACTATCTCAAAGCGGCAGTGGATGAAATCCAATGGATAGAGGCTGCCGGAAGTTATTCCCGCATCCACCTGACAGGAGGTCGCAGCCTCGTAATTTCTTTCAACCTCGCATCGGTCAGGCGCAAGCTGCCCGAAAGCGACTTCATCCGGATCCATCGTTCCCGCATCGTAAATCTCAGACATGTGGAGACATTGGTCGGGAACAGGCTGAAGATAGGCAATGAACTGTTGGCCATAGGCCGTGAATATAAGGATGCACTCTTCGAGAGGGTCATCTTCCTTGGTGTGACAGGAAATAGTTTCCCTACAAGAAGGGTTTTGTATAGGTTGGCTGTGGACTATGCAGGATAGAAAGGATTGATAGATGTGAGGCATTGATAAAGTCAGGTACTACTTAGCCCCTCGCTTGTTCAGCACGTCCTTTATCATTTCCTTGACATCTTGCCCTACCTGAACGAAGTTCTTGTACAGGATGCGTTCCCTTTCCTCCCTTGACGGAAAGGTGTAGAACTTCGGCAGCGGCACATACCCGGCTTCCTCATTCTTTATCTCCCTCATGTCGAAGTCTGTCTTGCAGAAGAATTTCGTGGTCTTGAACTCCTCTGATTCTTGGATGTTCATTGATCCGCCTGCACCGGTCTTGGTCTTCACAAAGTCCCTGGCAGTCTGGCCGCATATCCATCCGGTTGACATGTCGGAGATTTTAGAGGCAGGCACAAGGCTGTCCATGTTCTCGTTCAGGTTGATGCTGGTCTTGTCCCGGTCGATGGTCACGCCTTTCTTTATCTGTACCACCTTGCCGAAGATGTCATTGCTCAGCCATTCCAATGTCTCTTTGGAGCGGGCGGCACCGCTCACCACATTGCCTACGGTCGTGATGATTTTCTCCATGCCCACCTTGCCGTAGTCGGCTTCCAGCTGCGGCAGTTCCTGAAAGCCCAAGGTCACGCTCACCTTGTTGCTTCGTGCCGTACCTATCAGGCGGTCTATCTTGTGGAAATACAGGGTTGGTAACTCGTCCACGATGATGCTCACCGGGATGTTCTTGCCCTGTCCGGTGTTTACCCTTGTGACCAGCCTGTTCAGGATAAGGGCGTTCAGCGCACCGATGATGCTCTCCATCTCCGGGTCGTTGGCAATGAGCAGGTAGCTCGGATGATTCGGGTCGCTCACCTTCAAATCGAAATCATCGCCGTCCTTATGGAATATCCAATAGGATTCTTTAGTCGCCAAACGGGAGGTATAGACACGCAGCGTGCCTATCATACCCTCCAACTGCTCCATCGCCTTGTTTTTGAAGGCGGTCTGGAACGGGCCGAGCAGCGGGGCCACTTCGTTGTCGGTTTCCAACACCTCGAAGATGGTCTGGTAGCTCTCGTTCAGGAACGACAGGATATGCGGCATGTCGCTGTACTTGCCCAACCAGTAGGCGGGCTGCACGATGTTCCCGTCCTTGCGGTCACGGACGATGCCCGTAGGCTTCCAGAATTTTGTTTCCGGATCTTGCCGCTTCTCGGCATACAGCTTGTTCCCGTCCTTGTCGTATGGCTCTTTCTCGTAGTTGCAGAAGAAGTAGATGCAGGCGGCAAGGAAGTTCACCGCCGAGGTCTGGAAGAACTGGTCGCTGCCTCCGCCGCCCTCTTTCTTACCCTTTTGCAAGGATTCAAGCAGGGTTTCTGCTGTCTCGCTCGCCGCCGCCAGATTGTTGATGTATTTCAGTTGTATCGGGTTCACCCTGCGGCTGTATTCCACATCCACGAAATTGATGATGTTGAACTTGCAGCCCTTGGGTACCTTGCCGAGTTTCAGGTTCTTCTTGTAATGGTAGTAGAGCTTGGTCGCCAATGTCGGGAACTTGTAGTCGTATGCGACCATCACGAAGCCTTTGGCGGAGTGCTGACGGATGAACGGCTCGATGATGGAGAATGTCTTTCCGCTTCCCGGTGTCCCGACCACCCATGTTCCTCTGAAGGGATTGCTGATGTTCACCCAGCCCTTGCGGAATTTGCCCTTGTAGTAGTACCGCATCGGGATGTTCACACTGTACTTGTTCTCCACCAATTCCTCGCATTGCTCGAAGCTCTCGTTCTCAAAATTGAACCGGTCTTTCATCAGCCCGTCCTTGATGAACTTCGAGATGTTGTCCAGGGCGATATGCACGAGTATCACGCCCACGAGCGAAGCGGCCATGTACAGGATAATGTTCACGGGCAGCGTGTACAACTGCATCCCCATCGGTTTGTTGAACAGCCATACGGAGAGGACAAGCAGCGCAAGACCCGCTGTCAGGGGCATGACGACCTGCCGCTTGGCGTTGAACTCCAGATGCTTCTTGTTTCTCGTACCGATGCAGGTGATGCAGATCAGCAGGACGGTGGCCAGCTTGCTGTACACCAAATGTCCATCGCTGTATATCATCCATCGTTTGATGCGGCCATGTATGTCCGTAACAATTCCTCCCCAATCACCGAATAGGGCCGGGTCGATGGCGTAAGCGAAAAATTCCATCAGTACCGATATATACACCATTGCCCGGAATATCCGGTAGAATCCCTGTAACTCCTTGCTTTCTTCCATAGTTTTCCCTGTTTTCAGTCCGTCTTCCTGCGATACCAGCGGTTGTCCACACGGATAGCATCCATGCCGAAGCATACGCCGTTCTCGTCCATCTTTGCCTGTATCTTCTCTACCGTAGCCGGACCTACACCCCATATCTCCAACAGATACTGCTCGTCAAGGCGCAGCAGGTCCCCGATATATTGTATTCCGTGGGCGGCGAGGTGGTTCTGTGCGGACGGCGTGATTCCCATGCTGAATATCGGCTGTGAAAGGTAAGGCACCTCTTCCGCCGGGATATTGCTCATTGCGATTTCCAGCCCCTCCTTGATTCTCTTGAGGAGGTCGATAGACTGCTCGGCCTCGCAGATAGTCTGTTCGTCGTGTGCGATGGTGTCACGCATGTGGGCAGCCTTCTCTACAAGTTCGGCATTGCTCCGCTTCAGTTCGTTGTTGGTTCTCATTAGGGACTGGTTGTCCCGGTCAAGGTCGTCCCGCCTGTACTCCAGGGTGTCAACCGTATCCTGCAGTAGCCCCACCCGGTATTGCAGGGTGGAACATTTTTCATTGTCGGAGACTATTTCTCCCGACAGGGTTTCCAATCTCCTGACCTGAAGCTCAAGGCTGTCGTGGATAGAAAGGAGTGTATCCGCAAGTTCGTTCATCCGCTGGCGGCGGGATTTTCCCCGTGCACATCGGTAAAGGATGACAAGTGACGTTATCATCAGCACCAGTCCGATAAGCATAGTGATGTCCAATGTTTCCATATAGTTGTATTTTTATTTGTTTAATGTGATAATGGGACGCACTCGGTGCGCCTGTGTTTTCGGTGTCTCCTGCATGGCTCCGCTCCCGATGGAGTATAGCCACGCCTTGGCGGTTTGCTGTCCCTCGACTTCCGTCGAAGTCCAATACCAGCAGTCGCCGTTGTTGTCGGCTGGCAGGGTGTCCCCGCCGCATAGCTCAAGGACGGGATTGACCGTTTCCCGTGCCGCATACAGCAGCCGCATCTGCGCTACGGATGGAATGTATGCACTCTGTCCGTAGCACCACAGGTCGAAGACCGCTGCCGCCATAGGCGAGGTTGTTTCCTGCGTGTCGTACAGGGCGAAGGTATTCGCATTGCCGTCAAAAGCCTCCGTGTCGGCGGAAGTCCCTTGCTCTACACCGAGGCTGTCTGCAAACGCTTGGGGAGCGATGTCCCACAGATAGACGGCATAGCCGTTCCCCTCCGTACCGCCGTGCTGTCCGGTGTCGAACACGACCGCCACGGCCTGCTTGCCGGATGCCTTGTACTGGGCGTAGGACAATGCCGTGCCGTCATCGCAGAGGACATGTCCGGGGCGTACCGTCATGTCCGGGGTCTCGATATGCGCATCGCAGGCGGCCAGTGTCAACGCCGCTGCCGCCGCAATGATTGTATGCATCTTATTCATTGTCATCTGTTCATATTTTTATTTTCCCTTATTTTATCTGTCATCTTATCGGCAGCTTCACGCCGAGACCGACACCTGCCCGCAGCAGGTCGGCTCCCTTTATCATCACGTCACCCTTCACCTGCCAGAAGAACACCCAGCCCGACCGCAGCACATAGTTGTGTTCGTAGCCAAGGTGGATGCCTGCGAGGAACTTCTTCGTGTCGCTGCCGCCCGATGCGCCGATGCGCAGGTTACCGAAGTGGTTGCGACCCCGTACCACGCAGGGCTTGTAGGCCACGCCGAAGCCGTAGGTGCGGTAGTTCCGCCAGAATGAATCCGGGCAGACATGCCCGCATGTCCCGCACTCCTTCCATTGCAGGTAGCCGTTGGCAAAGAACTCCCAGGCGTTGTGGTAGTTCGTCTCATGCTCGTAGGCAAGGGTCACGTCCATGCCGTTCCGGTACAGCAGTCCGGCCCCAAGCGAGAGCCGCCCGGTGTTGCGCTGCGCCTGTGCGCTCACGGACAAGGCGAACACGGCTACCGTCAGGGCAAGCAGCCTGTTTCTTGTCCTTCCCTTATTTCTCAATGCTACACTCATCATTTCCAATTCTTCATTCTTAATTCTTTATTTTTCATTGACATCACTCTTCTTCCAATAGCGAATGGTCAAACGAATCGGCGGCAAGCACGTCCTCGTAGTCGATGTGCAGGCTGATGTTGCGCCCGCTGATCTGCTTCTCGGTCATCTCTATGGTCAGCACCTTGTCATTGGGGAAGGTCATCTTCCGCACGACAATCACGTTGCGGTAGCCCCGCTTGAACGACTTGCCTTGTTCCAGCACCAATGCCGGTTGCAGTTCGATGACCTGCGAGTTGGTCGCTTTCGAGACTTTCTTGTCGGCGAGCTTCACCCGTATCTCGTCGATGTCGAAACGGATATGTGTCTTGTTTTCTATCGAGAAGTCGATGAAGAAATAGTCTCCAGCAGCGTAGATGTTGTTCAGCCGCATGGTCATGCGGTGCGCCTTGCTCGCCACGTTCCGTATCTTGGCCGGAGAGTTCCAGATGCGTCTGGCCAGTCCGGTCATCTCCGCCGTGGACATGGTGACGACGGGGTTGTTGTAGGCTTCCCGCTCCGCAGGCAGTATCTCCTTGTCCGTCACCGCCTCCTTCATCCTTGTGGTGTAGAGCAGCGCGTACTGCGTGCGGTAGCGTTCCGTCACGATGGTCACGATGGCGAGTACCTCGCCGTCCTCGTGCCCGGCCTCCTTGGGCTTCAGGCGGATGATGTTGTCAAGTGGCTGGTCGCCCGCCACCTTGTCGGTGGAGATGTCCACCAGACGCACCGGCTCCGATGCCGTGATGACGGTCGTCACCTGCTCGTTCACGGTCAGCAGTTCCATTTCCTCGTAGGTTCTCTGGGCTTTCGCCTCGTGTGCGGCGGAAAGTCCCGCTGCAAGGAGGCACAGGCCCATCATTCGATGTCTGTTCATTGTCTTTGCCTTTTTATTGGTTTTTCTCGTTATCTTTTCTTTCCCTCTGTTCAATCTCTTCCCGTATCCGCCGCTCCGCAATCCCGCAATAGCCGCTGTCTGTCTCGAAGCCGATGTAGTGTCGGCCTGTCCGCAGGGCGGCGATGGCGGCGGTTCCGGAGCCGATGCAGTTGTCCAGCACGGTGTCGCCCTCGTCCGTATAGGTGCGTATCAAGTATTCTATCAGGGCCACAGGTTTCTGTGTGGAGTGGTAGAATGTTCCGTTCCGGTGTTCCTTGGGTACGGAGATGACCGATGTCGGGTATTTGTCATCGGCAATGCGCACCGGGGCGAGCTTCATTCCGCCGTAGCAGCGGTTGGTGAATCCTTCCGTCTTGCGGCGGCCGTGGTTCCGTTTTTCGGGCGGACACGGGGTCATCTGCGGGTGGTACACCGGTAGTTTCCTGTAAAACACCAGGATGTCCTCATGCTGGCGCAGGGGCATACGGTTGGCGTTCAGGTGTCCGCTCACCCTGTCCTTGTGCCAGACAAGGTTGTACCTCCACAGCTTGGGCTGCGACAGCACCAGTTCCGCCGAGAACATCCCCTGCGCGAACAGGATGATGGGACTGTCCGGCTTGGTGATTCTCAGGTACTGCTCCCACAAGGGCTTCAGCGGAATCCGGTTGTCCCACCGGGCTGCGCCGTTCTGCCGGTTCAGCACCCCGTAGGGCAGGTCGGCGATCACCGCATCGATGCTGCGGTCGGCAATGCCTTTCATACCCTCCAGACAGTCCATGTTGTATATCTTGTCTTGCTCTATGGTCGTCATGGCTATTGCTTTTGGTTTCCGTTCACCAAATACACGAATGTCCCGTATTTCAGCTTCACCTTGTTCTTTCGGATGGCCTTGCTGATGGCGTTGCTCGTCTTCTGGTAGGCGTTCTGCACAGCCTGCATGCCCCATTGGGCGAGGCTGTTGTTGCCGTAGCCTCCGGTGTTCATGCTCAGGTTGCCCGACATGGCGCTGCTGGCCACATCCTTGCCCGTTTCTCGGAACTGGCTTTCCGGCACATACAGCCCCTCCAGTCCGTCCGTGTCGTACACCGACAGGCTGACCTTGACCAGTTCGTCACCCACGAGGATGCTGCTGATGCTGCCCTTAACCCGTCCGGACGAGAAGCCGCTGACCGTGGCGTACAGGTAGGTGCCTTTCCGGACGGTGCTTCCGTCTATCTCCACATCGTCCAGCAGCCGCAGTCTGACCCGTGACCCGTCCACCGCCTTGATGTCCTCGTCGATGATGGCCTTGATGAGCTTCGGCTCCTGTCCGCTCCGGTCGAGCGTGTGGAAATAGTCCGAGGATGTTTTTGTTTTCTTCACCACTTCGCTGGCCCTGTCGTTCTCGCCGGGGGCTTTCACGGCCTGGCTGTCCTCGTCGATGATGCCCTCCGCCTGCGCAGGTGCCGCCGCAGGAGGCGGTGCTGTTTGGGTGGTGTCCTCTTCCGCAGGAGGAATCACCTCCTGCCGCCCGCGCAGCCTTGCTTCGGCAAGGGCTTTCTCCAGTTCCGCGAGGGCTTCTTCCTCCCGTCTCTTGGCATCGGCTGCTTCCGCCGCCATACTCTTTTCCTGCTCGATTTCTCCGAGCAGGGCGATGTCGTCCTCTGTGTACTGCGATTCATATTCTTCCTTGTTTTCATCGGGTTCGTCCCTTTCAATGTTGTCCACGGCGGTATAGTCCTGTATCCTGCCCCACGATTTGGTCATGTTCTCGTACTTGCTGCCTATGCCGTCCCCGTCCTTGATGGTGGCCTCCGGCAGTTCCGGGTTCAGGAACTCGGTGGTCTGCAGCGTGGCGTCCGGTATCTCGGCCTTCTCGGTGCGGAACAGGTCAAAGATGAAGTACGACGCGCCGAGCAGCGGCAGGTAGAGGATGGCGGGCAGCATGTACTTGGGCTGTCTGAAGTTGATTTTGTCCAGTATGCTCATCGTCATTGCGCTTTAGGTGGTTGTATATGTAGTTCGGATTGCTCGTGTCTCTCCCGAAGGAGGCTGTCCTGCATCTCGGTGGCTGTCCGCTGGGGCGGCTGGCGGTTGTACACGACGGTCAGCCGGTAGATGTTCCATGCCAGTCCCGCCGCGACAAAGGTGAATACGATAATCAGGAACAGGGTGCGGTGCATGTTGGCGAAGCCCTGCACCTTGGCGGCGGCCTTGTCTATCCGTGTCACCTTCGCGAACCTCCGCCCGGCATCCACTTCACGCTCGTAGCGTTCCTTGTATTGCGGGTCATGCTTGTCCGGCATCTTCTCGCCGAAAATCATTTTCTTCCATCCCATATCTCGGTTGTTTTAATGTTTAAATTCTTCATTCTCAACTTTTCATTCTTCATTTAGTAGTTGTTCTTTGTTTTCTGTTCGATGTCCTTGTTCAGCAGCGTGCGCCAGTTCACGATGAGCAGCCCGTGGGGGTTGTTCTCAGTCCGGGGCACCCGCTTGAGCTGTCCGGCGGTGACAAGCTCGCGCATCAGGATGTTGCTCCGCCGCTCTATGCGCTGCCGTCCGTAGTAGGTGAACTCCATCTTGGCCGCATCGAAACGGATGCTGTCGCAGAAGATGGAGAAGACCGCGCTCGTCCCGAGGATGTTGCTGTAGAAGCCTTTCTCCTTGAGGGTGTTGTACTGTGCCAGCCCCGTCTCGTCCACCAGGTACATGGCTTTCTCCATTGTATAGCGGATATACTTGTCGTCCGGCGCCAGCGTAAAGAAGTAGTGGTGGAACATCTCCACATGGCTCTTGGCTTCCACGTCGAGTGTCTCTTCCATTGTGGTCTGACGGACCAGTATCGGCACATTGCCGTCCAGCACATAGACTTTCTTGTGCGCGTCCGCGACCATCGTCCGGGCGGTCCAGATGCTCGACACGCTGATGATGACGCACCCCACGAGGAATGCGGTGCAGACGATGCCCGTCAGCCTGATCTTGTTTTCCAAATTCTTTATGACCATATCGCTTTTTGTTTGTTGTTATCGTGTCATGGTTCCTATGGCTCCGGTGGCCGTCATCTTTGCCTGCTGCGCCACGCCCTCGCCGAAGTTTCGGGTCGAGAAGGCGGTGTCCCCCTCAGGTATCATCCACGCCGCGAGGTCGGGCACGAGGTTCAGGCATTTCAGGGCCACGATGCTTGCCGCCATCAGGTAGCCTGCGGAGAAGAACGAGTTCTGCAGGTAGGCGGCCATCGTCTGCTCGCTGGCGGTTATCGCCGTCAGGTTCTCCACCTGGATGCACAGCACGATGTCGAACAGGAGCAGGACATAGAAGCCCACGAAGTAGAGCATCGCACCGTAGAAATGCACCGTCAGATACCTCGTGATCCATTTCGCCCATGCGCCTTCCCACTTGGGCAGCAGGCTGAAAGCCCACTGTATCGGCCCGAATATCGTCAGCATCCCCAGCAGGATCTGCTGGCAGTATATCGTTGCCCACCACCCGATACGGAATACCACGAGGGCGATGAGCATGATGATTTTGTCGATGCCCACCACGATGCCGGAGGTCAGCGAGGTGAACCACAGCTTGGCGGCGTCTTTCTCCATGCTGGTCACTTCGTCCACGCCGGTCTGCTCCATAGTCGCCTCTATCAGGTTGGGGTCGGATGTCCCGGTGTGCGCCACGTCCGCCTGCGCCTGCAGGTTGGTGTACATCGTGTCGCGCACGAAGATGAGTTCCTGCGCCTCCTCGAACTTATCGCTGATCTGTGCGGCTTCCGCCTGGTAGAGGTCGTGGGTGTACGAGCCGATGCAGTTCGGGATGTAGGACAGGAAGTCCAGAAAGCACCAGTTGCTGCCGCTGCCTGCCATGCCCGTGTCCGCCGGAGGATACCACCAGCACAGCACGAGCGACACGGCCAGTGGCCTGAACAGTTTCATCACGTCCAGCGGCTCGTGCTTGACCATCATCTTGTAGGCCATGCCCGCCGTCATGATGATGGCGAACAGGGCGGCAAGTGCCATGCACATCTGTAATATCCACCAGAACGGTCCCTGCGCCCCCGTGAAGGTGGCGTCGGTCAGGAACTCGTTGGTCTGGAAGATGACATCGTCTATCTCTTCTTCCAGAAGGTCTATGCCGAAGTTCGACAGTATGTTTCCGTCTGCCATGCTGTTTCCTTTTTAGTTTCTCTCCACTGTTTCTTCTCCGTCGCTTCCACTGCTGCCGCCCTCCGTCTGTGAGCCGCGCACGGCATACCGGGATTCGTTCCACCGCTCCATGGCACCGCGCAGGATGCTTCCTTTGTCTATGGGTTGTACTTCCTGTGCGCTCAACAGGCTTTCTGTCACGGTGGCGTTCTGCCTTCGGGCGAGGTAGAGCACAAGCGTCTCGTTCTGCCGGGCTACATCCTCGCTGATGCGCAGATACTCCTTCTTCCGCTGGGCATTGGGCATATAGGCGTCCTTGGTGGCGTTGATGGCGCACCGGTACACCTGATAATACTCCTCCCAGCGTTCACGCTCGTCCGGTGTGCCGCCGCACAGGAGGATGCGGTCGATGTTGCTCCGGAAGCGTTCCATCTGCCCGTCCACCTTGTCGCCCTCGGCGAGCCATGCCAGGTCAACCTGCCTGTCGGCAATGTTCAGCGCTTCGATGCCCGCCCGCTTCACCAGGGCCGAGTCGATGGCTTCGGCCTCGTCCGTCTGGTTATACAGGTTCACCCCGGCCAGCGTGCGGAACGACAGCTTGTTCTTCGCCGCCGCCGTCTTCTTGTACTTGTTGTGCAGCAACAGGTAATAGAGATCGGGCGACAGCGAGCCTGCGCCGGTCTCCATGACCGTAATCTGGTTCTGCTTCGGCGAGTCGTGGTTGTAGGTCACATACTGCGCGTGGGCGGCATGTGCCGCCAGGACTGCCGCCGCGAGAAGTGTCATTGTCCGTTTCATTTCCATATTCTTTCCCTTTTTTCGTTAATAATCCAGTTTCCCGGCACTGCGCCAGCGGCCGAAGGCCCCGTCTATGATTTCCTGACGGCTGCGTGCCTGGTATATCTTCTCTTTCCAGTAGCCGATGCGTACCTGTATGTATCGCCAGGTTTCCATGTAGGCCCGGTTCAGGTGCCGCTCGATGTCGTCAAGAGACCCGTTGATGGCTTCCATCACCATCAGCAGGTCGGAAGTCGAGCAGGCCGCCGCTCCGGTGGCATACAGCACGAGGTCGCCGAGCGACTTGTACAGCTGCTCGCCGTCATGGGCGATGGCTTCTATCGCTTTCTTGTTTATCGTGAGTATCAGCAGGTCTTCCGGCTCCGCCTTTCCCCGTTTCAGCACCTTGTCGTTGAACTCGGTCAGCATCTCCTTGTAGTCGCCGATGCGGTCGCTGACGGTCGTGTAGGTGTCCTTGGCGTTCAGCACCGTCCGCAGGGACTGGTACATCACGTCGATGACATCGAAGGCACGGGTGTACCTGTCCAGATCCACATTCAGTTCCTTGTATTCCACCGTAGCGTCCCGGCTGTACCCGTGCAGCAGCTTGTTGCTGTATTCCAGGGTGCTGCGTGCCAGCAGCAGGCTTCGCTGCTTCTTGTGGTCGTTGATGTAGGCTTCCACCGACACGATGTCGAAAGTCCACTGTGCCTTGGCGACACACGGCAGCATGGCCAGCAGCAGGAATGTCAAAATCAGTCTCTGTCTCATAGTCCGTCCTCCTTTCTACTGTTCCCATTGCGCAGGTTCCGGGCATTCTCCACCCACCGCTCATGGCACTCTTCCACAAGGGTGAGCCTCCGTCCTTCGTCCGTATCCAGTTCGGGCAGGACATCCTTCAGCAGGTCGATGATGCTGTACTTGTAGTGCATCATCTTCTCCAGCGACACGAGGTCGGCGTAGATTCTCGTGAGGCGGGTGTCCACCTCACGGGCGATTTCCAGACGGTCGCTCGACCACAGCAGGTGGTACACGTCGCCCGTAGGGGTCTCCTCCAATGGCGGCGTACTGGCATATTCCGCAGTGATCTTGCACGAGGGGTATTCCCTTGCTATCTCCGCAATGCGGTCGTTCACCAGTTTGGTTTTTTCGGCATCCGACAGGCTCGGGTCGAGCGTCAGCACGTCGGCCACATGGGTGTCGGTGTATTCCGTGGTCAGCTCCCACGAGATCTGCAGGATGGCTCGGTGTATCTTGATGCCGAGGAAGTATTTGGGCTTCCTCGCTATCGAGAGGGTCGCCTTGAAAGTAATGACCCCGTTGATGTTCGGTGTGGTCGCCCGGCGGATATATGAATAGCCGTTCCACGAGCCTCCGTCCTGCCATGTCAGGTTGTAGGCGGTCTTGCAGTCCTGCATGATGGCAGGGATACGGTAGTAGTCATCGGTAGGCACATCGTTGTCGCCTGCGGCTTCCGTCTTTGCCGCCTCGTAGTCGGCCAGCTTCTGCTGCCATTCGCCCAGTTCCTTTTTCAGTTCCTGCAGCCGGGTCAGGTTCGCGTTGTACTGCTGCCGGTAAACGGCGGCATCCTCTACGCTCGATTCGGAAATCTTCTTCAGCAGGGAGGCGTTCTCGTCTTCCAGAGCCTTTATCTGCGACTGGAGGGCGGACACCTGGCTCTCGGCTTCCTGCACCATTCCGTCCAGTTCCGAGGTGTCCAGCTCGTTGTCCGTGACGGTGGTCTGCATGGCGCAATCCTTCGAATGGGCGTTCAGAGAGCTGCCGCACTTGCGGCATTTGTACTGGGTCGTGCCTTGCCCGAGGGTCGCGCCGTCGGAACAGGTCACGCTGATGGTCACGCTCTCGCAGCCCTGCAGCTTGGCGGCGTCCGTCGCCTGGTAGTAGTTGCGGGCATCGGAGGCGATGTAGTAGGTGTAGCCTTCCTCGTTCTCGTTGATTTCCGACAGGCGGGCGTTGAGCTGCGCCTTGAAGGTGTTCAGGTCCATCGTGTACGAATCGAAGATTTCTTCGTAGATGACTTCCTCCCGGTTCCAGTTCTGGGTCACATGGATCTCGTAGGCGTATGCCTTCTTGGTCTGTTTTCCGCCCCGGCTGATGATGTAGGCTCTCTGGCTGTAATTTATCGCATAAGTGAAACCGTCGTTCCGGTTGTTCAGCTGCTGCACCTGGCTGCGTGACCACCCGGCGTACTGCTCCGAGTTGGAGAGTGCCTGCTCGCGCTGCGAGGCGTTGGGGTAGAATCCGGCGTCGGTGGTCTCGAAACGGGTCCACTCGCCGCCGTTCAGGATGCTGTTGTCGTCGGTGGGTGGATAATAGTCGCACAGCGAAACGCTGCCTTGCTCCCGGCGGGCGATGTACCATCGCTGGGTGTAGTAGCTTCCTGCCGCCTCGTCCATGTAGTCAGTAATCCACGAGGTCAGGTCGTAGCTGCCGAAATCGAACAGCCCGGCCACATTCTCCGGACCGCCCACCATGTCGAGCAGGAGCCTGCCGGCATCCTGTTCCGCTGCCTCGTATAGGTGGCTATAGTGGTCGTACAGGTGGAATATCTCCTCCGCCTTGCCGTTCAGCAGGTCATGGAACGAGCTGGTCTGCAGCAGGGCGTCCCCGATATTGCCGATGCCTGCCGTGACGAGCCCGACACCCATGTTGTACAGGTTGTCAAGGTCGTTCTGCAGGTTCTCTTTCGTGAAGTTGTCCGGTATGCGGGCAAGGTCGTCCAGCATACGCTGCCAGTCGATGTTCCCCAGTTCGGAGAGTTTCAGCAGGGGGGCGATTTCCTCTTTTATCTCAAGGAAAGCCACGTCGGAGAAGGTCAGCGTACTGTTGGTCACGATGCTCTCGAACTGCATGCACAGGCTCTTGGTGTCGTCGCATACCTTCATCAGGTAGCTGCCCCAGTAGAGTGCAGTCTGCGGGGAACGGAGCATCATCTTGGCCACTACCCAGGTCTTCGGGATGATCTTCCGGGCGACCATGTTGTAGATGCGGCGGTAATAGTAGTTCTCCGTGCTGCTGCTCCAGATGCCGAGCTCGGACAGGGCCTTGCGTTCCAGGAATTTCGACGAGAAGATTCCGGCAGCGGCGACCTCTGCGGCGGTATAGTGCTTGAGGATGTCGTCCACCTGCTCCCGGTAATAGCTCTCGGCGACCGTCTCAGTGCCGAAGGAGGCGGCCATCGCAGCCACGGTGCGTGCATCGATGTTCACGCTGTAATACTGGGCGTGGACACGCTGCACGGCGGCGAGCGACAGGAGCAGGAGTATGAGCGACAGCCGTTTCATAATCGTTTCTAATTGTTTTTATCCCTCTTTTTCAGATTGAGTACATGCCCCGCTGTGTTCACCTTCTGGGCGAACGGCAACGATTTGTTTATGCCGCTGGCATCCCAGTCGCGGCAGTAGGCTTCTATGGCCTCCTGATGAGTGCATCCCAGTTCGGCCTTGTACAGTTTCAAAGCCTCCTTCTCCGCACGCTCGGTGGTGTAGGTCATGTAGCATTCGTGCGGTTCCTCCACGCCGTACACGCCGCTGGTCGAACCGCGACGGATGAAGACCTCGCGGAAGAAGCTGCGCCCTTCCTTGTTCTCCAGACGGTTGATGGTAAATATCTTCTTGCAGTCCACGTCGGTCAGGCCCAATATGGCCTTGATGCTGTCGAAGCGTTCCTTGAACTTGCTCTGGTCGAGCAGCATCACCACATCGGAGTTGTTGATGATGGCTTCCTTCACGATCTCGCTGCCGATGATGTCCTGTATCTCCTGCGTCACCACGCCCACCGAGGCCCAGAACTTTCTTGCGGTCTTGTACATGAACTTGATGTACTCCGCCATCAGCGGGCTGGCGATGGCTTTCCATGCTTCCTCTATCACCAGCACCTTGCGGTTCTTCTTGATGCGCATCTTCTGCAGGAACACGTCCATGATGATGAGCGTCACGATTGGGAACAGCTTCTTGTTTTCCTTGATGGCATCCACCTCGAAGACGATGAATGTTTCCGAGAACAGCGTGGTGTCCACGTTCTCGTTCAGTATCTTGTCGTAGTTGCCGCCCTTGTAGAACGGCTGTATCATGTAGGCGTACTTGTCGTAGTCTATCTCCGTGATGTTGCTCTCCAGACAGATGAGTTCCAGACGCTCGCAGGAGTATTCATAAAAGGTGTTGAACGACAAGGATGTCACTTTCAATGCTTTCCTCCGTTCTTCCAACATCCGAATTTTGTCGTCCACTTTCTGCTCCAAAGCAGGCATGTCCTCTGCACCCCAGGTGCCTTTCCGTTTTTCGGCGGCTATCAGGGTCTTGCGCAGGGTTTCCCTTTGCACGGGGTCGTAGCCGTCGAAGCCGTGGAAATAGGCGTCGTAGTAGTCCGTCACCATCTGCTCCACGATGCGGAACTCCAGTTCCGTGACCTTCGTGTCCGACCCTTTCCATATCAGCAGGATAAGATTCTTCAGAAAGTCTATCTTCTCGATGTTCAGCTCCGCCTGCGTGATGTTGAACGGGTTCATCGTGATGGGTTTCTCCTCCGTGTAGCTGATGTATTTGCCGCCCAGGTATTCACACAGTCCCTCGTAGGAGTTACCCGTATCGACCATCACCACGTCCGTTCCCTGCTCGTGCAGCTGCCGCACCACGCTGTTCATGTGGAAGCTCTTGCCGCTGCCCGAGGGTCCGAGGCAGAAGAAGTTCGAGTTGTCAGTCAGTTTGTTCTTTCCCTCCTTTCCGGTGATGTCGATGGCCACCGGCACGCCCTGGCGGTCGGTGTAGTAGATTTTCAGCGGCGTGTCCTCGCTGTGCTGGATATGCTCCTTGTACATCAGGCACATGGCGGCATCGCTCAGGGTCAGGAAGCGGTCATACTCCTCGTTCAGGGCGTAGCAGTTGCCCGGGAACGAGGCGACAAACAGCTCCAGCTGGTTGTAGGCGTGCTTGCTGATATGGATGCCCATGCGCCCGAAGGCGTTCTCCAGATAGTTGGTGCATTTCTGTATGTCCGTGTCGGCAGATACTCCGACAACAAGGTTGAAATGACTGTACACGAGCATCTTGCTCTCCCTTGCCACAACTTCCTGCACACACTTGATGTCTTCCACGGCCATCTGGTTGCCGGGATTGGGGATGCTCGCGTGGCGGTTCTTCTTCTTGTCGAGTGCCGCCAGTTCCCGCTTCTGGTTGGGCAGGAAGATGACCTGGTTATACACCACCGTCTCGGCTTCCGGTATGCTGTCGATGACGGACAGCAGGTCAACGGGCATCTCGGTGTTGTTCACCTCGATGTTGGTGTAGGGCCGTACAAGCGACGGCAGCGACACGCAGTCCACATCCACGAGACTGTACGCCTTGCAACGCTTGCCGCCCATCGAGACCGTCTCGTCGTCCACCTTGAAATTGGTCATGGACACGATCCTGTCCCGGAAGTTCATGGCGAAGTAGCGGTCAACAAACTCTTTCGCCTGCGATTTGCCCAGAAATTCCGCCTGTATGCCCGCATCGTGCAGCAGGTCATGCACCTTACGTATCTTCACGAGGAAGTCGCGCCACTTCTTGCCGTCGAAAGAGAACAGGCCGCTTTTCCGGGCTTCCTGCGTGACGGTCAGGTAGCAGGTGCTGTCCGTGTATCTCCGTCCCTTGAAGTAACGGAAATAGGCAGCGGACAGGAACTCGTGACGCTCGTTTGTCCCGTCCTCGAACCGCTTGCGGACAAAAACGTCCTGCTTGTGTATGGCGTATCCTTCGCCCAAGGTCTGCGCGATGGCGGTGAGCAGGCTTGTGAACTCGTAGTAGCTGTCGATGTCCGCCGAATACTTCTGCACTGGATTCTCCATCCGCAGGACGGCGGAGTATTCGCCGGTCTTGGTGTACAGCACCCCAATGCCGTCCACATCCTCCACGGTGAAATAGATGTCCTGGAAGATGCGCTTGCGCTTTCCGCCCGTGCCGAAGGCATAGACCGAGACGGCCATGCCCGCACACAGGGCTGCGAATGTCAGTATGATGTACAGTGTCATTGTCGGTTACTTCCGGTTAAATAAGGGCAGGCTCGCTTGTTCCAAAGCGGGCCTGCCCGGGTTCAACATTCAATGGGGCCACACGCTTTCCGTAATGGCTTTTCCTTTCATATCTTCTTCGAATGGGCATAGACATACACTCCTTTCCGGTTACGCTTGGTGTGCAGGCCTTTCCGCTGCTTGAGGATGATGAGCGAGATGCCCGCCGACAGGACGGCGGCCAACGCCACCAGCCCGGCGACGAATCCGCCCAGGCAGTAGGCGACGATGAAGCCGGCAATGGCTCCGCCCGCCGAGCCCGCAGCCCAGTAGATGTACCGGCCTTGGATGCCCATGAACTCAAGGGGCCGCTGGAGCCCCTTGAACAGCGGATAGTCCGGATAACGCTCGTCCCTGCCTTTCATCGTGCTTGCCGTTTAGCTGATACCGAAGAACAGGGGCAGGGCCTGTGCCGCCGCAATCAGGAAGATGCAGGCGCCGACGACCATCATGATCTTCTTCTTCACGTCCTGCTCCTCGTTGTTCATGGCGATGTACACGCTGATGGCTCCCACGATCGCCACGACTCCGGCAATGGCGTAGCACAGCTTCACCATGATAGGAACATACTTGGCGATTTCCTCGGCCACGGTGGTCAGGGCATTCGTTCCGGCAGTGTAGTCGCCTGCGGTGTTCTGCGCCATCAGCGCGGCGGGTGCGGACAGCAGCATGAGGGCAAGCATCGCCACTTTCTGCGACACCATGTCCGCCGCCTTTCTCATTGTTTTCTTGAATCTTTCAATCTTCTTCATTCTCATTGCTTTTAGTGATTATTTCGTTGTACTTCCGATTTCTTTCCTATATGCGGTAGCCGAAGAAGGCAGGGAATACAATGGAGGCTCCGATGATGAACATGCACGCGCCGAACAGCATCAGGATCGACTTCACTATGCCGTCCTCTCCCGTATTCCACTTGATATAGATCTGGAGCGCGGATATGACGGCCAGCACGGAGGCAATCGCATAGCAGATGTACAGGACATACAGCATCATCGTCACCACGAAGTCGTGCATGGTGGCAAGCGCGTCCGCTCCCCAGCTGTAATTCACGGCTCCGCTCTTGGCGAAAACGCAACAGGGAACCGTGAGTGTCAGCAATGCGCATAATATCTTTCTGGTTGACCTCATGCTAATGTTTGTCCACAGGCTTCCAGGCCATTTCGGGGCGATTCTCCAGACGGCCGCCTGAAACCATCGCCTTGTACATATCGTCCGCAGTGAATGCATCGGACAGGTATGGGACGCTGTCCTCCATCTCTGCCTCGACCTTGGCTTTCATCCGGACAAACCGCTCTTCGGACGACTCCGTCTCTTCCTCCGCAGTGCCGTCCTGCGCGGAAGCAGGTGCTGCCGCAAAGTCCGTCTCATATCTTTCCGTACCGATATTGAATCCGGTCTCGCTCTCCGTCACGTCCACGCTCTCCTGTCCGTCATCGGGGTCGAGTTCGAATATTTCTTCGTCCTTTCCTCCCTGGCCTTTCTTCCGGTACAGGTCTCTGGCGATATTGACCGCATAATAAATGACGTAGGCAACTGTCAGTATGGTTGCGAATATCCAATATGATTTCATATTCTATTGTAATAGTATTATTATTCCTTTCAGAATTTGATTTGCAAAGAAAAGTCATCTGTTGTATATGCGAAAATAATTGTATTACAAATCGCTATTTTCTTAATAAGATTTATGCAATTTCCCAAAATCATACTCTAAAATCATATTCTAACACTCATTTTCATACTTCGGGAGGGTCGCTTCAGGCAAAAAAAGAAGCCCTCCGTATGGAGAGCTTCACAAGTTGCGGCACACTGTGCCTTGTCAGAGCCTTTTACCCCGCAGGTAATCATTCAAGTCCTTGTAGCCGTCGTACCGGTAGGCTTCGTTGTTGACCTTCCCGGCGAACAGTGAGGCGACGGTCTCTACCGTCTTCCGCCCGGCAAGGTCGTTGTCAAGGTAGCAGTGGATGAACGGATATTCCTGCAGATGTCCCAGTGCCTTTTTGAGGTTGTTCACGGAGTTCATCACAAGATGGTCGCAGGGGGCATCGACGCATATCGTCTTGTCCCCGGCCTGCTGCAGGGTCATGTAGGAGAGGAAGTCCATGGAGCCTTCGAACAGGCATACATGGCCCTGCGTTTCGCCGTGCGAATGCCTTATCAGCGACACGTCCTTGCTTTTCAGGCAGCCCTTGTAGTAGGGATTGCGCACCTCGTAGCCTCCGGACAGGTTGCCGAAAGCCAGTCCGAAGTAGTGCCTTTTCCGCAGCTCGTAGTGCACCTCCCGGCAGAACATCCTGCCGATGTCGGCGTCTATCATCCGGGAATGGAGGTAAGACAGCAGCGCATGGTGTCGCAGTGGTACCACCTTTACATCCCTCATGTCTGCTTCCACGGGCTGGAGCATCGCCACCGGGAGCCGTTTTCTCGGCAGGTCGCCGATTCCGGCCTGCTGCCCGATACGGGCCAGCACCTCGCTCACGCTGTCCGTCCGGTACAGGTGCTTCCCCAGTTCCACGAGGTCGCCGCCGGTGGCCTCCCCGAAATCATACCACTCGTTGAGCCTGTCGTTGACCTTGAACGACGGCGTGTCCTCCTGCCGCAGCGGAGAGAGATACCAGTATTGCCCGTTGCATATCCTGACCGGGCTGTGCCCCAGTAATTGAAGAAAATCCACCATCCGGATTTCCTTTGCCTCTGCTATGTTCATGTCATTTTCCTTTCACTTGTTTTCATGAAACCAGTTTAGTTTAGTTTGTTTTCCTATATATATCTGTACTAAATTAAACTGAATATTATATATGCCCGCGCCAGCCGTCATTCCTCGTCGAACAGCATGGCTTCGGCGGGGGTCATGTCGTAGTAGAACAGCTTGTCCCGCTTGCGTATCAGCTTCAGGTTGTCGGTCAGGTAAAGCAGCAGCTTGACCATCACGTTCCGGCCACGCTTGAAACCTATCGCCTCGTAAGAGGCCATGAGTGCCTGAACCATGTTCTCGAATCCTTTGATGGGCTTGTCGCCGAAAGCGGCGGAGAGTGCCTCCCTGTGCTGCTCGATGCTCAGGTCTGCAAAACTTGTCCGTGCCTTCGGCTTGGAATGATCTCCTGCCGCATGGCTCTCCGCAATGACGGGCAGCCCGGCTTCGTCTATCGTGAATGCGAACGGCTTGAACTCCTTCTCCCTGATATGGAGGGCGTGGACTTCGCTGATACCGGGATTGTCACTGTCCTTGCTGATGACAAGCACCGTTTCGGCCTTGTTGCTCATCTCCGTGCCGATATGTCCGCGCACATTGTTGTCCCCTTTGTTCAGGTGAAGCACGCAATGGATATGCAGGTCATACTTCGACGACCACTCCATCATCTTGTTGATGACTTCCACGGATTCGCTGGTGCTGTTGATGTCGAGCATCAGGTCACGGATTCCGTCAATGACCACCAGACCGTAACCCTTGCCACGGCGCAGTGCGTAATCGATCACCTCTATGCGGATGGCCGGGGAATACTCGCGCAGGCAGATGAAGTCGAGCCTTTCGTTGTCGGTGGTGTCGGGAAGCCCCGCCAGCTTAAGGATGCGCTCAAGCACATTGTGGCAGTGGAACCGGCTCTGCTCCGTGTCCACATACAGGATTCGCTGTTTCCCTTCAGGCAGGTGCGCCCGGTAGTTCAGCACCTGCTTGCCGGCCAGCGAAGCGGCGACGATGGCCGATACGTTGAATGTCTTTTTCGACTTGGCCTTACCTGTCGATGCGCTGAAGTTGCCGAGCGTGGCGATAGTGGAGTTGTCTATCCAGATGATCTGCGGCGGGGTCTCGTAGCTGTCCGTCACCTTTATCTGCGAGGCGGACAGGATGTCCGACAGGCGGCTTTCATCGAGCTCCGCCCCTATGAGGTTAGTCCTTCTTTCGTTTTCCATGGCGTCTCTGATTAAAGAAAGGTTCAGCGGCTGCGGACTCGGCAGCCATTCTGTTGGCATCATCAATGGTCGGCTCGCAGTTCTGCAGAAGCCACTCGTCCAGCTCCTCCTTGGCGAAATAGACCATCTTGCCCCTCGGCTTGTAATGGGGAATCTCCTTGCTTGCGGTGAGCTTGTACAACATGCTCTCCGACACGCCGATGTACATGCACGCTTCCTGGAATGTGAACACTTTCTTGGTGGTATAGATAGAGTTTTCCAGCAAGTCAAGCCGTTGCAACAGGTTCTCGACCGGCTCCAGTTTTCTCAGCACCGATTCGACGGCGGCGAGCCTTTCGCTCAACCGCTCCATGAATGTCGTTCTGTTCTGCATTATGTATATGTTTAATTTGACAATAAAGGCAAGCCTCCATCAGGCGTTGCGCTGACGGAGGCCAAAGTTATGCGATGCGACCGGCAATGGCAGAAAACCGACAATGATACCGGCTCCATATCATTGCTACAGTCAGCCTTTTATCTTTCACATGTTTACCATTCTGTCAGTTGGTGTCATTCACGGAGTTGGCTGACAGCTTTTCTTATGGACACAGTGGTGGATGTCATACAGCTTCTTGCAGCAGACAAGGCCGTAGAGAGGCTTGAGGCGGTCACGAAGCGTTTTCCGTCCTTGGAAACCAGGAATCTCCCTCTTTCGAGGACAGACTGCCAGTGCGCCTGTATGTACGACCTTTCGAGCAGCGCATCGAAAAGTACGGCCACATGCCGGATGTTGTTCACCCGGATGCGGAAGCCCTCCTTGCAGGCAAAAAGTGCCTTCATGTCCTCTATGCTCACCGCAGAAACGCAGAACAGATGATAAGCATTGGCGCAAGCCACAATACCTGTCATCTGTTCCTCGGTGAAATTACAGTCGAAAGAAAGGGGCGGAGCATTCAGGGCGAAACCGGCCCCACGGACATCGGCCGGAAGCTCCGGATCCGAAATGTCATACATCTTTTTCAGCTCCATACAGTCCTCGAACGAAAAGGTGTCCGCCGCGAATAAAAGACGGGTGCGTTCGGACAAATCGGCCAGAAGAACTCCGGCGATGTGAAGGTTCATTTCGTGGCAGTTCCGGCAGACTACATTATCGCAGCCTATGTACCGGTGGCTGTTGATGAAGTCATCAACAAAGCGGCCATACCGTTTGCCGCCCGCCACAACATCATGCAGATAGATTTCTCTCGCTTCAGCGAGCAATGCGAAAAGTTCTTTCGCCACATCCTGTGCTGCCGCAATGTGCCGGCAGTGTTGCTTCCCTCCAAAAAGAGAGAAGACCTTTGTCTGGTCTGTTCATGTCGAATTACTTTTAATTGGTTGATAATTTATTGTAAGAGTGTGTGTATCAATTATATAAATAATTGATGTATCACCCTGCTCATATGCTCGTAAATTTGACATGATGATCAAGCCGTCGTCAGTCGAACAATCCGTTTACCAGGTTGACCGCCTCGTCTTTTTTCTTGTTGACAATCTTGGCATACACCTGGGTCATCTTCACATCGGCATGGCCGAGCAGCTTCGAGGTCGTGTAAAGGTCTGCCCCGAGGGTAAGCATCATCGTGGCGAAGGTGTGGCGGCTTGTATGGTAGGAAAATCGCTTGCTGATGCCCGCAGCCTTCGCCCACGGTTTCAGCAGACGGTTGATTTCGTTTCCGCTCGGTAAGTCGAACACAAAGTCTTCCGGAGTCTTGTCGCCCCGTTCCGGCATCCATTTCAATGCCTCGGACGAAAGAGGCAGGTAAATGGGTTCCTGTGTCTTTTTAATGGATACTGCCAGACGGTATTGACCGCTATCCACGAAGACATCTTTCCATTTCAGTCTTTTGACGTCACTGATGCGGAGGCCGCAGAAACAGGAGAACAGGTAGGCATGTTTTATCTCCTCGTGCTTCATCGGGGTCGCAATGAGGGCTTTCACCTCCTCAATGGTCATATAGGAGCGTTTGCTCTCCGGCAGGTGGATTTTGTCAGACTTGTCGATTAGGTCAAAAGGATTGGCCTTGATATGTTCCGCCCGGACGGCAGAGTTCAGCGCACTGTTCAGCACACGGTAATAGTTTTTGAGAGTGAAATTCGACACGCGCTTGCCTCTCGGACGGTATTCCGTCAACAGATAGTCGATATAGCCTTGGCAGAAAGCCTTGTCAATCCGGTCCAACGTCATCCTTTCCCCGGCATAATCCCTGATGATGCGGATGGCTACCTTGATCTGGTTTTCGTCTTTCTTGCCCCGTTTCTCCTGGTTTTTCTTGTAGGTTTCCATCCAGTCCAGCAGAAAGACCTTCTCCTTTTCGTTCTCGATTCCCGCCTCACCGTTGGTCATCTCGATGATGCGCTTCGACTTGAGCTTGTTGGCCGCATTCATCGCCGCTTCGTTCTGCTTGCGTGCATTCTCATCTGTTTCCGGGATGATATACAGCTTCAGATACTCGTATGTGCGCTTGCCGTTCCGGTATATGTCTAGATACAGGCTCTGGCTTCCGTTGCTCAACGCTTTCATCCGGAGACGAACCGGCTCTTTCACTTTTTTAGGTTGTCTTATTCGTGCCATAGGGAATCGGTCTTTGTTTCTACTGTTGCAAAGTTACGAATAATAATCCGAAACGAGAAACAAACAAGAAACAAAAATGTACCGAATAAGAACCAAAAGACTGCAAACAATGAAAACAACTGAAAAGACCAAATCACCTATAATATACTGATATAAAGCCGTTTTATTTTCACTTATTTGGATGTTGTTTTCATTTCAACCCCACTCATTATAAATCTGGAAAATTTTTTGACAAGCGGTCAGGCACATATTCCTGCTGTTGCGGCCCCGCGTCGTGACGGGCACGGGATTTGATCCTACGCCATAACGGCGCGGGCTATATGTGCTCATTCCTTGTCGGGTTTACCAGAACCTTCCGTGAAGCGAGCGGCAATAGTCCGCGTCCGTCGTTTCAGCGCGCCGGCGCGGTCCCGAACCCGACTGCCATGAAACACGAAACCTCCCCTGAAAAACGCCTCGCGGAGTGGGAACGCCTCGCGGAGATCATCCGCCGCTCGGGGCTTTCGATCAATGCCTTCGCCCTCCGCATCGGCCTGCCGCGCGGCGAAAATCTCTACCGCATCCGCCGCGGCGCGAACGGCATCAGCCGCGACCTGGCCGAACGCATCCACGCCCGCTATCCGCAATACAGCATCCGCTGGCTTCTCTCGGGCGACGAGCAGGAGTGACGCCCCGGAAAAGCCGCCGCCGGGCCTCCCGGAACAACGGATCACCCCCGCCGGAAAGGGTTCCGACGGGGGTGGAATCGCAGTGTCCGGCCGCAGCGACGCGGTCCGGACCGAAGCCGGACGCCCTGCAAACGGGCGGGACGCCGCTGCCGGGCGGTCACTTCGCGCCGAACAGCCGGTCGCGCAGCGAAAAGTTCGCCCGCCGGGCCGCGAAGGCGTCGTATTCGGCACGCAGCGAAGCCATCAGATCGCGCACGGACTGAATCTTCTCGGCCCGCCAGGCATTCGCACCGCAGAAGGCGTAGCCGTTCTGCAAGCGACCTTTGAAGGCGTTGTAGAGGGCCAGCATGATGCAATAGGGACTATGCGTCACGTCGCACGTCCTGATGCAGTCGAACGGGCAGGACTTCGGACGCTTGAGCCCCTCCTTCACCCGGTCGAGGAAGCGGTTGTGAATGGCCCGGCCCGGCATCCCGACGGGGCTCTGGATGATCTCGATGTCCTCCCGGCGCGCCTCGATATAGCTCTGCTTGAAGGCCGGGTCGGCGTCGCACTCCTCCGTGGTGACGAAGCGCGTGCCCATCTGCACGCCCTCGGCCCCCAGCTCCATGATCCGGTAGATGTCCTCGCCCGTATAGATGCCGCCGCCGGCGATCACCGGAATATGGCAGTCGTGGGCGGCCTCGAAGGAGCGCACCTCGGCGACGATCTCCGGCACGAGCGTCTCGAGGGCGTAGTGCTCGTCGTTCAGCTGCTCGGGCTTGTAACCCAGGTGGCCGCCCGCCTTGGGCCCTTCGACCACGATGGCGTCGGGGACGTACTTGTACTCCGAGAACCATTTCCGGCACAGGAGCCTCGCCGCACGGGCCGACGAGACGATCGGCGCGAGCTTGGTCTTCGCCCCTTCGGTGAGGAACGACGGCAGGTTGAGCGGCAGTCCGGCGCCCGAGAAGATGATGTCGGCCCGCTCGGCGACGGCCGTGCGGACCATGTCCGCGAAGTTCGACATGGCGACCATGACGTTCACGCCGACGATGCCGCGCGTGGCCTCGCGGGCCTTGCGCAGCTCCTGCTTCAGTCCCCAGACCGAAGCCTCGCGGTAATCCTTCGAATAGTCGTTGTAAATCACCCCCAGCCCGGCCGACGAGATGACGCCGATGCCGCCCTGGTCGGCCACGGCGGATGCCAGTCCCGAGAGGGATATGCCTACGCCCATACCGCCTTGCACGATGGGCACGGAAGCGCATAAGTTTCCGATTTTAAGTGCTTTCATTTACAGTTCGGATTAAAAAACCATTACTAACCGCTCAAAGGTAGGGAAAATCGGACGAAAACCGCCGACATTCCGAACAATTTAACGTAAAGGTCACATACGCACCGTGTCCCCTCCGCGACTCCCGGCAGTTTCCGCGTTCAGACGAACCGGATGCCCCGCAGCCGTCCGCCGCGCCGGCCCGCCGTTTCGCGCTCGACGATGCCCGTCACGACGTCGGCCGCATCGTGCCAGCGGTTGGTGCGGAACAGACGGCGGTAGGTCGTCAGATGCGCATACAGCTCGGGCCACTCCCGCGCCCATCCCCGCGGAAAGCGCACGAGGTGCAGCACGGTGGCCGAGTTGGAGAGGATGCGCGCCTCCTTGTTGCCGCTCTGGTGGAACCACTCGACCCGCACGCCGGGAGCGCGCGCCTGCACGGCGCGGGCGAACCCGCGGCCGCCGTTGTTGCTCTCGACGGCGGCCTGCCGCGTCGCGGAGCGCACGAGCATCCCGGCCACCAGCGGCTCGGTCACCTCCATCGGCTCGCGCGAATAGACCGCATCGGTGATGTAGATGACCCCGTCGGTATCGACCGCATACGAAAGCGAGCAGAGATAGTCGTCGCCCGTATCGGCCGTGTCGGTGTAGTTGGCCCGGCGGACGATCTCGCGCGGCAGGGCGTCGTACTCGGCGAAGTGCGGTCCGTAGAGCAGTCCTTCGCGCGAGGAGGGTCGCCCCTGGTAGAGAGCCTCGAACTGCAACGGATCGAGCCGCCGCTTGGAGTGCAGCAGCACGGCGCCGTGCTGCTCCTCCCACAACGCCTCGCCCGGTGCGCGGGGGTCGATTTCGGTGGGCGGCGAGGTCTTCAGCGCCTCGAAGTTCAGGTGCAGCCAGCCGCCGGGCGGAAGCGTGTCGAGCTGCCGCCACTCGCGCAGCTCCTCGACCGGTTCACGGGCCAGCAGTTCGCCGATGAGGTCCTCCTCGTGCCAGCGCGTGAAAACGACCAGTTCGCGCGAGGCGTTGTGCATCCGTGTGCGGACCACCGACGTATACCACTCCCAGCAGTTCGAGCGCACGAGCGGCGAATTGGCCTCCAGCGCATCCTTATACAAATCGTCTAGGATGAAGCAGTCCACGCGGTTGCCCGTGAGCGAGCCCTCGCGGCCGACCGACAGCAGTCCGCCCCGCCGCCCCACGACCTCCACCTCGTCGGCCGTGCGGATATAGCCCGGCGGCCGGGCGCCGCGCTTGATCGTCGTAGCGGGGAAAAAGGCGGCGTATTCGCGCGACTCGAGAATCCGCTGCACACGGCGGTTGAACTTCGAGGCCAGCGCCCCGGAGTAGGAGGCGATCGCCACGCGGCAGTCGGGATCCAGCCCCAGCACATAGGCCGGAAGGAGCGTCGTGGCACCGACGCTCTTGCCGTGCTGGGGCGGCATGGTGACGATCAGCCGCCGGACGCGCCCCGCGGCGAAGGCCTCCAGCACCCGGTAGTAGGCACGGTGGAAAGGCTTCAGGTCGAGGAAGGGATAGACCCCGAGCGCGAAATCGGCGAACGCCGGAGGCGTCGCGGCATCCGCATCGGACAGCACCGGTCCTCCGGGAAACGACTCCTCCGGCGAAAGTGACGAAGAGGCGGAAAGGCCGGGGCCGGCGGAGCGGGCGGCCGCGGGAGGAGGCACGCCTCCGGCAGACCGGACGGTCCCGGCGCGGCATCCGCCGCCGGACGGACCCGCGGGCGCGGCGGGACGGGAAGCCCCGGAAGCAGAACCGGGAAGGAGCGTTCCCGCGGAGCGGGCGGCCGCGGAAGAGCCCGCCGCACCGGAGGAAGGACAGCCGGAGACCGCTCCGGATACGAAAGCCTCTGCGGAATCTCCTTCCGCAGAGGCCGGAACAGACATTGTGACCATTCGATGAAAACTGTTTTCAAAAACCCCTTGCGCGGCGCCGCGACGGGCAGGTTTTTCGGATAAGTGCGCTGCGGCGGGCGGCGCCGCGCCCGGGAAGCGAGGAGCCGCAGCACGAAGGCGTCAGAGGTACGCCTTCATTTCGGAAAACGAGAAGTCGTTGGCGACCTCCCCCTCGCCGTCCGCGGTGCGGAACTCCCACCAGACGGGCACAAGGTCCGCGACGGCATCGACGTCGCCTTCGGGCAGCGACTCGCGCCGCCGGCAGACGATGACCGAGGCCGTCAGGCGGCACTCCATGCCGCCGAACGCGAAACGGACCGATCCCGAAAAGTAGCCGCCGCCGTCGAGGGCGTCCGCCAGACGGACCGCCGTTTCCCGGTAAAGTTCAGGTGAAACCGAATAGCTCATTGATACAGAATCGTTTTTTTGCAAAAAAGTTTGCAGACAGAAACAAATTGTTTAACTTTGCAGGATAAAGATATATTCAAAACTTGAACATTCGAATCAAAAATTCAAATTTTTGATATAAAATTTTCCGATAGAATACCATGAACGAACGGGTAAAACTGATACGCAAGCAGCTCGGAATGACGCAAGAGCAACTCGCACAGCGACTTGGAATAGGCAAAGCCGCCCTCTCGATGATCGAGACCGGCAAGGCGGGGCTCTCGGCGAGGAACCGGAACATCCTGGTTCAGGAATTGAACGTAAACCCCGAATGGATCGAAACCGGCAGGGGCAGCATGTTCAACGCCGAGCCGGACCTGACGGCCTACATGCACCGCACGGACAACTCGCTGCCGCTCCAAAGCGTGCCCCTCTACTCGATCGAGGGCACGGCGGGGCTGGTTCCCCTGTTCGCCGACCAGACGCAGGCCAAACCCGTCAATTTCATCCACATCCCCAACCTCCCGAAATGCGACGGAGCGCTCTACGTGCGCGGGGATTCCATGTATCCGCTGCTCAAGAGCGGCGACATCGTGCTCTACAAGCAGCTCAACGACATCGACGACATCTTCTGGGGCGACATGTACCTGCTCTCGATCGACATCGACGGCGAAGAGTACGTCACCGTGAAGTATATCCAGAAATCCGAGCGCGAGGGGTGGGTGAAGCTCGTGAGCCAGAATCCGCACCATGCCGACAAGGAGATCGCCATGAGCCGCATCCGGGCCATCGCGCTGGTCAAGGCCAGCATCCGGATGAACTCGATCCGATAACAGGGGACGTTCCGATAGAACGGAGCCGGAGCGCCCGCAATTTTTATTTTATCGGATGAAAACCCGTCCCGCACGAGGCGGAACGGAAATAATCGCTATATTTGTTCCGATCTTGGCGTCATGGGGAGGGGAAAGCAATGCAACTATCCGACAAATACGGTCCGACGGACGACTTCGGGCGTTTTTTCGACGAATACCGTCCGCGGCTGATCGCATTCGCCCGCGGATATGTCCGGGACCGGCTCGTTGCCGAAGACCTCGCCACCGACTCCTTCCTCTATTTCTGGGAGAACCGCTCCCGCATCGACACGGGCGGAAATCCGGCCGCCTACGTCCTCAAGACGCTCCGCCACAAATGCCTCAACCACCTGCGGGCGCAAGCCGTGCGGCTGCGGGCCCACGGCGAGATGGAGGAGTTGCAACAACGCGTGCTGCGCGAAAGCATCCGCTCGCTGGAGATGTGCGATCCCGAACGGCTGTTCGAGGGCGAGGTCGAACGGATCGTCCGCGACTGCCTGGACGAAATGCCCGAACTGACCCGCAGCGTCTTCACCGAACAGCGGCTCCGGGGACGCTCCTACCGCGAGGTCGCCGCACAGTACGGCATCAGCGAACGGCGCGTCGAGACCGAGCTGGGCAAAGCCCTCGGAAAACTGCGCCTCGCCCTGCGCGACTACCTGCCCGCCGCGCTCGCGGCGGCCGTGCTGGAACGCCTCACGCGGCAATTCTGAAAATATTTTCCCGAAAAACGTGTCCTTTCGCGGGAAACCGCCCTGCTGAAGTGCTTTTATAATGAACGCCCCGAAAAGCGGGCGGAGGGAAAAGCATGGAAAAAGAGATTCTGTACCGTTTTTTCAGAGGAGAGACCGACCCCGACGAGGAGCGCCGGCTCATGGAATGGCTCGATGCGGACGAGGAGAACCGCCGCACGTTCGACCGCGAACGCGCCGTGTTCGACGCCCTGCTGCTCTTCGCCCCCGTTCCCGGAGCCGCGCAACGCAGCCCCGGAATGCGTCTGCGCCGCATGGCGGGCGCCGCGGCACGCATCGCGGCCGTCGTCGCCCTGGCGGTCGGCGTCGGCTGGGGGTTCGTCGCCCACCGCGAACGCGGCTGGGAGCAACTGACCAACCGTGTGGTAGTCCCCGCCGGACAGCGCATCAACCTGACCCTGCAGGACGGAACCTCCGTATGGCTCAACTCCGGCGCCGAAATCGAATACCCGGCCCTCTTCGCCGGCGACACGCGGCAGGTAAGACTCAAAGGCACGGCGCTGTTCGACGTCAGCCACGACGCCGGACACCCCTTCGTCGTGGAGACCTACGCCTGCCGGGTGGAGGTGCTCGGCACGCGCTTCAACGTCAATGCAGACGAACAGCACGGCATCTTCTCGACGGCCCTGCTGCGGGGCAGCGTGCGTGTCACGCCGCACGACGCCCCGCAGCGGCAGGTCACGCTCAGACCCAACGAAAAGGTATCGCTGCACGACGGGCGGCTGACGCTCGGACGGGCCGACGATCCGAACGAATACCTCTGGACCGAGGGGCTGATCTCGGTCAGCGGCTGCTCGTTCGAGGAGCTCCTGCACCGTCTCGAACACTGCTACGGGGTGCGGTTCGACGTGCGGCTGAAAGAGATGCCGCAATTCGAGGCCGTCGGCAAAATCCGCATCTCGGACGGCATCGAGCACGCCCTCGACATCCTCCAGCGCAACTGCGACTTCGAATACGCCTACGACTCGCAAACCAACGAAATAACCATCTACCGATAAAATAGCACGAACCTTAAAACCTGCCTGCCTATGAGATAACACGAGCCTTTCTGAGGCCGTCGCCGCCGATCGCGGAAGCCATCGGAAAAAATGCCCGAAGTCGTTGGCGCGACCCCGGGCGGCAAGGATAACGGCCATTCGCATCTGACGGAACAACCCAAATTATTATCCTTTAACTGACAAAGATATGAAGAAAAAAGTATCAGGCAATACAAAAAGCCTGATAATCTCGCTATTCGCGGTTTTGTCATGCCTGACGGCCTCGCACGCCTCGGCCCAGACCGCACGCGTGACGATCGGCATGCGGCAAGTGAAAATGGAACAGGTGATGAACGAAATCGAAAAACAGACCCGTTACCTGTTCATCCACGACAAGAATCTCGACACCGACCGGACGGTAAGCGTCGAGGTTCGGGACCGGCCGGTGGCCGAAGCCCTCGAACAGATGGTCGGAGGCACGGGGCTGACCTACGAAATCAACGGCTCGAACATCATCCTCTCGGAACGAAGGGGGGGGGGGGTCGGCGCCACCCCGGACGAAACGCCGCAAACGGTAGCCGGCACGGTGACCGATTCCCACGGGCTGCCCGTGATCGGCGCCTCGGTCATCATCAAGGGCACGACGATCGGCGTGAGCACGGACGTGAACGGCGGCTTCGAACTCCGTATCCCGTCCGGCACGCAGGCCCCCGTGCTGCTGGTCAATTACCTGGGATACGAACCGCAGGAGGTCGCCGTGAACGGACGCAGCGAAATCGCCGTCACGATGCAGGAGTCGGCCGTAGCCGTGGAGAACGTCGTGGTGACGGCGCTCGGCATCAAGCGGCAGGAGAAGGCCCTCTCCTACAACGTGCAGCAGGTGAAGGCCGAGGACATCACGACGGTCAAGGACGCCAACTTCATGAACTCGCTCAACGGCAAGGTCGCCGGCGTGCAGATCAACGCCTCGGCGGCCGGCGTCGGCGGCGCGGCCCGCGTGGTGATGCGCGGCGCGAAGTCCATCTACAAGGACAACAACGCCCTCTACGTGATCGACGGCGTGCCGATGACCAACATCTCCTTCGGCTCGAACGACGACGGTCTGCAAGGCAACTACGTGGGTTCGGACGGCGTGGCGGACATCAACCCCGACGACATCGAGTCGATCTCGGTGCTGACGGGTCCCTCGGCCGCGGCCCTCTACGGCTCGGACGCCGCCAACGGCGTGGTGCTCATCAACACGAAGAAAGGCGAGGCCGGCCGGACGAGCGTGAGCTTCTCGAACAGCACGACCTTCTCCTCGCCGCTGGTGATGCCCCGCTTCCAGAACCGCTACGGCAACGTGGCCGGATCGTACCAGAGCTGGGGCGACAGGACCTCGCGGCGGTTCGATCCGGAGGGATTCTTCAACACGGGGTCGAACGTCAATAACTCGTTCACCTTCTCCACGGGCACGAAGCGCTACCAGTCCTACTTCTCGGCGGCGACGACCAACGCCCGCAACATCCTGCCCAACAGCGGATACAACCGCTACAACTTCACCTTCCGCAACACGTTCAGCTTCCTCGACGAAAAACTGACGGCGGACGTCGGCGCCAGCTACATCCTGCAGGACAACAAGAACATGATCTCCTCGGGACAGTACTTCAACCCGCTGCCGGCACTCTACCTCTTCCCGCGCGGCGACGACTTCGACAACGTGCGCATGTACCAGATCTGGGACGAGTCGCGCAACCTCTACACGCAGAACTGGACCTACGGCTCGGGCGACATGTCGTTCCAGAACCCCTACTGGATCATGAACAAGATGATAAACGAGACGAAGAAGCGCCGCTACATGCTCTCCGCGAGCCTGAAATACGACGTGACCAAGTGGCTCAACGTCACCGGCCGCGTGAAGGTGGACAACGCCGACATGGACATCACGAACAAGCGCTATGCCGGAACCGACACCAACTTCGCGGGCGAAAAGGGCCTCTACAACATCGAGAAGCGCAACGACCGCCAGATCTACGCCGACGCCATCGCCAACGTGGACCTCTACTTCGCCGACGACTACCACCTGACGGCCAACGTCGGCGGGTCGATCAAGGACGTGCAGATGGACCTCATGGGCTGGGGCGGCGACCTGCGCAAGATTCCCAACTTCTTCTCGATCACCAACATCTCCACCACGTCGTACAAGGAGCGCGAGGACGGCTCGCACGTGCAGTCGCAGAGCGTTTTCGCCAATGTCGAACTGTCGTGGAAGAGCATGCTCTACCTCACGGTAACGGGCCGCAACGACTGGGAGTCGGCGCTGGCCTTCTCGAAATACAAGTCCTTCTTCTACCCCTCGGTGGGTCTCTCGGCCGTGATCTCCGAAATGGTCGAGCTGCCCGAATGGTTCTCGTTCCTCAAGCTGCGCGCCTCCTATTCGGCCGTGGGATCCTCCTATGCGGCCTACCTGACCAAACCCTACTACAACTACAAGGGCCAGACGCACGAATGGGATTCGCTCCACCGCTTCCCGAACGACGACCTCAAGCCCGAGAAGACCAAGTCGTGGGAGGTGGGCCTCAACGCCCGCTTCTTCGGCGGCAAGCTCAACCTCGACGCCACGTGGTACCGTTCGGACACCTTCAACCAGACCTTCGAATCGACCCCCTCCTCGACGTCGGGCTACTCGTCGGTGCTCGTACAGGCCGGACAGGTCCGCAACTCGGGTCTCGAAATGCTGCTCAGCTACCATAACACATGGCGCGACTTCTCGTGGAACACGAGCGTGACCTACACGATGAACCGCAACAAGATCATCAAACTCGCCAACGGCGTCATCAGCCCCGTGGACGGCAAGCCGATCGACATGCCCTACCTGGAGAAGGCCACGCTGGGCAATACCGGTTCGCCGCAGGTGATCCTCTACGAGGGCGGCACGATGGGCGACCTGTATATCAACCGCGAGCTGCGCACCGACGGCAACGGCAACATCTACGTCGATCCGGCCACCAACAAGGTCGAACTGACGACCACCGAACGCCGCAAGGTGGCCAGTCTGATGCCCAAGGGCAACATCGGCTGGAACAACAGCTTCGCATGGAAGGGCATCAACCTCAACGTCATGCTCGCGGCCCGTCTGGGCGGTTCGGTCGTCTCAAACACCGAGGCGTTCCTCGACTACTACGGCGTCTCGGAGCGTTCGGCCGCCGCGCGCGACGCCGGAGGCGTCCGGGTGAACAACGGCATGGTGGACGCCAAGAACTACTACCAGACCATCGGCGCGGGCACGGGCGCCGGAGCCTACTACATCTACGACGCCACGAATGTCCGGCTGCAAGAGCTCTCGCTGGCCTACACGCTGCCCAAGCGCTGGTTCGCCGACAAACTGTCGATGACCGTCTCGCTCGTGGGCCGCAACCTATGGATGATCTACAACAAGGCGCCCTTCGATCCCGAACTGACCACCTCGACCACCAACAACTTCCTGCAGGGCGTGGACTACTTCATGCTGCCCAGCCTGCGGAACATCGGATTCACCGTGAAGTTACAATTCTAAAACCCCGACCAAAATGAAAACAAACCGGATATTCCGCCGGATCGGCCGGCTGACCGCAATGGGCGCGACGCTCGCTGCCGTGGCCTGCACCGGCAGCTTCGAAGAGTACAACACCAAACCCTACCGTCCGTCGGACGAGGACCTCGAGGGCGACAATGTCGGCGTGGGCATCCTCTTCCCGTCGATGATGGAATGGATGATGCACGTGCAGGTGAACGCCTCGCAGTACCACGACGTGCTGCTGGGCGACGAGCTGGGCGGCTATGCATCGGCCGTGAAATCCTACCAGGGCCAGAACATAGCGACCTACAACCCGTCGGACGACTTCAACGACCCGCTGTTCGAGAACACCTTCTCGAACTTCTACGGCAACTACTTCCAGATCATGACGGAAACGGGCGGCGAAGGCCCCGTGTACGAGCTGTCGCGGATCATCCGCGTGGCCTCGATGCTGCGCGTGACCGACGCCTACGGTCCGATCCCCTACTCGAAGATGCAGAACGGAACCTTCTCCGTGCCCTACGACAGCCAGCGCGACGTCTATATGGCGATGATCGACGACCTGGACGAGGCCATGGAGTCGCTCCACACCTTCGCCGCGGCCGGCGGCGGTTCGCTGCTGAGCGACTTCGACATCAGCACCTACAAGGGCGACGTCAGCCTGTGGATCCAGTTCGCCAACACGCTCAAGCTGCGCATGGCGATCCGCATGAGCGGCGTGGAGCCCGAGGCGCAGCGCATCGCCGAGGAGGCCGTGGCCGCCATCGACACCTACGGACTGATCGACGCCAACGCCGAGAACCTGCAATTCACGCTCACCTCGCGCCGCAACCCCTACTACACGCAGGCGACGAGCGAATCGTGGCAGGACCTGCGCTCGAACGCCAACATCACGATGTATATGAACGCCTACGAGGACCCGCGGCGCAGCTCCTACTTCTCGAAGTCGGGCTACGACGAGACCTATGCGGGCGTGCGCTCGGGAATCGAGAACGTGCTGCCGACGACCTACGCCTCCTTCTCCTACCCGCTCTTCGCGGAGACGGACCCCGTGCCGGTCATGTACGCCGCCGAGAGCTGGTTCCTGCGGGCCGAAGGAGCGCTGCTGGGCTGGGCGATGGGCGACACGCCCGAGAACCTCTACAACACGGGCGTGAAGACCTCCTTCGAGCAGTGGGGCTGCTCGTCCTCCTACGAAGGCTACATCGCCTCGACGCTGACGCCCCGACTCGCCTACACCGACCCCGCGGGGAAGCACGACCAGCCGAACTTCGGCCAGGCCGTCTCGGTGAAATGGGCCGACGACGGACACGAGCTGGAGCGCATCATCACCCAGAAGTGGATCGCCAACCACATGATCGGCCACGAGGCCTGGGCCGACTTCCGCCGGACGGGCTATCCCAGAATGATGATGGCCGTGAACAACCTCGGCGCCGCAGGCGGCATGTGGGGCAGCGTGGACGGCGACCGCGGAATGCGCCGCCTGCACTATCCGCAGTCGGAATACGACAACAACCGGGAGAACGTGCTCGGCGGCATCCAACTGCTCGGCGGTCCCGACGAATACTCCACCGACGTATGGTGGGCCAAGAAACAGAACTGACACACGAACCGAAAAACGCCATTCCAATGAAAAAGAACATCATAAGACTGTCCGCCCTCCTGTTGGCCGCGGCTCCGCTCGCAGCCTGCGACGACTGGACCGAACCCGAAGCGCAGGACTTCACGCAGCGCTTCCCGGAATCCTATTACGAAAACCTGCGGGCCTACAAGGCTTCCGACCACTCGATCACCTTCGGATGGTTCGGCGGATGGGACCCCAAGGCCGCCACGACCGGATCGAGCCTGATGGGCATTCCCGACAGCGTGGACCTGGTGGCCAACTGGGCCTCGTTCTACCTGACCGAGGAACAGAAGGCCGAAGCGAAGGCCGTGAAGGCGAAAAAGGGGACCGACGTGGTCGTGACACTCCTGCTGATGGACATCGGCCGCACGATCACGCCCGACGAGGTGACCGCAGGCATCACGGGCAAGGACGAAATCGCCCGGGCGATGCGCCACTACTGGGGCTGGTCCGACGACGCCGACGCGGCGGAAATCGAAGCCGCGATCCGCAAATACGCCAGCGCAGTGGTGGACGTCGTGCTGGAAAACGAATACACGGGCCTCGACCTGGACTACGAGCCGAGCTATTCGGACCACTTGGGGAACATCGTGAACGACCTGCCGTCTCAGGGCGACATCTACGCCGGAACGACTCCCGCCGAGCGGACCTTCTGGTTCGTGGACGAATGCGGCAGGCGCCTCGGCCCGAAATCGGGCAGCGGCAAGCTGCTGATCGTGGACGGCGAGGTGGCCAAAATGCCGGTCGGCACGATCGAATACTTCGACTACTACATCCTGCAAACCTATTCCCTCAGCTACCAAAGCAATCTGGACACCAGACTCGGTGCGGTAATCAGCGCTTTCAGCGGCGTGCTCGACGAAAAGACGATCACCAACCGCACGATCGTCTGCGAGAACTTCGAGCCGGAGGCCCTGTGGAAGAACGGCGGCTCGACCTACGTGCTGCCCGACGGCTCGACGACCAACTCGCTGCACGGCATGGCGACGTGGCAGCCCTACACGGGCTACCGCAAGGGAGGCTTCGGCGCCTACCAGATGCAGAACGATTTCAAGAACGACTGCTACAAGTACTACCGGGAGGCCATCCACGCGATGAACGAACTGGAAAATGCCAACGAATAAAACCATGAAAAGACCTATGAGAACGATACTGAACGGCCGCTGCCGGGCGCTGCTCGCCGGCGCGGCGCTGCTGACGACCGCCTTCGGCTGCGACAACGCCGACCTCGGAGCGATCGACAACGCAGCCTACATAGCCGAAGCGCAGAAGGAGACCAGCTCGACGGTGGAGGTCGGCAACGACGGAGCCACCGCGTCGCTGACGGCCCGGCTGGGCGGCAAGGCCGACGGCGAATACTCCTTCCGGATCGAAGCCGACCCGGAAGTGCTGGAGCGGTTCAACGCCCTGAACGGAACCTCCTACACGCTGCTGCCCGAAACGGGCTACGAAATTCCCGGAGACCCGCTCGTGATCGGGACCGGCGAAGTGGCGGCGACGCCCGTCGCGATAAAGATCCTGCCCTACACGCAGGAGATGGACGACTCGGGACAGACCTACGCCCTGCCCGTCACGCTGCGCAGCCTCGACGGCAGGATGACCGTGCTGGACGACGCCTCGCAGTTCCTCATCGTCTGCAACCGCAAGAAGATCGTTCCGGCCCCCGTCTTCAACTCGGAGTATGCGACCGGCGGCGTCACGAAACGCAACCGCGTGATCCTGAACATGAAGGATGCGCCGATCACCTTCACGGCCTACACCTTCGAATTCATGATGTATAAGGAGGCGTTCGACTACCGCAACTACATGATCGTCGGCTTCGACAACGAGGACGGACTGGGCAACCGCATGTGGGTGCGCTTCGAAGCCTCCTCGACGACCGCCGACCAGGAGAACCGCTGGATGCAGATCAACTCCGTGGTGAAACCCGCCGTGACGGCCACCGCGCCCTGCGAGGCGAAGAAATGGCAGCACGTGGCGATCGTCTTCGACGGCTCATCGACGAAGCTCTACCTCGACGGTTCGCTGGTGGCCGACAAGGCCACGGCCTCGCCCTCGATCACCTTCCGCCACTTCTCGTTCCTGCCGCAGCCGTCGTACTGCACCTCGACGATCTCGTTCCGCGAAGCCCGTCTGTGGAACACGGTGCGCACCGAGGCCCAGCTCAAGAACAACATGAACAGCGTGGACCCCAACAGCGAAGGACTGCTGGGATACTGGAAGATGGACGAAGGCCAGGGCTACGTCTTCAAGGACGCCACGGGCCACGGCAACGACGGCGAGTGCACCTACTCGAACGCCGGAGACATCTGGGATCCGCAGGTCTATGGACCGGCCACCGGACTGAAGTGGGTCGAGGACATGAACGAAATGGACGAGTAACGGCCTTTCGGCACGAACCGAACCGCTTTACGCAACCGACCGATGCAGGAGCGGGAAGCCTTTCCGGCTCCTGCATCTTTTCCCCAAAAGAACCGATATGAAAAACAACAACCGCTTCATTCTGGGCGGTCTCGCGACAGCCGCCCTGACGGGCTGCGGCGGACAGCCCGAACCGCCCCGCAGGCCGATGAACATCCTCTACATCATGACCGACGACCACACGTCGCAGATGATGAGCTGCTACGACGGCCGCTACGCCTCGACCCCGAATCTCGACCGGATCGCCGAAGAGGGCGTGCGCTTCACGAACAGCTTCGTGGCGAACTCGCTCAGCGGCCCCAGCCGCGCCTGCATGCTCACCGGGAAGCATTCGCACAAGAACGGATTCTACGACAACACCACCTGCGTGTTCGACGGCTCGCAGCAGACCTTCCCCAAACTCCTCCGCAAGGCCGGATACGAAACGGCCATCGTCGGGAAATGGCATCTCGAAAGCCTCCCGACGGGCTTCGACCATTGGGAAATACTGCCCGGGCAGGGAGACTACTACAACCCCGACTTCATCCGGCAGACGGGAGACACGGTGCGCTGCGAAGGCTATATCACGAACATCATCACCGACAAGAGCATCGAGTGGCTCGAGCACGGACGCGACCCGGAGAAGCCCTTCTGTCTCGTGGTGCACCACAAGGCGCAGCACCGCAACTGGATGGCCGACACGTGCGACCTCGCGCTTTTCGAGGACCGTACGTTCCCCGTGCCGGAGACCTTCTACGACGACTACGAAGGACGTCCGGCAGCCGCCGCACAGGAGATGTCCATCGCCTCGAACCACGACATGGACCCGATATACGACCTCAAAATGCGGCAGCCGGGCCGGAAAAGCCGCCTCAGCGACGCATACGAGGCGATGATCGGACGCATGAACCCGGAACAGCGCGCGGCGTGGGACCGCTTCTACGAGCCGATCGCAGCGGACTTCTACGCCCGCAACCCGCAGGGGCGCGAACTGGCCGAATGGAAGTTCACCCGCTACATGCGCGACTACCTCAAAACGCTCAAATCCCTCGACGACAACGTGGGACGGCTGCTCGACTACCTCGAGGAGTCGGGACTCGCCGGGAACACCCTCGTAGTGTACACCTCCGACCAGGGATTCTACATGGGAGAGCACGGCTGGTTCGACAAACGGTTCATGTACGAGGAGTCGCTGCGGACCCCGCTCGTGATGCGGATGCCGGGCGGTGCGAAGGGACAGATCGCGGAGATGGTCCAGAACATCGACTACGCCCCCACGTTCCTCGAGCTGGCCGGAGCGCCCGTACCCGAGGACATTCAGGGCCGGTCGCTGCTGCCCCTGCTGCGGGGCGGGCATCCGGAAGACTGGAGAGAGTCGATCTACTACCATTTCTACGAATACCCGGCCGAGCACATGGTGAAACGCCATTACGGAGTGCGCGACGAACGATGGAAGCTGATACACTTCTACGACGACATCGACGTGTGGGAACTCTACGACCTCGAAGCCGATCCCCGCGAGCTGCACAATCTCTTCGGAAATCCGGCCTACGCCGCCGAGCAGGAGCGGATGATGAAGGAGCTGGTGAAACTCCAGACGCAGTACGACGACACGGCGGCGATGGAAAAGAACGCATCCTACGACCGTAAAAGATAGGAAGACATGGAACACGCAATCCTGCGGGCCGCCGTATCGTTCGCGGCGGGTCTCGCACTCACCGCCTGCGCGGCTCCGGCGGCCGAGGAACTTCCGACGCTGCTTCCCCAACCACGCGAAACGGTCTGGAAAAGCGGTTCGTACCGGCTGCCGGAACGGGTGCGGATCGGATACGACTCGCCCGGACTCGCCGCGACGGCCGGGTACCTCGCCGAAGCGCTCGCACCCTACGCCACCGCGACGACGGCCGAAGGCGAGGGCGACATCACGCTCTCGACGGATACGGCGTCGCTGGCCGAAGAGGCCTACCGCCTCTCGGTCTCCCGCCCGGGCATCCGCATCACCGCCGGATCGCCGCGCGGCGCGGCGAACGGCATCGCCACGCTGCGGCAGCTGCTCCCGCCCGGCGCAGTCCGGGAAGCGGAGATTCCCTGTACGGAGATCGCCGACGAACCGGCCTTCGGCTGGCGCGGGGCGATGCTCGACGTGAGCCGCCACTTCTTCGACAAGGAGGAGATCCTCGGGCTGCTCGACCAGATGGCCCGGCTCAAGCTCAACAAGTTCCACTGGCATCTGACGGACGACCAGGGCTGGCGCATCGAAATCCGGCGTTACCCCGACCTGACCGGGAAGGGCGCCTGGCGGCACTTCAACAAGCAGGACACGATCTGCACGGGCCGCGCGCGCCGGGAGCTGAACGACGACTTCCTGCTGCCGGAAAAGCGGCTGCGGACCGAGGGGGCCGACACGCTCTACGGCGGCTGCTACACGCAGCGGGACATCCGCGAGATCGTCTCCTACGCCGCCGCACGGGGAATCGACGTGATTCCCGAGATCGACATGCCGGGGCACTTCCTGCAGGCCATCGAACACTACCCGTGGCTCACCTGCTTCCGACCCGAGACCTGGAGCGAGCAGGCTTTCTCCTCGCCGCTCTGTCTGGGCAGGGACGACGTGCTGCGGTTCTGCGAGGAGATCTGGGAGGAGGTCTTCGAGCTCTTTCCCTACGAGTACGTCCATATCGGCGGCGACGAGGTGAACATGAAGAACTGGAACCGCTGTCCGCGCTGCCGGGCCCGGATGCGTACCGAGGGGCTGGCCGACGGCCACGCCCTGCAAGCGTGGTTCACCCGCCGGATGCAGCGCTTCTTCACCGAACACGGCCGCCGCATGATCGGCTGGGACGAACTGCTCGCCGACGAGGTAGATCCGGCCACGACGATCATGTGGTGGCGTCCCTGGGAGCCGCAGTCGGTGAGCGACGCGACCCGCCGGGGCTGCGACGTGATCGTGAGCGCGCAGTCGTGGTTCTATTTCTCGCTGGAGGAGGACGCCGGATCGCTCGCGCGCACTGCCGGATTCGAAATCCGCCCCGACTCGCTCTCCGACGAGCAAAAGGCCCGCATCAAAGGCATCCAGGGCCACCTCTGGACCGAAAAGGTCCCCTCGTGGTCGCGCGCCGAGTACATGCTCTACCCGCGGCTGCTGATCGTGGCCGAAAAGGGTTGGTGCGCGCCGGAGCGCGTCAGCGAAGAGTCGCTGATGCCGCGGCTGCTCCGCTACTGCGAACGGCTGGACGCCGAAGGGATCAACTACCGGATCCCCTCGCTGAGAAACTACCACGAATTCTGCGTCTTCACCGACTCGGTCCGGACCACGGCCGAATGCCCGCTGCCGACGGCGATCCTGCGCTACACGCTCGACGGATCGGTCCCGACCGCCGCATCGCAGCGCTACACGGGTCCGATGACCTTCCGCGACGACGCCACGCTGCGCCTCCGGGCCTTCCATGCCGACGGCCGCACGGGCGACTGGGTGACGATCCGCTACGAGAAATGCGGCTTCGCACGGCCCGCCGAACCGCGCGAAACGCAGCCGGGACTGCTGGCCGAGTGGTATTTCAAGCGTTTTCCGGACTGCGCCGCGATCGGCGGAGCGCAGGCCGACGGACGGTGTGTGGCCGATTCGGTCCACTTCCCGCAGGAGGCCACGGGCCGGCGGGCCGTGGGAATCGTCTTCCGCGGATACATCGACGTGCCGGAGAAGGGCATCCATACCTTCGCACTCGCCTCGAACGACGGCAGCGTCCTGCGGATCGGCGACCGCGTGGTGATCGACAACGACGGCGAACACCCGCTGCTCGAGAAGACCGGACAGGCGGCCCTTTCGGCCGGACTGCACCCGCTCGAGCTGCGTTTCTTCGACTACAACGGCGGCAAGGTGCAACTGTCGCTCGTCAGCGAGGACGGCGGCCGCCGGACGCTCGACGGGAAGTGGCTGCGGCACGTTCCTGCGGAAAGCCGGTAATCCCGGCGACCCGCACGCGGTGCGCCGCCGCCCCGGAAAGAGCACCTTCCCGGAAAGGCCCCGCCGGCCGGGACCGTCCGGAATCCGAAAAGCGTTTCACCCCCGTCGCACGACGAATGCGGCGGGGGTGAATCCGTCAGGGGCCCGCAGGCCGGGCACGAATTCCGCGCAACACGAATTCCGCGCAAGTCGCTGAAAATCAAAATCAGAAGCATCCCGTCCCGACGGATTGTAAGGAAAATCGCCCTTTACGACGAAAAAATGAAGCCGCAGGGTACAATCTGACAATAAATTCATATATTTGTGATATGTTAGAAACCCAACTAATCTAAAACACAATGGAACAGACCAAAGTGCGGGAGTTGCAGGACGTCGTGATCCGCTTTTCGGGCGACTCGGGCGACGGCATGCAGCTTACAGGCACGCTCTTCTCCGACACTTCGGCGCTCATGGGAAACGGCATCTCGACCTTCCCCGACTACCCCGCCGAAATCCGCGCCCCGCAGGGAACCGTCGCGGGCGTCTCGGGATTCCAGGTACACTTCGGCGACCACCGCGAGCTGAACCCCGGCGACTACTGCGACGTGCTGGTGGCGATGAATCCCGCGGCCCTGAAGGCCAACCGCAAATGGCTCAAGCGCGGCGCCACGGTCATCATCGACGGCGACTCGATCACCGAGGAGCACCTCAGAAAGGCCGGATTCGCCACGTCCGACCCGATCGCCGAGCTGGGACTCGACGAGTACAACGTCGTCGTGCCCGACATCACCACGATGACGCGCGAGGCGCTCAAGGAGACGGGACTCGACAACAAGTCGGTCGTCAAGTGCAAGAACATGTTCGCACTGGGCATCTGCTTCTGGCTCTTCGACCGCCCGGAGGATTACGCCCGCCGCTACCTCGATACGAAATTCGCCAGGAAGAACCCCGCCGTGGCCGAAGCCAACAAGCTGGCCATCGACGCCGGGTACAACTATGCGGCCAACACGCACCAGTTCGCCAACCATTACAGCGTGGCCTCCGCCCCCCTCGAGAAGGGAACCTACCGCTCGATCTCGGGCAACGTGGCCACGGCGTGGGGGCTCTGCGCCGCGGCCGAGAAGGCCGGGCTGCCGCTCTTCTGCGGCTCGTATCCCATCACCCCCGCCACGGTGATCCTCGAAGAGCTGGCCAAGCGCAAGGACCTCGGGGTGAAGACCGTGCAGGCCGAAGACGAGATCGCCGGCATCTGCACGGCCATCGGCGCGGCCTATGCCGGGAACTTCGCCGTGACGACCACCTCCGGCCCGGGCCTGTCGCTCAAGAGCGAGGCGCTGGGACTGGCCGTGATGACCGAACTGCCGCTGGTGGTCGTGGACGTGCAGCGCGGAGGCCCCTCGACGGGCCTGCCGACGAAAACCGAGCAGAGCGACCTCCAGCAGGCCCTCTACGGCCGCAACGGCGAGTGCCCGGCGGTCGTGATGGCCGCCTCGTCGCCGAGCGACTGTTTCCACTACGCCTTCGAGGCGGGACGCATCGCCATGGAGCACATGACGCCCGTCATCCTGCTCTCCGACGGATTCATCGCCAACGGCTCCGAACCGTGGCGCATCCCGCAGATGAAGGATTACCCGGCCATCTGTCCGCCGATCGTGGACGAGGCCCCCGAGGGAGGATTCATGCCCTACGTGCGCAACGAGAAACTGGCCCGCGGGTGGGCGTTCCCCGGCAAGGTCGGGCTGGAACACCGCGTGGGCGGTCTGGAGAAGGACTGCGTGAAGGGCTGCATCTCGATCGACCCGGACAACCACCAGAAAATGGTGAAGACCCGCGCGGCCAAGGTGGCCCTCGTCGCCGAGGACATCCCCGCGCAGGAGGTCTGGGGCGATGCGGAAGGCGACCTGCTGGTCGTGGGCTGGGGCGGCACGCGCGGCCACCTGCAGAACGCCGTGGACGAAATGCGCCGCGAAGGCCGCAAGGTGTCGCTGTGCCACTTCAACTACATCAACCCCCTGCCGCGCGGCGTGCGCGAGATTTTCGCCCGCTTCCGCAAGATCGTCGTCTGCGAGCTCAACGAAGGACAGTTCGCCGCCTACCTGAGGCAGGAGTTGCAGGAGTTCCGCTACGAACAGTACAACAAGTGCGAAGGGCTGCCCTTCACGGTGGTCGAGCTTCGCCGGAAATTCGAATCCTTACTGAAATAACGCCATGGCACAATACAACTACACCCCCGCGGATTTCAAGAGCGACCAGGAGGTGCGCTGGTGTCCCGGATGCGGCGACCACGCTATCCTGAACGCCGTACAGCGCGCCCTGCCCGAAATCGCCGACGCGACCGACACGCCGCACAACCTCTTCACGTTCATCTCGGGCATCGGCTGCTCGTCGCGCTTCATCTACTACATGAAGACCTTCGGGTTCCACTCCGTACACGGCCGCGCCAACGCCGTGGCGACGGGCGTCAAGGTGGCCAACCCGCGCCTGAACGTCTGGGTCACCACCGGCGACGGCGACTCGCTGGCCATCGGCGGCAACCATTTCATCCACGCCATCCGCCGCAACGTGGACCTCAACGTGATCCTGTTCAACAACGAGATCTACGGCCTGACCAAAGGGCAGTACTCCCCCACCTCGAAGCTGGGCAAGATAACCAAGACCTCGCCCTACGGCACGGTCGAAAAGCCGTTCAACCCCGGCGAGCTGGTGATCGGCGCCAAGGGCACGTTCTTCGCGCGTTCGATCGACATGGAGGTGCAGCTCTCGAAGGAGTGCATCGTCGCGGCAGCCGGGCACAAGGGCATGTCGGTCGTCGAGATGCTCCAGAACTGCGTGATCTTCAACGACAAGACCCATGCGGCGTTCGCCGCCGACAAGGCCACGCGCGCCGAGCGGACCATCACGCTGCGCCACGGCGAAAAGATGCTCTTCGGCGCCAACCGGGAGAAGGGCCTCGTCTTCGAGAACATGCGGCTGAAGGTGGTGACCGTCGGAGAGGGCGGCTACACGCTGGACGACATCCTGACGCACGACGCCCACGAGCGCGACACGACGCTGCACGTGATGCTCGCCGCGATGAAGTATCCCGACTACCCGGTGGCGCTGGGCGTGATCCGCGCCGTGGAGGACGACGCCGTGTACGATGCGGCCGTCGAACGGCAGGTCGAGGAGGTGAAGGCCGCGAGCAAAATCCGCTGCGTGGACGATCTCCTGCGCTCGGGAGCCACATGGGAGGTGAAATGACGCGCCTCTCGGCAAGACGGACGGCCGGGTCTCCATCGCGGAGATCCGGCTGTTTTTCGAATGCCCCGCAATCGCTCGGAATCATGCGACACGCATACACCGCCGGACCGGGCGAAGTCGTCCGGGACATACCGCCCGGAGGACGCAACACCGGCGGCGCCCCGGCCAACTCCGCCTGGCACACGGTCCAGTCCGGCTACGAAGCCGCCGCCGCAAGACCGCGGGACGCGATGCGGAGGGCGTCATGTCCCGCCTGTCGGAATTCCGACGATCCGGAGGCGGTCAATCGGAGCCGGGCGGGCTGTCCCGCGGTCCGTTCCCGACCGTACACCGGCACCCCCTCCGGCCGCGCGGCACGGACGGCCAAACCCTACACGCATCACGATCCGCTTCGGAAGCGGCCCGGAGCGGGCGTTTTTTCATTTTCCCGGGCGATTCTGGTACTCTCTTTGCAAAAGCCGAAACCGGAGTGTTTCACTTAATGCTTTTCTATCATGAAAAAATTATTGCTTACGTTCGTTTGCGCAGCGGCCGCGCTCGGCGTCTGCGCCGCACCCGAGAAGATCGGGTTCGACAAACTGCCGAAATCGTCGCAGGAGTTCATCCAGAAAAACTTCCCGCGCGAGGTGGTGAAAGACACCGAAATGGACCGCGAGGCGTCGTGGGACAAGTACACCGTCTATTTCAACAGCGGTTCCCGCGTATCGTTCGAAGGCGGCAAGGGAGACTGGTCGGAGATCGTGATGAAGAACGGCGCGGTTCCCGCGACCGTCATTCCCGTCAGAATCAAGACCTACGTTGCCGACAACTATTCCCAGAGCAAGGTCAATCGGCTCTCGACCATGAAGGAGGGTTACAAGGTCGGGCTCACGAACGGCCTGACGCTCTACTTCGACAAGGAGGGCAAATTCAAGAAACTGGACAGGTAACAGTCATCCGCTTCCGCATCAGAGGTCGTTTGACCTGCCTTTCCCGATTCACCCCGCAGCGAGCCCGGCCCGCGCGGGGCGAATCTTTTTCCGCGGCTCCGGCGACGGCCGCGGCCGCACCTCCCGGAAGCGCACATACGCCGGAATCCGGCCCGACAGACAATCGTCCTTCGACACAAACGGCGGGAATTTCCGGAAAAATCCGTATATTTAAGGGCCGCATCCAAAAATCGCCCGCCCCATGAACCCGCTCGTGCACACGCTTCTTCCGGCCGCCGTTCTGCTGTCCGTCCTTCCGGCCGCCTCCCAGTCATCCAATCCCTTCGCGGAACAGGTTCTGCGTTACCCGCAGGAGAAGCTCCACGTCCACACCGACAAGGACACCTATGTGGCAGGAGACACGATCTGGCTGCGTGCGCGGTGCGTCGATGCCGCCTCGCACCGTCCGGTGGCGGCGAGCCGCTACGTCTATGCCGAACTCCGCGACGAATCGGGCGCGCTCGTGCGGCGGATCAAGATACTCCGCCGCGATTCGCTCTACGCGGGCTATCTTCCCGTTCCGACGGACGCTCCGGACGGCGACTATACCTTCTCGGCATACACGCGCTTCATGCGGAACCAGGGTGCGGACTACTTCTTCCGCAAGCCCCTTCGGATCGCCGCCTACCGCGGCGCTGCGGGCGAGGTTCCGAAGCCGCGGCCCCGCCCCGCGACGGGCGATTTCGCCGTGACGTTCCACCCCGAAGGCGGTTACCTCGTGCCGGGCCGTTCGTGCCGCGTAGCCTTCAAGGCCCTGACGGATGCGGGCCGTTCGACGGCTGTCGAAGCCGTGCTCCGCGACGACCGGGGTACGACGCTCGACACCGTGCGGACGCGCCGTGCGGGAATGGGCAGTTTCCGGATGGTTCCCGAGGCGGGCCGCACCTACCATGCAGTGTGCCGCACCCCTTCGGGCGCCGAGAAGCGCTTCGACCTCCCCGTGCCGAATGCCGCGGCGTGCGTGCTGCAACTCGCGGAACGGGACGGATTCATCGCGGTGAACGTGCTGACGGCAGGATCCTTGCCCGCACGGCTGCGGCTGGTGGTGCACTGCCGGGGCAACCGCTGCTACGACGGAGGCTGGGAACCGGGATTGCTTTTCCGCAGTTCCGATCTGCCGGCGGGCGTAGTGCAATGGCTGTTGCTGGATGCGGCAGGCAACGCCCTTTCCGAACGGCTGCTGTTCAATGAGGGCACGGACGGAGTGCATGTCTCGCTGCGGGCGGAGAATCCCTCTCCGCGACGCCGGGAGCGTGCGGATTTCTCGGTCCGCCTGACCGACGGCGCGGGAAATCCCCTGCGCGGGGAGTTCTCGGTTTCGGTGACGGACCGCAACGCCGTGCCCGACCCCGTTTCGGGCGACATCCGCACAACGCTGCTGCTCACCTCCGACCTGCGGGGATATGTCGAATGCCCCGGGAGTTATTTCCGGAGCGACGATCCCGAAGCCCGTGCGGCGCTCGACGAACTGATGCTGACGCAGGGGTGGAGACGCTACGACGTGCCGGCCCTCCTGCGCGGAGAGTACGCCGAGCCGGAGTACGCGCTCGAAGCGGGACAGCAGATCTCCGGACGGATCGTCCGGGCCGGGCTGGTGAACACCCGCAAGCGGCTCGGGATGTACCGGATGGCGATGATCGTGCCCCGTTACGGCTACCTGGCCGAAGCTCCGGTCCGGGCGGACGGATGCTTCGATCTCGACGGTTTCGATTTCCCCGACAGCACGGCATTCGTGCTGCGGCCGCAGGCGACGACAGGGCGGATGCGCAATGCCTTCGTGAAGGTCGATCCCGAGACTTTCCCCGAGAACGGGATTCCGGCGCACTATCCGGCCGCCGGAGCCGGCGATGCGGAGGCGCTGTTCCGCACGGCGCTGGCCTACGTCGGATACATGGGCTCGGCCGACCTGCGGAACGTGCTCATAGACCCCGTGGAGGTGCGGGCGAAGCGGGAGATTCCCCGGACGCTGGAAGAGCGCAAGGCGGTTTACTCCTGGGATGCGGAGCGGATCGCCGATACGGGAGTCCACACGATCCTCGACTGCATCGAACGGATGCCGGGAATACGCAGGCGGGAGAACGTGTTTCTCTATCAGGGACGGGCCGTTTTCTTCATGTGCGACGGAGTGCTTTACGATGACCTCGAAGAATCGCTCCCGGCATTCTCCGCTCCGCCGGCGATCGACCGTAATCGCACCGTCAAAAGAATAAATATGGCGGGGCCTGGCGTTCCGGATACTGATTCGGATCTTGGCTCGGAGCCTGGTTCGGATACCAATGCCTCTGATACCCATCTCGCGCAGGCCGTTGCGGCGCCCATCGGGCAATATTCCGATCTGCCTCCCTTTGTGAATCTGCCGCTGGAATGGGTCGATCGGATCGACATACTGGACCGATTCTCCGGCCGGTTCCTGTCCGGACGCGATAACGGCATCATCGCCGTCACGCTGAAATCCTACGAAGAGATTTCGGCTCTCGATACGGGCGAGAGTATCGACGTGGGAATCGTCTCGCCGTTGGGCTATCAGACGCCTGCGGAGTTCTACTCCCCGGCCTACGAAACGCCGGAGAGCCGCGACAGCCACACGCCCGATTTCCGCACGACGCTCTACTGGAATCCCTGCATCCGCACCGATGCCGACGGCCGGGCGGCTTTCGGATTCCGGACCTCCGACGCCCCGGCCGACTTCCGGATCGACATCGAGGGGCTGACTCCCGACGGACAGCCGGTCGTGCATGCCGAGTAGCGGATGCGGCGGCAGGACAAACGGCCGCCCGGCCGGGACTGCCTGCGGATATTCCGGTGGGGAGAGGTCCTCAAAGACCGGAAAGAGGGCGGGGATTCCGGCCGGAGGAATGGGTGGTGTCCCGGGCAGGAGGCCGCCGCTCCTCCGGAATCCTTCCGATACGGCGTTTGAAGTCCCGCACGATCTGCCGGCCCAGTCCGGACACCGTGCTGTCCACCTTGTGAATCTCGACGGGCGTCACCAGATTCTTGTATTTGGCCCTTCCCAGCCGGAACTTCATGTCGTCCAGATTGCCCGTGATGTTCAGCCCCAGCTTGAAGGGAATCGGCGACTTGAGGATGGAAATGTGGTAGTCGAAATTCATGTCCAGGTCCTGCGTGCCTCCCACGGCCGCCCGGTAGCGGTCCATGGCGACGGCGAAGGGATAAACGGTGACGTATCCGTCCTTGACGCTGATATTCACGGCAATGCTGTCGATCAGGTTCCGCTCCTTGTTCTTGAAGAAGAATTTCTTGGAGATTTCGGCGAAGGTCTCGCCGTCCATCAGCACGAGGCTGTCGCCCCGGAGGCGGATGGCCGAACGAAGGGTCGGAATCCGGATGTTGAGCGCCGAGTCCAGATCGGCCTCCGCCGAGACATCGAAATCGACCGTTCCCCGGAACGACCGCAGCATGGGCACGATGCTGTCGAGCGACGGGGTGAATTCGACCAGCTTTCCGACATTGATGCGCCGCAGGCGGAAATCGAATCCGACGTATCCCCGCTCGGGCCGCACGGCCTGGTAGAGCAGCGTCGTGTGCATGACCGCATCCAGCCCCTTCATGGCCAGGCCCTTCAGGTGCACGGTCCCGTCGCGGACGTCCACGGCGCCGCGCACATCCTCGAAAACGAATTTGCCGTAGCGCACGCGGCGGAAGTCGGTGTGCAGCGCGAAGTCGATGTTTTTCGGAACGACGAAGAGTTTCAGATCGGTGGCCGCGGTGTCCGCCTCGATGCGCAGGGTGTCGGCCGGGAACGAGACGGCGCGGATCAGTTGGTTGCAGTTCAGATTCCGCGACGAGAGCGAAAGCTCGGCGCGCAGGGGCCTGCGGCGGCGCATGGCGCCGTAGAGGTCGTGCACGACGCCGCTGGCCGTCAGGTCGGAGCGCCCGATGCGCATGGTGGCGTTCCGCAGCGTGACGGCGCGGTTCCCCACCGTCACGGAGGTCTTCTCCATGCGGATCGGCAGGGCGCACTGCGGCGTGGAGACCACCAGACGGCTGAATCCGACGATCCCTTCGGGTATCCACACCGAATCGCGCAGCTTCTCGGCCGTCACGCCGATTCCGGCCCGGTCCATTCCCATCCGGGAATCCCCGACGCGGCAGAACAGCGTGTCGGCCTCGAGCGCGAGCCCCACCTTCGGTTTCGCGGGATCGCGCTTCCCGGGTTGCAGACGGACGGTCGCCGTGCCCCGACCGCAGAAAAGACTCAGGGAGTCGCCCGCGGCGGCCTTCAGCCGGTTGAGCGTCATCGTGCACTCCATGCGGGCGATACGGGTCGTGTCCTGGGGGTTCGTCGTCCGGACCGTCGCCGCCAGCCGCTCCATCGAGGAGGAGAGCCGCGGCGAGCGGAGAGAGGCGTGCCGTATCTCGGCTTCGGCGTCCAGGCGGTCGTCCCCGGCGAACGAGAGCGAAGCGCTGCTCGTGAATTCGAACTTCCGGGCCGTATCCCGGAGCGCCAGGCTGTCCATGACCACCCGTCCCCGGGCCCGGATACGCCCGAGGTCGCGGTTCCTGAGCGCCGAAAGACGGCAGCTCATCCGCAGTTCGGCCTCCAGCTTTCCGGAAAGGGCGACCCCTTCCTGCAACGGGAAGGTCTGCGCCAGGGCCGTCAAGTCCACCGCGGACTTCGTATGGAACGAGACGAGCGGATCGTCCAGCAGGTTCTTCACCTCGGCATCGGCCAGAATATCGGTGTGCGCACCCTTGAAGCGGAAAATCTCCAGATTGCAGAACGACGGCTCGCGGCGCATGGGATCGACCTGTCCCACGAGACGGGCATCCAGCGCATCCACCCCGTAGGGCATTCCGGCATAGCGCGCCGAAGCGTCCTTTATCTCTGCATCGAGCGTGGCGAGCGGAAGCGCCTGCCTTCCATAGGGGCCCTTCACCGCACCGCTGATGCGCACCTCGCCGTCGGCGGCGACCTCCCCGCGCTTCAGCACGCTCTCCGGGATCATGTGCAGCACGGTCTCCAGCGAGGGAGCGTGCAACCCGTAACGCAGGTCGAGAAGCAGCGCCCCGGCCGCCGCCGTGTCGCGCCGCACGGTTCCCGTCAGGTCCAGCTCCGTACCGTTGATGCCGAGCAGGGCGTCGTGCAGCGTGAGCGTGCGCTGTGCCCGGTCCAGTTCGACGGAGGCGCGCAGACGGGTGGCCACGCGATTGACCAGCAGTTCGCCGTCTTGCCAGAAAAGGATGTTCCGGTTCCGGAAATCGAGCGCCAGCATGGAGTGTCCCTCCCCGAGCCGGGCCCTCAGCCTCAACCCGGCATCCCGGATATTGGCGAAGACCTTCGTTTCGCGGTCGTCGAACGTCACCGAACCATGACGCAGCGCGACGTGCCGGACGGAGATTTCACTGACGGTCCGCACGGTATCCGCCGTTGTATCCGCCGCCGTGCCGGACGCAAGCGTGTCGGCGGAGGGGAGGATGTCCCAGTTCGCACGCCCCGTCCCGTCCCGGAAGGCATAGACGTCGGCACTGTCCAACGAGAGTTTCAGTATGTCGATTTTCCGGTGTCTCAGGTAGCTGACCGGATTGAAGACCAGCACGGCCTTGCGGAACGAAAGCAGCGTGTCGGTCCGCTGCCAGAGCGTATCGCGGAGTGCCGTCGAAACCAGCGTGCCGTCCGTCAGTTTCACGCCGAACCGCGGAAAGGTGGAGAAAAAGGTCAGCTCCACGCCGCCCATCCGCAGCCGGGCGTTCAGACTCCGGTCGGCGATCCGCTCCACGACGGGCGTCAGCTTCGAGGGCGTGAAAACGAAATTCAGCACGACAGCCGTGCCGACGAGCAGCAACAGCAGCACGCTTCCCGCCGAAACGGCGCTTATCCGGATGATTCTCTTCGTGCGACGGTCCATTGGCAAATCCTCCTCTTTTTCAGCAAAGATAACGATTTTTCGGAGACATCGCACCGGATGCCGGGACATATCCCGGGCCGTCCGCCGCTCGGGACGGTCCGGAATCGGCAAGCGGCATAACCTTCGGTGCGGCGGACGGCTGCGGGAAACGAACCGGCCGGGAGGAAGGGCGGCAGATGCCCCGCGGCAAGGGAGGCGACGAATGCAAAAGATTCAGGACAGACAACGAAAAACCCTGCAAACCTCGGTGTTTGCAGGGTTTCCTTGTGGAGAATACGAGATTCGAACTCGTGACCTCTTGCATGCCATGCAAGCGCTCTAGCCAGCTGAGCTAATCCCCCGTTGCGGGGGCAAAGATAATCGGATTTTTCGATTCTCACAAGATTTGCCCGAAAAAAACAGTTATTTTTTCCGGTCCGTTTTCCGGACATTCGGATCTTCCGCCGCCGGAATCGGAGAAAATCGCGTATATTTGCAGAAACAGCAGGCTGCAAACCGTTCGGCCTGCGGCCGGAGGTCCCGGGCGAACGAACGGCCGGGCGGCTCCGCACGCAGAAGGACGGTCCGCCCCGGCCGGAACGCCGCGGAAGCGCCTCGGCACACGAAAAAAAATGCAAGACGAGAAATCATGGAAAACAGAATCTGCTCCCTGTTCGGAATCCGCTACCCCATCGTCGCGGGCGGCATGATCTGGTGCAGCGGCTGGCGGCTGGCCGCCGCCGTGAGCGAAGCGGGCGGCCTGGGGCTGATCGGCTCCGGCTCGATGACGCCCGACCTGCTGCGCGAACATATCCGCCGCTGCCGCGAAGCCACACGGAAACCCTTCGGCGTGAACGTCCCGCTCATGTACCGGTATGCCGACCAGATCATCGAAACGGTCATCGAGGAGCGCGTGCCGATCGTCTTCACCTCAGCGGGCGACCCGAAGAGCCGGACGGCACAATTGCACGAAGCCGGCTGCAAGGTGGCGCACGTCGTGTCGAGCTCGAAATTCGCCCGCAAGAGCGAGGAGGCGGGCGTGGACGCCGTCGTGGCCGAAGGGTTCGAGGCCGGCGGACACAACGGCCGCGAGGAGACCCCGACGATGGTCCTCACGCCCCACGTGCGCCGGGCGGTGCGGATTCCGCTGCTGGCGGCGGGAGGCATCGCCACGGGACGGGGAATGCTGGCGGCTTTCGCCCTCGGGGCCGAAGGCGTGCAGCTGGGCACGCGGTTCGCGCTGACCCGGGAAAGCTCGGCCAGCGAGGAGTTCAAGAGGCTGTGCCTCTCGCTCGAAGAGGGCGGCACGACACTGGCGCTGAAGAAGCTCGCCCCGACACGCCTGGTGCGCAACGACTTCTGCCGGGCCGTGGAGGAGGCCGAGAGCCGCGGCGCGACGGCCGAAGAGCTTTCGGCGCTGCTCGGGCGCGGCCGTCCGAAGCGGGGAATCTTCGAGGGCGACCTCTCGGAAGGCGAACTGGAGATCGGACAGGCAGCCTCGCTGCTCCGCGACCTGCCCCCGGCCGGGGAGGTCGTCCGGCAGATCGTCCGCGAATACGACGAGGCGCTGCCGACGCTCGGGCGGCTCGGCCCGCTCTGAACGCGCCGGACGCTTCGAATGCGCCGGACACGGGGCGCTACCCGAGTTTCATCACCTCGTCGATGCCCATTTCGCGGTAGGTCGATTCCAGCTCCTCGCCGCGGTCCGAGATGACCAGCAGCTTGTCGCCCTGCCGCAGCTCGGTCTTGCCCTGCGGCACGAAATACTCCCCGTCGCGGCAGATCATCATGACCAGCGTATTCTCGGGCAGCACGATGTCCTTGAGCGTATGCCCGCTCTCGAGCATGCTCTCATTGACCTCGACCTCGGTCAGCACCGACTTCATGTCCTCGTGCATATTGACGTCGAAGGCCGATTCACGCTCCTCGTAGGCCAGTCCCAGCAGGTTGGCCATGCCGCTGACGGTCGTGCCCTGCACCAGCAGCGAGATGATCGTCGAGAGGAAGACCACGTTGAACAGCAGGTCGGCGTACTCGACGTCGTCCATCATCGGATAGATGGCGAAGAGGATCGGCACGGCGCCGCGGAGCCCCACCCACGAAATGTAGAGCCGCGCCCGGGCCGTGAACTTCCGGAACGGCAGCAGGCAGGCGAAGACCGACAACGGCCGCGCGACGAGGATGAGGAAGAAGCCCACGGAGCAGCCGAGGATCAGCACCTCGGGTTGCAGCAGTTCGTCGCTATTGACGAACAGTCCCAGCGTGAGGAACATCACGATCTGCATGAGCCACGTGAAACCGTCGAAAAAGACCGTCAGGGGCCGTTTCTGCACCAGTTTGTGATTGCCGATGACCAGTCCCGAGAGATAGACGGCCAGGTAGCCGTTGCCGCCCACCAGATCCGTGAAGGCGAACGAGAAGAAGACGAAGGCCAGCAGCAGCACGACGTAGAGCGAGTGGTTCGCCAGTCCGATGCGGTTGATCGTCCACACGGCCAGCCGTCCGACGAGGTAGCCGGAGAGGGCTCCGACGACCATCTGCACGACGAACGCCACGACCGACATGCCCAGCCCGACGTGCTCCGACGTGTTCGACAGCACGCCGATGAGCAGGATCGTGAGCATGTAGGCCATCGGATCGTTCGAACCGCTCTCCAACTCGAGCAGCGGCCGCAGGTGCTCCTTCAGCCCCTGCTTCTTGCTTCGCAGGATCGAAAAGACCGAGGCCGAATCGGTCGAGGACATCGTGGAGGCCAGCAGCAGCGCCAGCGCGAAGGGCATCTCCAGCCCCAGCCACGGCGCGATGAGCCATACGAAGCCCGCCAGGACGAGGGCCGTCATCACCACGCCCGCCGTGGCCAGCACGACACCCGGCCCGATGATCGGCCGGATCTCCCGGAAGGAGGTGTCCATGCCGCCTGTGAACAGAATGACGCACAGCGACATCATGCCGATGAACTGGGTGATATCGACCGAACGGTAGGAGATGAAATCCAGTCCGAACAACATGCCCACCCCGAGGAAAAGCAGCAACGCCGGCGCCCCGAAACGATAGGCCACCTTACCGGCCAGCACCGCCACGAAAAGCAGCAGCGCCCCCACCAACACGATATTCTCTCCGCTTAAATTTATCATCGTCTCAACAATTTAACCTGAATCTCTACGAACCGGGCCCCGCCGCATCCCGTCAGGCAAGGAAGGCCGGCAATTCCCGGCATCCGAAAAATCGTGCCGCAAACACGCCTCCGCCCCGGAAACCGTCTCCGCGCACACCGCCCGGACCCGGCATCGCCGCACATGCGGCGGCGGAATCCGAAGGACCGGCAGGCATCCGGGGCCACCGGACAACGCAGGGATGCGCTCCGGAAGACCGGAACGTCCGCCAAATGAGAAACCGGCGCAGACGGCAACCGCAACGGCCCGCGCGCCGCGGACCGGCGAAGCAGACCGGGGCCGGGACGAAACGCCGGAATCCGGGCTCCGAATGCCGCGGCAGATGCACGCAACGCGACTCAGAAACCGTGCGCGGCCGCAACCGGGCAGCCGCGCCGAGACAGGAAGCCGGCGAACTCAGGAAGTTCGGACAACAGTCCCGCATGTCCGAACGACCCGCTCGAACGCAAAGATATGAAAAAAATCGGAATATTCCGCCCCTCCCATGAAAAAGGAGGACCATACGGCCCGAAAAACATACGGTCCGGACAACGGGTACGAAGGAACCGCACCGCCGGAACGGCTCACTGCGGAATGAAGGTGTAGGTGATGGTCCCCTGCTGACGCGCCGGGGCCGAAGAGTCGATATTGAAGGACGAGACGCGCGCGGCATGCAGGGCGGCTTCGCGCATGCAGTCGTCGCCGCCCTCCGCGACGCGCGCCGAAACCACCTCGCCGGCGCGGTTCACCACGATCGCCACCACCACTTCACCGCCCCCCTCGCACCGGTAGGCCGGCACGCTCAGATCGACCGACTGCCGCACGGGGTTCTTCAGCGAGAAGGAGACCGTGACGCGCCCCTTCACCTTCCGGTCCTCGTGCCGTCCCTCCTCCCGGCCCCGGCGGCCCTCACGGATCGCCCGCTCCTCGGCCAGGCCCTGTTCGTAGGCTTCGCGGTTGGCGCGCATGCGCGCCTCGGCCTCGGCGGCGGCATCGTTCAGCGCCGCGGCGTTCGTGCCGCGGTCGTCCCGGAGTTTCTCGTTCAGCGCATTCTCGTTCGACACCTCGTTGCGGATACTCCGCCAGTCGATCTCCTCGCCCTCCTGCTGCCGGCGGCGCACCTCCTCCGCGAGGCGGTCGCGCTCCTGCTCCAGTTCGGCGAGCGACTGCAAGTCGATGAACATGCCCTGCTGGTGGGGCCGGCGCCCCACCACGATCTTCGACGAGACGAAGGCGATCATCAGCACCAGATAGGCGATCAGCGTGATGCACAACCCGATACGGTGGTCGTACGCCCATTCCCCGGCATCCTCCCGGCGGTTGTCGAACGGCAGGCGGAGGCGTGCCCTGCGCGGACGGCCTTCCGCCGCGCCGGCGTTCTCTCCGGAGGCCGCGCCTCTCCCGGCCGGAACGCTCCGGCCGGCACGGGAACGCCCCGACGTCCGGGCTCCGCCCGGCACGCCGTCCGCCGCCGCATCCGGCCGCGTCCGTTCCGCTCCGTCCCCGGCTTCCCGGCTCCTTCCGGAGTCCTCCGTATGCTCGTGCTCTTTCGAAGACATGTCGTTTCGGGATTTCAGCGCAAAAGTAGTGTTTTTTACCGTATTTTTATTACCTTTACGAAAAATTAACCGCACCCCGGAGCGCCGGAGCCGAAATTTGGTTTTGCGCCCGAGTTGCATTATCTTTGCGTGCAAATTACCATGAATCCGCTTATGACAACCAAACAACAAACGCTCAAGGCTCCGATCTCGTTCTCGGGCAAGGGCCTGCACACGGGCGTCAAAGTGACGATGACGGTCAATCCGGCCGAAGCCGGCACGGGCATCGTATTCCGCCGCACCGACATCGAGGGGCAACCGCTCATCCCCGCCCTGTGCGACTACGTGGTGGACACCTCGCGCGGCACGACGATCGAGGCAGGAGGCCACCGCGTCAGCACCATCGAACATATCATGTCGGCGCTTTGGACGCTCGGCGTGGACAACGCCCTGATCGACATAGACGCCCCCGAGACGCCCATCCTCGACGGCTCGGCCCGCGAATACGCCGAGGCCGTCACCCGGACCGGACTGGTGGACCAGGAGGCCGAGCGGCAGTTCTACCACGTCACCGAGAAGATGGTTTACACGATCCCCGAGAAGGGCACGGCGATCATTCTCTACCCCGACGACGAATTTTCGGTGTCGGTGCACGTGGACTACAACTCGAAGGTCATCGGCAACCAGTACGCCACCTTCGAGCCGGGCGACGACTACGCGGGAAAGATCTCGCCCTGCCGCACGTTCGTCTTCCTGCACGAACTCGAACCGCTGATGAAGATGAACCTCATCAAGGGAGGCGATCTGGACAACGCGATCGTCGTGGTCGAGAATCCCGTGCCGGACGAGCAGCTCGAACACCTCAAGAAGCTCTTCAACAAGCCCGACATCGAGATCAAGGCGGGTTACCTGAACAACCTCGAGCTGCGCTGCAACAACGAGCTGGCGCGCCACAAGCTCCTCGACCTGCTGGGCGACTTCGCGCTGCTGGGCGTGCGCATCAAGGGCCGCGTATGGGCCACCCGCCCGGGCCACTTCGCCAACACGGAGTTCATGAAACAGCTCAAGCACGCCATCCGCAAGGCCGGCGAGAAACCCCGCTTCACCTACGACTGCCGCAAGCCGGCGCTCTACGACATCAACGCCATCCGCCACATGCTGCCCCACCGCCCGCCGTTCCTGCTCGTGGACCGCATCTTCCACCGCGACGACACGGACGTGGCGGGCATCAAGAACGTGACGATGAACGAGCCGTTCTTCGTGGGCCACTTCCCCGAGGAGCCGGTCATGCCGGGCGTGCTCATCGTCGAGGCCATGGCGCAGTGCAGCGGCATCCTGGTCCTGGGCGGCGTTCCCGACCCGGAGAACTACTCGACCTACTTCATGAAGATCGACGGCGTGAAGTTCAAGCGCAAGGTCGTCCCGGGCGACACGCTGCAATTCGAAATTCACCTGCTGGAGCCCATCCGCCGCGGCGTGGCCGTGGTCGAGGGCAAAGCCTTCGTCGGCGAGTCGCTCGCCTGCGAGGCGATCATGATGGCGCAGGTCGTCAAGAACAAAAAGTAGCGCGGCGATGATAAGCAAACTTGCCTACGTCCACCCCGAAGCCAGGCTCGGGGCCGACGTGACGGTGGAACCGTTCGCCTGCATCGCAGCCGACGTCGTGATCGGCGACGGCTGCTGGATCGGTCCCGGCGCCGTGATCCACGACGGAGCGCGCCTCGGCCGCTGCTGCAAGGTCCACACGGCCGCCTCGGTGTCGTGTCTGCCGCAGGACCTGAAGTTCGCCGGCGAGAAGACCGTGTGCGAGATCGGCGACCACAACGACATCCGCGAATACGTCACCATCAGCCGCGGCACGGCCTCCACGGGCACGACGCGCATAGGATCGCACAACCTGCTGATGGCCTACACCCACATCGGCCACGACTGCGTGGTGGGCAGCCACTGCGTCATCGCCAACCGCGTCTCGCTCGCGGGCGAGGTGCATGTCGGCGACTGGGTGGTCATCGGCGGCCACGCGGCCATCCACCAGTGGACCCACATCGGCGAACACTCGATGATCCAGGGCGGCGCGCTGCTCGGGCAGGACCTGCCGCCGTTCGTCATCGTGCGCAACGACACGCTCCGTTTCGCCGGCATCAACAAGATCGGACTTTCGCGCCGCGGCTTCACGCAGGAGCGCATCGCCGAGATCCACGACGCCTGCCGCATCCTCTTCCAGAGCGGACTGAACTACATGGCCGCCTGCGACGAGGTCGAGCGCATCGTGCCGCAGAGCGACGAGCGCGACTCGCTCGTGCGGTTCATCCGCACCTCGAAACGCGGCGTCATCAAACCCTACGAGACGCGGAGCCGCGAGGAGTGAGCCTCCGTTCCGCGGGGCGGCATGCGGGGGACCTGCCTTCCGGGGAGGTCCCCCGTTTCGTCGCGGAGAGGCGCGCCGTGCGTCAAAATTTTTCCTATAAATATTTGTATATCGGATTTTTTCACTATATTTGCGTTGTCGAAAGACGAAGCGAAGCGGAAAGGGGACGGAAAGTCCCCTTCTTTCATAGTTGCACACGACCGAAAAACAGCGATATGATCGACACGAAAAAGATAACCGAAGCGGCGGAACGCCATCTCGAAGGGACCGACATGTTCGTCGTGGAGTGCACCTCGACGCCGGGCAACGAAATCGAACTGACGATCGACAGCGACACGTCGGTCGGCATCGACGCCTGCGTGGCGCTGAGCCGCGCCGTGGAGGCCGACCTCGACCGCGATGCGGAGGACTTCTCGCTGACGGTCGCCTCGGCGGGCATCGGCTCCGAGCTGCGCACGCTGCGGCAGTACCGCAAACTCGTCGGACGCCCGGTGGAGGTGCTGCTCACGAACGGCGTGAAGATCCTGGCCCACCTCGACGAGGCGACCGACGAGGGCGTCACCCTCTCCTACGAGGAGAAGCAGGCCGTGGAGGGCAGGAAGCGCAAGCAGCCGGTGAAGGTCACGCGCTCGTATCCCTTCGCGCAGATCAAGTACACGAAGGAGTGGCTGGATTTCAAATAGCGCCCGGCCGCCTGCGGCGCAGGACGGCATGCAAAGGAACGAAATATACAAAGACAGATAATTAGCACACAATGGACAACCTGAATTTGATCAGCAACTTTGCCGAGTTCAAAGAGCTGAAGAACATCGACAAACCGACGATGATCGGCGTATTGGAGGACGTCTTCCGCCACGCGCTTCAGAAACAGTACGAAACGGACGAGAATTTCGACGTCATCATCAACCCCGAGAAGGGCGACCTCGAAATCTGGCGCAACCGGACCGTCGTGGAGGACGGCGCCGTGGAGAATCCCAACATGCAGATCGCCGTGTCGGAGGTGAAGGCCATCGACCCGACCTACGAGATCGGCGACGAATACGCCGACGAGATCAAGCTCTCGTCGTTCGGCCGCCGCACGGTGCTGTCGCTGCGGCAGAACCTCGCCTCGCGCATCCTCGACCTGGAGAAGGCCAGCCTCTACGAGAAGTACTCGGAGAAGGTCGGCGAGATCGTGACGGGCGAAGTCTATCAGGTCTGGAAGAGGGAGGTGCTCATCCTCGACGACGAGGAGAACGAGCTGATCCTTCCCAAGGCCGAGCAGATTCCCAACGACTTCTACCGCAAGGGCGACACGATCAAGGCCATCGTCAAGTCGGTCGAGATGAACAACAACCAGCCGCGCATCATTCTCTCGCGCACGGCCAACCAGTTCCTCGAGCGGTTGTTCGAACAGGAGGTTCCCGAGATCTTCGACGGCCTGATCACCATCAAGAAGATCGTCCGCATCCCCGGCGAACGCGCCAAGGTGGCCGTGGAGTCCTACGACGAACGCATCGACCCGGTGGGCGCCTGCGTCGGCATGAAGGGCTCGCGCATCTACTCGATCGTCAAGGAGCTGCGCAACGAGAACATCGACGTGGTGAACTACACGGCCAACACGCAACTGATGATCCAGCGGGCGCTCAATCCCGCGAAGATCTCGTCGATCACCATAGACGAGGAGAAGAAGACCGCCTCGGTTTACCTCAAGCCCGACCAGGTGTCGCTGGCCATCGGCAAGGGCGGCCTGAACATCCGCCTCTCGAAGATGCTCACGGGCTACGACATCGACGTCTATCGCGAGATCGAGGAGGAGGACGTGGCCCTCACGGAGTTCGCCGACGAGATCGACGGCTGGATCATCGACGCGCTGAAGAGCGCCGGCTGCGACACGGCCAAGAGCGTGCTGGAACTGCCCGTCGAGGAGATCGCCGCCCGCGCCGACCTCGAACTGGAGCAGGCGCAGAAGGTCGTCGAGATTCTGAAGGCCGAGTTCGAATAACCAAAACCGAAAGAAAGGAGAACAATACGATATGGGTAATGAAAGAAAATTAAGGCTCATTCAGGTTGCCAAGGAGTTCAACGTGGGTATCAACACCATCACGGACTTCCTGCACAAGAAGGGCATCAAGAGCGACGGATCGCCCAACACGCTGGTCGATGCGGAGACTTATGCCGTTCTGGAGAAGGAGTTCGGGTCGAACCGCGCCGCCGCGAGCGCACGCAACTCGATCCGCGAACGCATCTCCCTGAAGCAGACGACCATCACACTCGAGGAGGCTAAGAAGCAGGAGCGCGAGGAGGAAAAGGAGGTCGTCATCAAAAGCAACGTGATCAGCGTGAAGGACGAGATCCCGCAGATGAAGATTCTCGGCAAGATCGACCTCTCGCCCAAACCCAAGCCCGCTCCGGCCCCGGCGCCCCAGCCCGCGCCCGCGAAGACGGAGGCTCCCGCCCCGAAGGCGGAGGCCCCCGCGCCGGCACAACCCGAGAAGAGCGCCCCGGCAGCGCCCGCGGCTCCGGCACAGGCTGCACCCGCTCCCGCACGGGAGGAGCCGAAAGCCGCGGCCCCGGCAACCCCGGCCGCCGCGCCGGCACAGCCCGAAGCCCCGGAGAAGACGGCTTCGGCCTCCGCTCCGGCAGCCGAAGCGCCCAAGGCCGAAGCGCCGAAGGAGGAGGCGCCGAAAGACAACATCTTCCGCCCGGCAACGGTGACCCTCACGGGTCCGCAGGTGCTCGGCACGATGGACGTGTCGGGCTTCGTCCCCGGCGGCAAACACAAGCGCAAACGTCTCCAGAAGGAGAAGGTGGACGTTTCGAAGGCCCAGAAAGGCGGCTCGCAGGGCGGCGGCAAGCAGGGTCAGGGCGGCCAGGGCGGCAACGGCGGCAGCCGTCCCGGCGGCGGGCAGGACCGCAACCGCGGCGGACAGCAGAACCAGCCCCGTCCGGGCGAAGGACGCCGCAACAAGAACAAGAACACGCCCAAACCGGTCGTCCGCCCCGAAGTGAGCGACGAAGAGGTTTCGAAGCAGGTGAAGGACACCCTGGCCCGTCTGACGGCCAAGGGCGCCAAGACCAAGGCGGCGAAATACCGCAAGGAGAAGCGCGAAGCCGTGGCCGAACGCATGAGCGAGGAGTTCGAACGTTCGGAACAGGAGCGTTCGACGCTCAAGGTCACCGAGTTCGTCACCGTGAGCGAGCTGGCCACGATGATGAACGTCCCGCCCACCGAAGTCATCACGGCCTGTATGAACCTCGGACTGATGGTGTCGATCAACCAGCGTCTCGACGCCGAGGCGCTCGTGGTCGTGGCCGAGGAGTTCGGCTACAAGGTCGAATTCGTTTCCGTGGAGATTCAGGAGGCCATCGCCGACGACCACGAGGACAAGGAGGAGGACCTCGTGCCGCGTCCGCCGATCGTGACGGTCATGGGACACGTGGACCACGGCAAGACCTCGCTGCTGGACAACATCCGCAAGACGAACGTCATCGAAGGCGAGGCGGGCGGCATCACGCAGCATATCGGCGCATACAGCGTCGAGCTGAACGGCCAGAAGATCACCTTCCTCGACACCCCGGGCCACGAGGCCTTCACGGCCATGCGCGCCCGCGGCGCGAAGATCACCGACGTGGCCATCATCATCGTGGCGGCCGACGACAACGTGATGCCGCAGACGATCGAGGCGATCAACCACGCGCAGGCCGCCGGCGTGCCGATGGTCTTCGCCATCAACAAGATCGACAAGCCCAACGCCAACCCCGACCACATCAAGGAGCAGCTCTCGCAGATGAACTACCTCGTGGAGTCGTGGGGCGGCAAATACCAGGACCAGGAGATTTCGGCCAAGAAGGGGCTGAACCTCGACAAGCTGCTCGAAAAGGTGCTGCTCGAGGCCGAGATGCTCGACCTGAAGGCCAACCCGAACAAAAAGGCCGTCGGCACGGTGATCGAATCGACGCTCGACAAGGGACGCGGCTACGTCTCGACGGTGCTGGTGCAGGCCGGCACGCTGCATGTCGGCGACGTGATCCTCTCGGGGACCTTCACCGGCCGTGTGAAGGCCATGTTCAACGAGAACGGCAAGAAGGTGGCCGAAGCGGGTCCCTCGACGCCCGTGCAGGTGCTGGGTCTCAACGGCGCCCCGCAGGCCGGCGACACGTTCAACGTGATGGAGGACGACCGCTCGGCGCGCGAGATCGCCAACAAGCGCGAGCAGTTGCAGCGCATGCAGGGCATCATGACCCAGAAGCACGTGACGCTCGACGAAATCGGACGCCGCATCGCCATCGGATCGTTCAAGGAGCTCAACATCATCGTCAAGGGCGACGTGGACGGCTCCGTGGAAGCCATGTCCGGATCGCTCATCAAGCTCTCGAAGGAGACCGTGCAGGTCAATGTCATCCACGCCGCCGTGGGCCAGATTTCGGAGTCCGACGTGCTGCTGGCCGCCGCCTCGAACGCCATCATCGTCGGCTTCCAGGTGCGTCCGTCGGCCGCTGCGCGCAAGGTGGCCGAGAAGGAGGAGATCGAAATCCGCCTCTACTCGATCATCTACGACGCCATCAACGACATCAAGGACGCCATCGAGGGCATGCTCGAACCGGTGATGAAGGAGGAGATCGTGGCTTCGGTCGAGGTGCTGGAGATCTTCAAGATCTCGAAGGTCGGAACCGTGGCGGGCTGCGTCGTGCGCGAAGGCAAGTTGCAGCGCTCGACCCCGATCCGCGTCATCCGCGACGGCATCGTGATCTACACCGGCAAGCTCGGATCGCTCAAGCGGTTCAAGGACGACGTGAAGGAGGTGGCCTCGGGTCAGGACTGCGGTCTGAACATCGAATCGTTCAACGACATCCGCGTGGGCGACATCGTCGAAGGATACGAACAGGTGGAGGTCAAACGCAAATAACGGCCGATCGGGTCGGGACTGCCGCACGGCGGCCCCGACCGGCGGGAAGCGACTGAAAAGGGAATAGGAACGGAAGCAGACAAGAATCAAAACCAATATCCCAAACACACAACATGAATACGCAGATCAAATTTACGACTCCCGAAGAGGCCGTCAAGGTCATCAAATCGGGCGATCATGTGCACCTGAGCTCCGTGGCATCGGCTCCGCAGTGCCTGATCAACGCCATGTGCAAGCGCGGAGAGGCCGGCGAACTGAAGGACGTGCACGTCCATCACCTCCACACGGAGGGTCCGGCCCCCTATGCCGATCCGAAATTCGAGGGCGTCTTCCAGCTCGACTCGTTCTTCGTGGGCAGCAACGTCCGCAAGGTGACGCAGAGCGGCTACGCCGACTACATTCCGATCTTCCTGAGCGAAACCCAGCGGCTGTACCGCTGCGGCGCCGTGCCGTGCAACGTGGCGATGATCCAGGTCTGCCCGCCCGACAAGCACGGTTACGTGTCGCTCGGCACGTCGGTGGACGCGACGCTGGCCGCCGTGGAGTGCGCCGACTACGTGATCGCCGTGGTGAACAAGCACGTGCCCCGCTCGTTCGGCCAGGCGATGATCCCCATGTCGAAGATCGACCTCTTCGTGGAGGACGACACGCCGCTCATGGAGGCGCACTTCTCCGAGCCTAACGAGGTCGAGACGGCCATCGGCAAGCACTGCGCCGCGCTGATCGAGGACGGCGCGACGCTCCAGATGGGCATCGGCGCCATTCCCAATGCCGTGCTGGCACAGCTGGGAGGCCACAAGAACCTCGGCATCCACACCGAAATGTTCGCCGACGGCGTGCTGCCGCTCGTCGAGAAGGGCGTCATCAACGGCGAGGCCAAGAAGACCGATCCGGGCAAGATGGTCTCGACCTTCCTGATGGGTTCGCAGAAGGTTTACGACTTCATCGACGACAACCCCGGCGTGCTGATGATGGACGTGGGCTACACGAACGACCCCTACATCATCTCGCAGAACGACCGCATGACGGCCATCAACTCGGCCCTGCAAGTCGATCTGACGGGCCAGGTGTGCGCCGACTCGCTCGGCACGAAGTTCTGGTCGGGAGTGGGCGGCCAAATCGACTTCGTCTATGGCGCGTCGCTGTCGAAGGGCGGCAAGGCGATCATCGCCATGCCTTCGATCACGAACAAGGGCGTCTCGAAGATCGCCCCGGTGCTCACGGCCGGCGCGGGCGTCGTGACCACGCGCAACCACATCCACTGGTTCGTCACGGAGAACGGAGCCGTCGATCTCTACGGCAAGACGCTGCAGGAGCGCGCCCGGCTGATTATCTCGGTGGCGCACCCCTCGGCGCAGGAGGAACTCGACCGGGCCGCCTTCGAGCGTTTCGGCGAACACCACCACTACGTCAAGAAGTACATGAGCGAAAACTAACCGCCGCCGATCGCGGCCCCACGCACGCGGGATTCCGGCTTCGGTCCGGAATTCCGCGTCTTTTTTCTGTCTGAAACGTTTTTTAATATGTTTCATTTGGTTTCGATAGAAAAATATTTTATTTTTGTGAGGATATACAGGCAAAACAAAATCGTTATCGTGCGGACACACTCAAATAATCATACGTTTCAATTCAAATCAAAAACTACTATGAGACTCTCAACAACCAAAACCCTCATCGGCTCGCTGTGCGGGGCCGCCATGCTCTCCGCCGGCCTCGTCTCCTGCGCTCCGAAACACAACACGCTCTCCGAGGCGGAAATCGCCGACGGCTGGCAGCTCCTCTTCGACGGCAAGACGCTCGACCAGTGGAAGGACTTCAACGGCGACTCGCTGACGCAGCCCTGGACCGTCGTGGACGGCTGCATCCAGGCCAAAGGCGGCGGCAGCGACCTGTCGGGCTATATCGTGACGAAGAAAGAGTACGAAAACTTCATCCTCGACTGGGAGTGGAAACTCTCGCACGGCGGAAACAGCGGCATGCTGTACCACGTGGTCGAAGATCCCTATTTCAAGGTTCCCTACGTGACCGGTCCCGAATACCAGCTCATCGACGAGGAGGGCTGGGAGGAAGTGAACGCCCCGACGAAGCTCGAGGAGTGGCAGCGCCTGGGCGTGGATTACGCCATGCACCTGCCCGACAAGGCCGCCATGCAGGTCAATCCGCAGGGCGAATGGAATTCGTCGCGCATCGTCTTCGACAACGGCCACGTGGAGCACTGGCTCAACGGCAAGAAGATTCTCGAGTTCGAGGCGTGGACCGACGACTGGTTCGCCCGCAAGCACAGCGGCAAATGGGAGACCGCTCCCGAATACGGTCTGGCCCGCAAGGGCGTGATCTGCCTCCAGGACCACGGCGACCCGGCTTCGTTCCGCAACATCAAGATCAAGGAGCTGCCCCGCAAGGCCGGCAAGGAGGTCGCGCTCTTCAACGGCAAGGACCTCACCGGCTGGGAGGCTTACGGCACGGAGAAGTGGTATGTGGACAAGGAGGGCAACCTCGTCTGCGAAAGCGGTCCGGACAAGCAGTACGGCTACCTGGCCACGCGCGACTACTATAACGACTTCGACCTCACGGTGGAGTTCAAACAACTGGCCAACGGCAACTCGGGCGTCTTCTTCCGCTCGTTCGTGGAGCCTCCCGTGAAGGTTCACGGCTGGCAGTGCGAAGTGGCTCCCAAGAACTTCGACACGGCGGGCATCTACGAATCCTACGGCCGCGGCTGGCTCGTGCAGATTCCCGAGGAGAAGGAGTCGATCCTCAAGGAGGGCGAGTGGAACACGCTGCGCCTGCGCGTCGAGGGCGACCACGTCCAGACGTGGCTCAACGGCGAGCCGATGGTGGACATCCGCGACGAGAAGATCGGCGCCGCACAGGGCCGCATCGCGCTCCAGATCCACGACGGCGGCGGTATCAAGGTGCAGTGGCGCAACCTGAAACTCACCGAGCTGTAAACCGAACGACAACCTGAAAAACGACACTCATGGGAATCAACAGAAGAAACTTCCTGAAAACGGCCGGCGGTCTGGCGTTGCTGACGATCGTCCCGAGCCGGGTGCTGGGAGGCCCGAAGCATGTCGCCCCGAGCGACCAGCTCACCAAGGGCATCATCGGCACGGGCGGCATCGGCCGCAGCAGCTACCACTTCACCAGCGACGAGCAGTGCCGGCTGGTGGCCCTCTGCGACGTGGACAAGAACCACCTGGCGAGCGCCGTCGAACTGGGCAAACAGAAATTCGGCCAGAAGTTGCAGACCTACCATTTCTACCGCGACCTGATCAACGATCCGAACGTGGACATCGTGCACATCGCCACCCCGCCCCACTGGCACGGAATCATGGCCGTCGAGGCCGCCCGCGCCGGAAAGGACATCTGGTGCGAAAAGCCTATGACACGCACGATCGGCGAGGGCAAGCGCGTGATGGAGGCCGTCAAACGGAACGGCCGCATCTTCCGCCTGAACACCTGGTTCCGCTTCCAGGACACCTTCTACGGCCTCGGCACGACCGTCCAGCCGCTCAAGAAGCTCGTGGACAGCGGCATGCTCGGCTGGCCGCTGAAGGTCACCATCTCCGGCGCCACGGGCTTCACCTGGAAATTCTTCTGGGTGGGCAAGGAGAACCTCACGCCGCAGCCCGTGCCCGCCGCGCTGGATTACGACCTCTGGCTGGGTCCGGCTCCCTACAAGCCCTACAACGCGCACCGCACGCACCAGACCTTCCGCGGCTACTGGGACTACGACGGCGGCGGCCTGGGCGACATGGGACAGCACTACATGGACCCCGTGCAGTACCTGCTGGGCAAGGACAATACCTCGCCCGTGAAGGTCGAGGTGGACGCCCCGCAGCAGCATCCCGACGCCATCGGCATCTGGCGCAGGATCGTCTATACCTACGAGGACGGCTGCCAGATCGTCCTCGAGGGCGAAGGCTTCGAGAGCGAGGGCAAAGTGCCCTACATCGAAGGTCCGAAAGGCAAAGTTTACAAGGGATTCGAATGCACGATTCCGGACGTGATGAACAAGCTCGCCGAGCTGCCCGATCCGGAGCCGCAGAACACCGATTTCATCAAGTGCATCCGCAACCGCGAACGCTTCGCGCTCGACGAAATCAAGGGCTACCACAGCGCGACGCTGGTGAACATGGCCCTCTGCGCGCTGCGGCTCAACCGCACGCTCCGTTTCGATCCCGCGAAGCAGCTCTTCGTCGGCGATGACGCGGCCAACCGGCTGATCGACCAACCGATGCGCGCACCGTGGAAAATCTGATCCGTAACGTCCAAAACATGCACACCATGAAGAAAATACTCGTCATATTGCTCGCCTCCTGCCTCCTGCCGCTGGCCGCAGGGGCGCAGGACGCCCGGCAGCGCACCGCCACGACCATCGTCGCCGATGCGCTGGCGCAGCTCCCGGCCCAGACCTCCGAAGTCTATAACGGCCTCATGCGGGAACTGGCATCGACCGGCGCCGCGGGCGTCCGGGAGATGGCCGGCATGCTCGTGCCCGCCGACAAGGGACAGAACGCCGTCGTGGAGTACGCCCTGAACGGCGTGACCGACTACGTGACCGGCGAAGGGCTCGACGCGGCCCGCGCCGAGGTCCGCAAGGGGCTGGCCGAAGGAATCGCCGCCTGCACGGACAAGCCCAACCAGGCATTCCTGCTCTCGCTGCTCCAGATCTGCTCCACCGAAGAGGACATTCCGGTATTCGTGAAATATGCGGACGACGACTACCTGGCCGACGCGGCCGTGCGGGGCCTCGTCTCGACGCCCGGAAGCGAGGAGGCCGTTCTCTCGCTGATGCAGAACGCCCCGCGGCCTTCGGCCCTGCTGGCCTATGCCGCCTCGAAACGTCCGAGCGAGGGAGCCGAGGAGATCCTCCTCTCGTGGCTGACCGACTACCAGACCGACAACGCCACGAAAGAGGCAGTTTACAACGCCCTGGCCGCCTGCGGCGGCAAGAGCTCGCTCAGGACGCTGGCCGATGCGGCCGCCGCTTCGGACTACGACTTCGGCAAGACCGACGCCACGAGCGCCTACATCCGGCTGGTGAACCGCCTCGCCGACGAAGGCGACACGAAGAGCGCCCTCGCCGCAGCCCGTTCGCTGGCGAAGGCTACGGCGCGCACGAACGTCCGCGCCGCCGCCCTGCAGATCATTCTCCGGACGGATGTCAAAAAGCGCACGCAGAACCTGCTCGCCGCCCTCCGGGACGGCGACCGGGAGTACCGCGGCGCGGCGCTCGACTTCGCCGGCGACTTCGCCGACGAGGCGCTCTACGCCGCTGTCGTCCGGAAGATGCCCTCGCTGACCGAACAGGCCCGCACGGACATCGTGAACTGGCTCGGTGCACGCCATGCCGCCTCGCAGACCGACGCCGTCGTGGCGATGATCGGCTCCGACGACGACGAACTGGCCGCGGCGGCGATCCGCGCTGCCGGGAAGATCGGCGGTACAGAGGCCCTGGAAGTCCTGATCGCCTGCCTCGACGGCCCGCACGCCGCAGAGGCGAGCGCTGCGCTGCTGGCGTTCAACGGCAATGTGAACGAAGGCGTGCTCGCGGCGCTCGACGGCGCCCCCTCCACGCAGGTTCACGCGCTCAAACTGGCTGCCGCCCGCCGGATCGCCCCCGCTGCGGACAAGGTGTTCGCCCTGCTCGCATCGGAGGATGCCGCCGTGCGGACCGCCGCGGCCGACGCCCTGGCGGGTGTCACGACCGTCGGGGATTTCGACCGCCTCTGCGACCTGCTCGACCAAACCTCGGGAGAGGAGATGCGGAAGGTACAGGACGGTCTGAAGAACGCCCTCGCCGCACAACCGGCCGACGTACAGTTCGATAAGGTCTCCGCACGGATGGCCGCCGCGAAGGAGCGGACGCGCTACTACCCGCTGCTCGCCCAGGCCGGCAGCCGCGAAGCGATCGACGCCCTGCTCGCAGCGGACGACCGCGACGCCGCCTTCGCCGCACTGCTGACGGTGGACAACGCCGAAATGATCGGCGTGCTGTCCGATCTGGCCGCGCGGAACCCGGCATGGAAAGACAAGGCCCTCGCCCGCTATACGGATTTCGTGGCGACCTACGCTCCGGCCGAAGAGCGTCCCGCGCTTTACTGCAAAGGGCTCGAGGCCGACCCCTCGGCCGACGTGCAGAACCGGCTGCTCCGCGCGCTGGCCGCGACCTACTCGTTCCCCTCGATCGAGGTGGCGGCCCGCTATCTCGGTACGCCCGCAACGGCCGAAGCGGCGGCATTCGCCGTCAAGACCATCGCGGCGAAGAACCCCGGCATGGGCGGCGAGACGGTCGTAAACGCACTCGAAAAGGCGCAGGAAGTATATGCCGCGCTGGCCAAGTCGGATGCCGACGCCGGCTATGCCGTGGACGAGATCAAAGGGCTGCTGGCCAAATATGCGGCCGTTCCGCGCTTCGAGCTCTCGCCCGAAGAGGCGGCCGAAGGCTTCGAGGTGCTCTTCGACGGACTCTCGATGGAGAAATGGACCGGCAATACGACCAACTACGTGCCCCTCGACGGCACGATCGACGTGACGGCGCAGTACGGCGGTTCGGGCAACCTCTACACGAAGAAGGAGTACGGCGACTTCGTTCTGCGCTTCGAGTTCGCGTTCGTCCGCCCGGGCGTGAACAACGGAATCGGCATCCGCACCCCGATGGGCGTCGATGCCGCCTTCCACGGCATGGAGATTCAGGTGCTCGACCACGACGATCCGATCTACAAGAACATCGAGATCTACCAGCAACACGGATCGGTTTACGGCGTCATCCCGGCCAAGCGCGTCAAGTTCGGCGAGTTGGGAACCTGGAACGTCGAGGAGGTCCGCGCCGTAGGCGACCGGATCACGGTGACGGTGAACGGCGAGGTGATTCTCGACGGCAACATCCGCAAAGCCTGCAAGGGACACAACGTCGCCCCCGACGGTTCGGCGAAGAATCCCTACACGGTGGACGGACGCAACCACCCGGGACTCTTCAACAAGAAGGGACACATCGGCCTGCTGGGCCACGGTCCGGGCATCCGTTTCCGCAACATCCGCGTCAAGGAGCTCTGATCTTCCGACACGACGACAAAAAGCCTGCTCTCCGGAGCAGGCTTTTTGCATTCGGAAGCACGGGGTTTCGGAATAAAATCGTATCTTTGTGCATGGAAGCGGAGGCCGGCCGTAACTTCCGTCCGCTGCCGCTTCCGGAACACACCAGCGCAAACAACAATGACCGCTTCCGCATCATCCGGTGCGGGTCCCGTGACGATCGTAGCCATCGGCGCGGGAAACCGCACGAACAAGTATCTGGAATACGCCGTCCGGCATCCCGAGCGGCTGAAACTCGTCGGCGTCGTGGAACTCAACCCGCTCCGCCGCCGCACCGTCGCCGAAAAATTCGGACTCGGCGCCGCGCAATGTTTCGAGAATTACAACCGGTTTTTCGAGAACCCCGTCCCGGCCGACGCCGTGCTGATCGCCACACCCGAAAACATGCACTTTGAACCCTGCATGAAGGCCATCGAAGCGGGCTACAACGTCCTGCTGGAGAAGCCCATCGCGCAAACCCTGCCCGAATGCGTCCGGATCGCCGAGGCGGCACGGCGCAAAGGGGTGATCGTAGGGGTTTGCCACGTGTTGCGTTACCATCCCTACTTCATCAAAATCAAGGAGATCGTCGATTCGGGCGAACTCGGGGAGATCATTTCCATCAGCCATATCGCCTCCGTGGGGCTCGACCGCACGACGCACGGATTCGTGCGCGGCATGTGGCGGAAGGAGGAGGTCACGAACCCGATGCTCATTTCGAAATGCTGCCACGACATCGACTTCCTGCTGTGGCTGACCGAGGCACGCTGCCGGAAGCTCTCCTCGTTCGGGTCGCTCCGCTGGTATCGGCGCGAAAACGCCCCGGCCGGCAGTGCGGAACGCTGTATCGACTGCCCCGTGGAGAAGGAGTGTCCCTATTCGGCCGTGGACCTCTACTACAACCGCCGGGACTGGATCTCGAATTTCGACATTCCGGAGGGGTCCACGCTCGACGAGGTACTTCTGCGCGAACTCCGCACGGGAAGTTATGGACGCTGCGTATTCCGCTGCGACAACGACGTCGTGGACCACCAGATCGTCTCGATGGAGATGGACAACGAGATCACGATCTCCTTCTCGATGGACACTTTCACGCTGGGCGACCAGCGCGAAACGCATATCCGCCTGACCCGCGGCGAAATCGACGGAGACGAACGCACGCTCCGCGTCCGCCGGTTCCGGGGCGGGGAGGAACGGATTTTCGACTTCTCGGACATTCTGGGCACGCCGTTCCACGCCGGAGCGGACCTCAATCTGATCGAAGACTTCGTGGACACTCTGAGCCGCCGCGAACACCGCTTCCGCACCTCGATCGACCGCTCCGTCGAGAGCCACCGCATCTGTTACGAAGCCGAGCGCAGCCGCCTTACGGGCCGGACCGTCATCCTGGGAGAGCGCTCCGATCCCGAATAACCGTTATCCGGATCCGGTTTTCGGGATCGTAGCGATCGACATCGGAATGCAATGCATCCAGCTGAGCAACCAGGCTCCGCTGTTCGGGCTATGCCCTGCGGCCTCGAACCGCATCAATACGATCTTCATGAGCACCTATTTCGCGGGCGGCACGCTGGGTACATTCCTCTCGGGCGCCGCATGGGCGCACTTCGGCTGGCCGGGCGTCGTGGCTGCCGGAGCGCTGCTCTCCGCCGCCTCGCTGTCGCTCACGCTCCTCAGCGGAAAATAGCTCCGCACAGAGCTGCCCGGTACGGTCCGCCGCCGTATTCCGGCCGTGCACCCGGAATCCGTCACAACCGACCGCAGGCGCTTTAGCATACCCCGGCCGCAAGCCGCTCCGCGTCCGAAGAGCCGCACCGCTTTCGCCGCTGCGTCCGGATGATATCCTCTCTCCGGCTACAACCGCCGCTTGCCCCCGTCTCCGCCCGGGAATGCCGCCCGAGGTTCCCAAGGACCGGAAAAGATCCTCATGCCTCCGCGAAGCCGACACCCTCCGTTTTGTCCCATGAATTCCCGGTCTTCACTCCCATGCTCCGGCGACCGATCTGCTTGCCTCCGTCCGGGAATGCCGCCCGGCCTCTCCGCAACCGAAAGCCAAACCCGATTCCGGACCCGTCTCCCGCTTCACCGGACGCTCCCGGCCCCTGTATCCCCGCCGATTCCGCCGGACACCCCGATCCGATGTCGCCCCCGAAGGCCCGAACTACCCGAAAACGGCCTCCGAAAGATACAAACAGTTCTATTTATCAATTAATTAGGCTAAAATTTGCCGGGGGGGGGAAATTGCTATCTTTGTACAGCAGAACCCCACCGAAGAATTCAAACCATTCGTGACGCAACCGGAGGAGAGGAGAGAAAGGGGTAAGAGGGGACAGCATTCAGGCTGTCCCCCGTTTTTAGCCCGACAATACGCAAAAAGAAAGCCGGACCCTTTCGGATCCGGCTTGAAGAGGCGGCTACCTACTCTCCCACGGGAAAACCGCAGTACCATCGGCGTAAGTGAGCTTAACTTCTCTGTTCGGAATGGGAAGAGGTGGAACCTCACTGCTATAACCACCTAAAAGAACCTATGCTTCAATATATCGAAGCCGTGCGAGTGATGCTTTTAGATCATCACAATCCGTCGCACTCGGTAAGAGTTGACATATTCGGGAAATGAGATAAAGAATTGCTGCAAAAAAGTCGTTCGGGTAATTAGTACTGCTCGGCTTTGACATTACTGTCTTTACACCTGCAGCCTATCAACGTAGTAGTCTCCTACGCCCCTCAAGGGAAAACTTATCTTGGGGATGGCTTCGCGCTTAGATGCTTTCAGCGCTTATCCAAACCGAACGCGGCTACTCGGCAGTACACTTGGCAGCATAACCGATACACCGGAGGTTCGTCCAACTCGGTCCTCTCGTACTAAAGTCAGGACCCCTCAATTTTCCTACGCCCGCAACAGATAGAGACCGAACTGTCTCACGACGTTCTGAACCCAGCTCGCGTGCCACTTTAATGGGCGAACAGCCCAACCCTTGGAAGCGAATCCACCTCCAGGATGTGACGAGCCGACATCGAGGTGCCAATCAGCGCCGTCTATGTGAACTATTGGGCGCTATCAGCCTGTTATCCCCAGGGTAACTTTTATCCGTTAAGCGACGGCAATTCCATATTCTACCGCCAGATCACTATGTCCTGCTTTCGCACCTGCTCGACTTGTAGGTCTCGCAGTCAAGCTCCCTTATACCATTACACTCTTTGATTGATTTCCATACAATCTGAGGGAACCTTTGAGCGCCTCCGTTACTCTTTAGGAGGCGACCGCCCCAGTCAAACTGCCCACCAGACACTGTCCTCCTCCCGGATAACGGGAGTAAGTTAGAAATCAAATAACTTAAGGGTGGTATTCCAAGGGCGACTCCGTATGAACTGGCGTCCATACATCAAAGTCTACCACCTATCCTCTACATAAATCACCTAATTTCAATATCAAGCTACAGTAAAGCTCCATGGGGTCTTCTCGTCCTGTCGCGGGTAACCTGCATTTTCACAGGTATTAAGATTTCACCGAGTCTATGGTTGAGACAGCGCCCAGATCGTTACGCCTTTCGTGCGGGTCAGAACTTACCTGACAAGGAATTTCGCTACCTTTGGACGATTATAGTTATCGCCGCCGTTCACTGGGGCTTCAAATCATTGCTTTGATGTTATCGACTTGCGTCCATCTAACAAATCATCTTAACCTTCCAGCACTGGGCAGGCGTCAGCCCCTATACATCAGCTTACGCTTTAGCAGAGACCTGTGTTTTTGGTAAACAGTCGCCTGGGCCTATTCACTGCGGGTCTCCGAAGAGACCTCCCCTTATCCCTAAGTTACGGGGTAATTTTGCCGAGTTCCTTAACCATAGTTCTCTCGCTCACCTTAGGATTCTCTCCTTGACCACCTGTGTCGGTTCTAGGTACAGGTATTTATAGCATATCTTTAGAAGTTTTTCTTGGAAGCATAGTTTCAAAAAACTTAGCGGCCCGTGGGCCACGACGCCATCGTGTTTCAGCTTATTCGATATCACGGATTTTCCTATGTATCAGCCTACGCATTTAGACCAGAATCCAATAACTGGCTTTTTCTAACTTTCTCCGTCACTCCATCAGTCCTATAAATAGTACAGGAATATAAACCTGTTGTCCATCGACTACGCTTTTCAGCCTCGCCTTAGGTCCTGACTAACCCAGGGAAGACGAACTTGACCCTGGAAACCTTGGTCAATCAGTGGGAGGGATTCTCACCCTCCTTACGTTACTCACACCGGCATTCTCACTTCTAAGCGCTCCAATAGTCTTTTCAATCTATCTTCGACGCCCTTAGAACGCTCCCCTACCACTTATATAAATATAAGTCCATAACTTCGGTAATATGTTTCAGCCCCGGTACATTTTCGGCGCAGAGTCACTCGACTAGTGAGCTATTACGCACTCTTTAAAGGATGGCTGCTTCTAAGCCAACCTCCTAGCTGTTCGTGCGGCTCCACATCCTTTCCCACTTAACATATATTTAGGGACCTTAGTTGATGATCTGGATTGTTTTCCTCTCGCGTATGGACGTTATCACCTCATACACTGACTCCTGAATCTACATTCTTGGCATTCGGAGGTTGATTACAGTCAGTACCGCTAGACGCGGCCATTCCATATTCAGTGCTCTACCTCCAAGATGAAATAATTCAAGGCTAGGCCTAAACCTATTTCGGGGAGAACCAGCTATATCCGAGTTCGATTGGAATTTCACCGCTAGCCACAAGTCATCCAAGCACGTTACATAGTACCCTGGTTCGGCCCTCCATTGGGTATTACCCCAACTTCAGCCTGCTCATGGCTAGATCACTCGGTTTCGGGTCTGCAGCATTGTACTCAACGCCCTATTAAAACTCGCTTTCGCTTCGGCTCCGTGTTTTCCACTTAACCTTGCACAATACCACAACTCGCCGGCTCATTCTGCAAAAGGCACGCTCTCACCCGTTAATGGGCTCGAACTTTTTGTAAGCATATGGTTTCAGAATCTCTATTTCACTCCCCTCCCGGGGTTCTTTTCACCTTTCCCTCACGGTACTTGTTCACTATCGGTCATTAGAGAGTATTTAGCCTTACGGGATGGTCCCCGCAGATTCCGACAAGATTTCACGTGTCCCGCCGTACTCAGGATACACCATAGAGATTTCATGATTTCGTATACAAGGCTTTCACTTTCTATGGCCATTCTTTCCAGAATGTTCTACTATCATAAAATTTTGTAACTCCGTATATAGGTGTCCTACAACCCCAGTCCAAAGACTGGTTTGGGCTATTGCCGTTTCGCTCGCCACTACTAAGGCAATCGATATTTCTTTCTTTCTTTTCCTCCCGCTACTAAGATGTTTCAGTTCACGGGGTTAGCCTCACTAAAGCTATGTATTCACTTTAGGATACCCTAATGGGTGAGTTTCCTCATTCGGAAATCTCCGGATCAAAGTTTACTTACAACTCCCCGAAGCATATCGCTGTTTGTCGCGTCCTTCATCGCCTTCTAATGCCAAGGCATCCACCATACGCCCTTATTAATTTAACTTATGTAAATTAATAACTAACGTTATTTCACCAATATTCCTAATATGATGAGTTGAGATCTTAATGTCATTAAAAATGACTACTCATTTGCATTATCTAGTTTTTCAAAGAACAAAATCACTCGAACTAAAATGTTCAAATAATTTGAGAGAATGATCTCTCAAAACTAAGTAAAAAGTCCGCAGCTTCTTAGTGAAACCTTTTCACATCTTAATGTGCTAGCCCCGAAGGTTTCATACGGTTGGTTTTCTATAAAATTCTCCATAGAAAGGAGGTGATCCATCCCCACGTTCTCGTAGGGATACCTTGTTACGACTTCACCCCAGTCACCTGTCCTACCCTGGGCGGCCCCCTCCCTTACGGGTTAGGCTACCGACTTCAAGTATTACAGACTCCCATGGCGTGACGGGCGGTGTGTACAACACCCGGGAACGTATTCACCCCGACATTCTGATTCGGGATTACTAGCGATTCCAACTTCATGGAGTCGAATTGCAGACTCCAATCCGGACTGGGACCGGCTTTAAGAGATTAGCTTCACGTCGCCGTGTTGCAACTCGTTGTACCGGCCATTGTAGCACGCCTGTAGCCCTAGATGTAAGGGGCATGATGATTTGACCTCATCCCCACCTTCCTCCAGCTTACACTGGCAGTATCGTTAGAGTTCTCAACTAAATGTTAGCAACTAACGATGAGGGTTGCGCTCGTTGTTGGACTTAACCAAACATCTCACGACACGAGCTGACGACAACCATGCACCACCTGTCACCCGGATAACCTCCACTATATTTCTATAGCTTTGCCGGGGATGTCAAACCTAGGTAAGGTTCTTCGCGTAGTATCGAATTAAACAGCATGCTCCACCGCTTGTGCGGGTGCCCGTCAATTCCTTTGAGTTTCAGCCTTGCGACCGTACTACTCAGGCGGAGTACTTAATGTGTTAACTTCAGCACCGGTAACCCGACACTTAGTACTCATCGTTTACGGCGTGGACTACTAGGGTATCTAATCCTATTTGCTCCCCACGCTTTCGTGCCTCAGCGTCAGTTACAGGCCAGACAGCCGCCTTCGCCACTGGTGTTCCTCCATATATCTACGCATTTTACCGCTACACATGGAATTCCACTGCCCTCTCCTGCACTCTAGCCAGTCAGTTTCCAAGGCTTGTTACAGTTGAGCTGCAACCTTTTACCTCAGACTTAACTCGCCGCCTACGCACCCTTTACGCCCAATGATTCCGGATAACGCTCGCCACCTACGTATTACCGCGGCTGCTGGCACGTAGTTAGCCGTGGCTTTCTTGAATGGTACCGTCACGTAGATAGCATTTCCTCTATCTACCGTTCTTTCCAAACAACAGAACTTTACAACCCAGAGGGCCTTCATCGTTCACGCGGCATTGCTCGTTCAGGGTTTCCCCCATTGACGAATATTCCTAACTGCTGTCTCCCGTAGGAGTCTGGGCCGTGTCTCAGTCCCAGTGTGGCCGATCACCCTCTCAGGTCGGCTACCCATCGTTGACTTGGTGGGCCGTTACCTCACCAACTATCTAATGGGACGCGAACTCACCCCTCACCGGATCGCTCCTTTGACCTCAGTATCATGCGATATCGTGGTCTTATGCGGTATTAGCACC